>Ga0315554_1001590_pt1 | contig 13373 bp, 11 predicted proteins | sample SalMarSW160370MG_FD_202114 | JGI IMG/M metagenome (GOLD analysis project Ga0315554, IMG submission 202114) | Salt marsh sediment microbial communities from the Plum Island Ecosystem LTER, Massachusetts, United States - Salt Marsh Sediment SW1603-70 ... | reverse complement strand
CTTCCCGCATAGACTGCGGTGTCGCCCAGTTCGTCCTCGATGCGGAGCAGTTGGTTGTACTTGGCGACGCGCTCGCTGCGGCAGGGCGCGCCCGCCTTTATCTGCCCCGTGCCCAGCCCGACCACCAGGTCGGCGATGGTGGTGTCCTCGGTTTCGCCGGAGCGGTGCGAGACCACCGCCGTCCACCCGGCGCGGACAGCCACCTTCACCGCGGCGATGGCCTCGGTGAGCGTGCCAATCTGGTTCACCTTGCACAGCAGCGAGTTGGCGGCCTTTTCGCGGATGGCGCGCTCCACGCGCTCCAAGTTGGTGACCAGCAGGTCGTCGCCCACAATCTGCACCTTGCTGCCCAGCCGCTCGGTCAGCACATGCCAGCCTTCCCAGTCATCCTGTGCCAGACCGTCCTCCAGGGACACGATGGGGTACTTGCCCACCCAATCCTCGTAGAAAGCCACCATCTGCTCGCTGGACAGGACGCGGCCCTCCCTCTTGAGATTGTACTTGCCGTTCTCGTAGATTTCGGAGGCCGCCGGGTCCAGGGCGATGTACAGTTCCTGGCCAGGCTTGTAGCCCGCCTTGGCAATCGCCTCCAGAATCACCTCGATGGCCTCCTCGTTGGACTTCAGCGACGGCGCGAATCCGCCCTCGTCGCCCACGCCGGTGGCGTAGCCCTGCTCGGCCAGCAGGCGCTTCAGGGCGTGATACGTTTCCGCGCACCAGCGGAGCCCTTCCGAAAAACTGGAAGCGCCCAAGGGCATGACCATGAACTCCTGCAGGTCGGTGCTGTCCAGCGCGTGCTTGCCGCCATTCATGATGTTCATCATCGGCACGGGGAGGATGTGGGCGTCCACGCCGCCAATGTACCTATACAGGGGCATGCCCAGCAGCGCCGCGGCGGCCTTTGCGACAGCCAGCGAGACGCCCAGGATGGCATTGGCGCCCAGATGGGCCTTGTTCGGCGTGCCATCCAACTCCAGCATCATTTCGTCGATGCCCACCTGGTCGAGCGGGTCCCAGCCGATGAGGGCATCGGCGATAACCGTGTTGACGTTGTCCACGGCCTTCAAGACGCCCTTGCCGCCGTAGCGAGAAGCATCTCCGTCGCGCAGTTCCACAGCCTCGTGGACGCCTGTGGACGCGCCCGAAGGAACGATGGCCCGTCCCACGTCGCCCGTCACCAGGAGCACTTCCACCTCCACCGTAGGATTCCCTCTGGAATCCAAGACTTCCCTGGCGAGAATCTCCTCAATCATATGTCTACCTCCTGACAAGTGTCCGGGCGCGGCAATGCGGCCACGCAGCGGGAGCGCGCATGCAGCGAAGCGGATCGGAGCGGGTCACTTGCGCAATCGCAGCACGCGATACAGTGTGTCGAAATCGAACCTCTCGTCAAGCATGCGCTCGAAGCGAAACAGTTTCTTCTCCTGGTGGAACCGCGTCTTTCCGAAGAATCGCTCGATAATCTCCACCGTGCTGAGGGTGTCGTACTTGACGAGAATCACAGGAACGCCCACCTCCTCGGCGCGCCCCAGAATGATGGGGCTTGGCTGGAGATTGCCGGTCAGGATGAGGCATTTCGTGGACGTTTCCAGGGCCGCGAGTTGAATGTCCGGTCTGTCGCCCCCTGTGATGACGGCTTTGTTCGGCTTGCGGCGGAAGTATGTGAGGGCGCTGTCCACGCTCATGGCTCCCACCATCAGGTACTCGACCAACTCCTGCAGCCGGTCCGCGCCGCAGAGAGTCTCGCCCCTGAGCATCTCGACCAGTTCTGCAACGCTGATGGATAGCAGCAGGCGCTCCTGCGGGAGAACGGCGTAGGTGTGTACCTTTCTTGCTTCCAGAGCCTTCGTGACGACTTCTTGCACAAATTCCATGTGCAGTTTGGGCACGGCGTTGATGACCACGCCCAGCATAGAGTCGCCCAGGCGCTTCTGGGCCGTCAGAGCATCGTCGACCACCTGCAGATTGTTGTCGTACTTGACAATCACCAGTTCCGGGGCCTTCAGCAGACTGGAGACCCGAGGCGTGGGCAAGTCCACAATGTACCCCTCGCGAAGGCTGCCGCCCCCCTCCAGGATAACCACGTCGCGGTCTGCGGCCACCTTTGCGTGCGCCTCCAGAAGCGCTTTCTCGAAGTCGATCTGGCTCTTGCCTGTGAGGATTTCGTCAACGATATCGGGGGTCAGCGCCACAGGCGTGATGGTCTCCGAGTCGTCCGGGAGGCTCAGCACCTTTCGCACAAAGTCGGCATCCTCGTCCACGGCGCGGCCATGGACGCGCTGAGCCGCCGTGCTGACGGGCTTCATGTACCCGATGGAAAACCCGTCCCGAAGCAGGCGTTGGCCGATGCCCAAACAGAGCGCCGTCTTCCCGGAGAACGCTTCTATGGATGTGATATACAAGTTCGTCATTTCCTTCCTCCCTCATAGGGTCAAGGGTGTGCTTGCCCTTCTACTCGCTAATGACCAGCCGCATGTCCACCGCCAGTGCCCCATGCCCGGCTTCGAGCACCATCAGCGGATTGATGTCCATCTCGACGATGGTGGGGAAATCGGTGACCAACTGCGATACCCGTAGCAGGACGTCCACGAGCGCATCGATATCGGCTGGTTTCTCGCCTCGAACTCCGCGCAGCAGATTGTAGGAGCGAATCTCCCTCACCAGTTCCAGCGCCTCTTGGCGGGATATCGGCGCCACGCGGAAGGCGACGTCCTTGAGGACTTCCACGTAGATTCCTCCAAGGCCGAACATAAGCAGGGGCCCAAACTGGGGGTCGCGATTCATGCCCACGATGACCTCCCGCGCGCCGGATACCATCTCCTGCACCAGACAGCCCCAGACTTTGGCGTCCGGCATGAACCGCGTTGCCCGATAGACGAGCAGATCGAAGGCATCGCGCACGTCGGTGGCATTGCGCAGACCCACCTTGATGCCGCCCACATCGGTCTTGTGCAAGATGTCTGGCGAGGCGATTTTCATCACGACGGGATAGCCAATCTCTTCGGCGTAGGTCACCGCCTCGTCCGCCGTTGAGGCCAGTTTGGACGCCGGCATGCGAATGCCATAAGCCCCCATGATTTCCCGCGCCTCCGCGTCACCTATCGTCAGGCGGCCTTCCTCTCGAACGTCGGCAAAGACCTTTCGCACGGCGGCCTTGTCCACCTCGAATCGTTCCAACTTTTGAGGCGGCCTCTGCATCCACAGCACCTGGCGCTGCATTGCCCGCAGGGCAGCCACGGCCCTTTCCGGCACGACGTAGTTTGGCACGTTGTACTGATTCAATATCTTCACGCCCGCGGCTGTGTTCATCTCTCCCATGAAACTGGCGAGAATCGGCTTGTCGAATTTCCGAGAGGCTTCACCCACAGCGCGGGCGGTCTCCTCGATTTGAGTCATAATCTGGGGCGTCAAGATGACAATGAGGCCACCCACGTTGGGGTCGTTCAGCACAGTCTCGATGGCCATGGCATACCGGTCGGCCAGCGCATCTCCCAGGACGTCGACGGGGTTCAGCACGCTGGCGGCCGCAGGGAGTTTCTCCCGCAAATGTGTCATGGTCTCCGATTCCATGGACGCCAGTTGCAGCCCCGCCCGCTCCAGCGCGTCGGTCGCCATGATGCCGGGGCCGCCCGCATTGGTCACGATGGCAATGCGGTCGTTCTTGGGCAGCGGCTGCCTGGCGAAGGCGATGGAGTAGTCAAAGAGTTCCTGAACAGAGTCGGCGCGGATGATGCCCGACTGATTGAAGGCGGAATCGTATGCCTTCTCAGAGCCGGCCAGCGTGCCTGTATGCGATGACACGGCGCGGGAACCGGCGCTGGTCGACCCCGACTTGACCGCAATGAACGGCTTCTTCTTGGTCACCACTCGCGCCACGTCCATGAACTGCGCGCCGTTGACGATTCCCTCCAGGTAGGCCATCACCACCCGCGACTCCGGATCCTTGCCCCACGCTTCCACGAAATCGATTTCGTTCAAATCGGCCTTGTTCCCCAGCGACACAAACCGCGAGAATCCCACGTTCTCGGCCAAGGCCATGTCCAGGATGGATGTGCACAGAGCACCGGACTGGGACATGAAGGCAATCTTGCCCCGTCTCGGCATGCCCACCGCGAAAGAGACATTCATGCTGCCGACGGTGTCGATGATGCCAAGGCAGTTGGGGCCCACCAGCCGCATCTCGTACCTGCGGGCAATCTCCACGAGTTCCCGCTCCATTTTGGAGCCCTGGCTGCCCGTCTCGCGGAAGCCAGCCGAGATGATGATGGCCCCCTTCACGCTCTTCTTGCCGCACTCCTCCAGCACCTGCGCGACGTATTTGGCCGGAATCACGATGACGACCAGTTCCACGGGGTCCGGGATGTCCAAAACACTGGCGTAACACGTCAGCCCCAGGATTTCCTCGGCCTTGGGATTCACCGGGTAGACTTTCCCTCGATACCCGTACTGCACAATGTTGTGCAGAACTGCGAAGCCCAGTTTATCCTCTTCTCGAGAGGCTCCGATAACGGCGATAGATTGCGGTGAAGAAAATGCATTTAGCATGATTCAGTTGTCCGTCCCGTTTGATTTCAGCGAAGCCACACCAGGCCTTCTGAGCGCCAGCCTCAAGCCGGAGCGTTCCTCATTGTACCAGGGTTCGCGTCTGCCTGCAAATCGAATTGTGAAAGAGTGCACAAGTGATTCTCACGCCTCTCCGGCAATCTTCACCAACTGGTGCGGTTCCACCAAAACGATTCTTCTTCTGTGCGAGCGGATGATGCCCTGCTTGGTGAATCGGCTCATCACGCGGATGGCGGTCTCCACAGTGGTTCCGGTCATGTCCGCAATATCCTGCCGCGTCAGAGGAGCGCCGATGACGATGCCAACCTCGGTTTGCTGTCCCGTAGCAGCGCCCAACTTGAGCAGGGTTCGGGCAATCCGGCGTTCGACGCGCTCCACGGCCAGGCTTTGCATCGTGCCGTAGGCGTCCTTCAGTTTGCGTGCCAGGCAGTGCATGATCTCCAGGCCAAGCGCCGGGTAGCGGTCCAGCATCGTCAGGTAGTCGCTGCGCCGCATGCTCCAGATGCGCGACGGCTCCATGGCTTGTGCCGACACCGTGTACTCCTCACTGTCAAGGAGGTCAATCGTCCCAAAACTGTCGCCCGCCGAAAGCATCTGCACAATCAGGTCCTTGCCTGCGTCGGAATGCTTGAGAAGTTTCACCTCGCCCTCGCCTACAACGTAGAGGAACTCGGCGGGGTCCCCCTCGAAGAACACGTATTCGCCGCGTTCCAGTTCACGAGAGTGAAACAGCGGCAGCAATTGAGCCTGGGCATCCTCAGGCAAGGAAGACAGCAGAGGAATCTTTGGGTCGCCGCCAATCATGTCCGCACCCTTCTCTTGGGTTGACTGCATTATACCATCGGAGGCCGTGAAACGCCAAGCGCCAGTTCCCGCAGGATGGGGTAACACCTCGTTGATTTGCCAGGTTGGACGGCAGCGTGCTCTCCGAGTATACTGAACAGGCATCCACGAGAGGAGAACCATTGTGACGGCAATCAAGGTCTTCAGCGCGCTGCGCCTTTCCGACGAGCATTTGCAGCGGCTCCGCGACGTATCCCCTGCCCTGGAAGTGTCACAGGTCACCTGCCGGACGCCCGGAGAGATGCTGCCCTATCTAGTAGAGCCTGAGGTTCTGTACACCTACCGCGTCGATTTCTTGCCGGAGCAAGCGCCCAACTTGAAGTGGATTCAACTGTCCAGCGCAGGCGTGGACCATCTTCTGGGCACGCCAATCATGCAGTCGGATATCATCCTCACGACGAGCAGCGGCATCCACGCAGTTCCTATCGCGGAGTACGTTTTCGGCTCCATGCTGGCCTTCGCCCGCAAGTTTCCGCTGGCCCTGTCCTTCCAGCAGCGAGCCGAGTGGCCCAAAGACCGCTGGACCCATCTGCTGGGGAAAGAACTGCGGGGCTCTACCATCGGCATCATTGGATATGGGAGCATAGGTCGCGAAGTCGGGCGGCTCGCCAAGGCCTTCGGCATGACAGTTCTCGCATCCAAGCGCTCCCCGAACAAGAAGCGAGATGCCGGGTATATTCTCCCGGCTGCCGGCGACCCTGAGATGCGGCTCGTGGACAGGGTCTTCGGCCCAGACGAAATCGAGGAGATGGTCGCCCAGAGCGACTACGTTGTGGTTGCCCTGCCGCTCACGCCGGAGACGGAAGGGATCGTCAGCGAGAACGTGTTGCGTGCCATGCGGCCCCCCGCCTATTTCGTGAACATCTCGCGGGGCGAAATCGTAGACGAGGCGGCTCTGATTCGGGCGTTGAAAGAAGGCTGGATTGCAGGCGCGGGACTGGACGTATTCACCGAAGAACCGCTGCCCGATGACAGCCCATTCTACAGCCTGGACAACGTCATTTTGACCCCCCATATCTCCGCGGCGACGGCGGTCTACAACGACCGGGCTACCGACCTGTTCGCAGAGAACCTGCGTCGTTATCTCGCGGGCAAACCGCTGCTGAATCAAGTGGACAAGCAGCGAGGCTACTGACAGGAGTGTTTTCGACATGACAAGCAAGCGCAGCATCGCACAACTGGAATCCACCGTGATGGCCCTCCCGGAGGCAGAAAGGGCTTTGTTCCAGAGAATCTTCCACGTCACCACCGACACGGCGAGGGTTGTCATCCCAGATGCCATGGCCGACTTCGTTCAGTCCCGATTCGGCAGCCTGGAAGCCGTCTCAGAGCAGACCATCGTGAAAGTGACCAACCTCATCACCCTGGACGCTGCCATCTACAACTCCCTTCGCGCGATTCGTCCACGGGACATTGATACCAGCCCGCTTCCGCCCGAAATCGTGAAAGGGGGAACGGGAGACCCCTTCTGTTCACCGCTGGAGCAGACCACCGAGGACACCTTTGGCAGGGTCCGCGGCGCCCATTGCGTCACGGCTGCCAACCTGGTGCCCTTCGAGCGATTTCACAGCGTGGTCATCTTCGACAATCACAACCCGCTGGATTTCACAGAGGAAACACTTGGCGACGCGCTGGACACGGCCCTCGCCTGGGCGAGGCTGGCTCACTGCCAGGATGCGGAGGCCCGCTACTTCTTCCTGTTTTGGAACTGTCTCTGGCGAGCGGGCGGGTCCAGGGTTCACGGGCACATGCAGGCCACGCTGGGCAGAGGCATGCACCAGGCTCAGGTAGAGGCATTGCGGCGCGCAGCACTGCTGTACCGCCTCGGACATGGGACCAGTTATTTCGAAGACTTGTGCGCCGTTCACGAGGCCCTCGGGCTGGCAACCCGCGTGGACGACACCCGCATCTTCGCGTACCTTACCGCCAAGAAGGAGAAAGAGGTGTGGGTCGTCTCCGAAGAGATGGACGACTCATTTCGGCATGCCTTGTACGAGGCTGTGCACACCTGCGTCGAGGAGTTGGGCGTGAGGAGTTTCAACATGGCGCTGCTGTGGCGGCCCATCGACTCTGTGGCGGAGGACTGGAGCGACTTCCCCGTCATTGCCAGGATTGTGGACCGGGGCGAGTTGACCAGCAAAGTCTCGGACATCGGGTCCATGGAGCTGTTTGGCACCAGTGTGGTCAGCAGCGATCCGTTCACGATAGGCGAGGCACTGCGCCGCTCGGTGAAATGATATGCCTGCCCGGTTGATTCAGGCTTCTGTGGTCGAGAGCAATCCCATGGAACCCCACCTCCATTGGCTGCGCTTCCGCGCGCCCTATATCGGAACCGCTCTAAAGCCCGGACAGTTCATCACCGTGCTGCACCCCTACAGGCTGGAGCCATATCTGCCCACGCCTCTGTACCCCACCCACATCGCCGCCGATGGGGTCGGATGCCTGTTCAGAGCGGGCGCGAGGGAAGAGTGGCTCGCCTCGCTGCGGCCAGGGGACACCCTGCAGGTGACAGCGCCGCTGGGGCAGCCCTTCGCCTTCGACGCGCACGTGCAGAGCCTGCTGGTGGTCGCCGAAGGGCTGGGCGGCCTTGCCCTGCTCCCCGTAGCTCACGAAGCCATCGCGCGCGGCAAGGAAGTCTCATTTCTCGCATGGCACCCGGTCAGCCGCGCAGACCTGCCGCCGCCGGGATTGCTGCCGTCCTCCGTGGAGTACCGCTCCGCCGTCGGCGCCGAGGCATTGAAGGAGGCACTGGCGACAACGCTCGCATGGGCCGGTCAGGTCTGCGCCACCGGCTCGCCCGAACTGCTTCACGCTCTGCTGCAACAGATTCAAAGCGTGCGCCTGCACTGCCCTGAGAACTTCTGTCAGGTGCTCCTCCAGGGTGACATGATGTGCTCACTCGGTCTGTGCGGGCAGTGTCGAGCCAGGCTGAAGCGTGGGACAGTACACGTGTGTACGGAAGGCCCCATGTTCGACCTGAAAGAAGTGGTGTGAGGCGCGATGACCATGCAACTGTCGGTGGAACTGGCTCCGCGCCACAAGATGGGGCTGCTGCTGCGAACGCCGGTTCTCCTGGCATGCGGGGCGGGCGGATATGGGAACATCCCTGCATTGATTGATGCATCCGGGCTGGGCGCGATAGTCACACTGCCCGTGTGCGCGCGCACGCCGTCCTCAGCGTTCTCGCCCAGCTTCGCCCTGGTGCCAGGAGGCGTAGTCCACCCACCTGCCGCTCCCATCGCCGTCCGCACCCTGCTCCGCAGATGGCGCAAGAACTGGGCGCGAACGGAAACGCCCATCATCGTGCATCTGGCAGCCGATTCGGAAGCTGGTCTCATCGCCTGCGCCTCGGCCCTGGAAGAAAGCCCTGACGTCGCGGCGCTGGAGTGGCGCGCCGACGGTCTTCCGCCCGCCCAGGCGGCAGAAGCAGTTGCACGGCTCAGGGCCTCGACGGAGAAGCCGCTCCTGATACAGGTCCCCCTGTTCAGGGCCAGGCCCTATTGCGAGGCTCTCAGCGAGCATGCCGACGCGTTTGTGGTGGGAGCGCCGCCGGAGGGCACAGCATGGCTGCCGGAAGCCGGTCGCTGGGTGCACGGCGAGGTGCACGGTGTGGGGACATTTCCGCTCGTGCTGAAGGCGCTGCACGATTTGGCCGATACTCCTTCTCCGCTGATTGCCCTGGGGGGCATTCACACGCCCGCGCAGGCCGTCCAGGCCATCCTGGCCGGGGCAGCGGCCATCATGCTGGACACGGCCGTCGTTCGAACGCCCGACTTGCCCGGAAATGCCCTGCAGGCTATCATCATTGAGATGGAGAACCGCGCCCTGGACGATCTCCGCGACCTCATAGGCCGCGAACTGAGGTGATTGGATGCGCGCTGTAGTACAGAGAGTCGAACGAGCGAAGGTGACGGTAGACCGCGAGGTTGTCGGTGAGATTGGGCACGGCCTCGTTGTCCTGCTGGGCGTGAAGGAAGGCGACACCGCCGAAGAGGCGGAGAGCCTTTCGGAGAAGGTGGCCAACCTGCGCATCTTCAGCGACCAGGGTGGAAAGTTCAACCTCTCCCTCTTCGACGTCGGCGGAAGCGCATTGGTGGTGTCCCAGTTCACTCTGTACGGCGATGCGCGCAAAGGGCGCCGTCCCAGTTTCACCCGCGCAGCCGCTCCAGAGGTTGCCGCCCCTCTGGTGGAACGCTTCGCCAACCACTTGCGCACGCTGGGAATCCAGGTCGCAGAAGGAGAGTTCCAGGCCAACATGCTGGTGGAAATCCACAACCAGGGGCCGGTCACTCTGATTCTGGATACCGACGACCTGGCGCGACCGCGGCGCTCCTCTCGCTAGAGACAGCGGCGCTCGTTTTGACTTCTCGCGTCGGCTCGCGGCCTGGCGCCTGAACCCTCATCACATCTCCCAAGGGTTTGCGCAATTCCTTCACAGGTTTGTGGCATGCTGGGGTCAGAGATGAAGAGGAAACGCTGCGACAACAGAGCCTCTCTGTTTGACACTTCTCCCGCAAGGGATATAATTAGCGTCGCTAAATAATGACATCAGGACATACTACCCCTGAGTGGGGCAAGGAGCGAGGCAGGCACATGAAGCGAAATCTTATCATAGCCGCCGTGGTCATCGTGGCCATCGTCGGCATCGTCATCGGCGCAGGGTTCCTGCGAAGGAGCAACTCTGCCGACACCCAGTTAGAGTACGTGACCGTTACCAGAGGGCCCATATCGGAGACGATAAGCGCCACCGGCAGCGTGGAGCCAGCAATGCGTTCGGTTCTTTCCTTTGAGGCGTCGGGGCGGGTGGTGGAAATGCCGGCGCAGGAAGGCGAGGCCGTGGAGAATGGCGATGTCCTTGCGCGCCTGGACGCCGTCGACATGGAACTGGCCCTGAAGAGCGCAGAGGCTTCCCTGAAAGGCGCCGAGGCCCGATACGAGCAGACGAAGGTGGGGTCTTCGGAAGCAGACGTGGCAGCAGCACGCGCCAGCCTGGAAAGCGCCATCGCCAACTACGAGAAACTGAAGGCAGGCCCGTCGGAAGATGAGAGCGCCGTGGCCAGGGCGAATCTGGAGCGGGCCACAGCGGTGCTGCAGCAGGCGCAGTCCGCATACGACCGCATTGCCTGGATGCCAGCCGCCGGAGCATCTCCGCAGGCGCTCCAACTTCAGCAAGCGACCATAGACTACGAAGCCGCTCTCGCCAATTACAGGCTGGCAACGGCGGGTGCCAGCGAGAGCGCATTGAAGGCCGCCGAGGCGCAGGTGGCCCAGGCGCAGGCTACGCTGGACCGTCTGGAGCGGTCGCCCACATCCGAAGACCTGGCCATCGCCGAGTCGCAGGTGGAATCGGCACAGGTAGCCGTGGACCAGGCCAAGCGCAGGGTGGAATCCCTGGTTCTGCGCGCGCCGTTTGCCGGCGTTGTGGAGAACGTGCCTGCGGACATGGGTCAACTTGTCACAGCCGCCACGCCTATTGTCACCCTCGCCGACTACTCTGCATTCCACGTCGTGGTCAGTGTAGACGAACTGGACATTTCCAAACTCCGTGTGGGACAGGAAGCCAGCATCTCGCTGGAGGCGCTCCCGGACAGCGATATCAGCGGGACTGTAGAGAAGATTGACATCGCGGGGAATCAGACCACGGCGGTCGTGACCTACGATGTCATGGTTACCATCGCGCCGACAGAAGCGGCTCTGCGCGTGGGGATGAGCGCGACGGTGACCGTCGTCACGGAAGAGAAGGACAACGTCCTTCTTCTTCCGAACAGAATGATTCAGTTCGACCAGCAGACCGGCGCTAAGTACGTACAAGTGCTTCGCAACGGAGAACTCACCGCAGTGCAGATTGAGACGGGCCTGCGCGACGACCAGTACAGCGAAATCGTCTCCGGTCTGTCCGAAGGCGACCAGGTGACGGTGGACACGGTCTCGTCCGCAGATCGCCTGCGCAGTCTATTTAGCCCTGAATAGAGGCGGTAGGCAGATGGATGAGCACGCGATTATTCAAATGTCCGACATCCGAAAAGTATACCAGATGGGTGAGGTGGAGGTACGCGCCCTGCGCGGCGTGTCCGTGGAAATCCAAGAGGGTGAACTGATGTCCATCATGGGCCCATCCGGCTCGGGCAAGTCCACCTTCATGAACATCGCAGGCTGTCTGGACCAGCCCACATCGGGGCGCTATGTGTTGGATGGCGTCGATGTGTCCAAACTCAGCGATGACGAACTCGCGACCATTCGGAACAAGAAGATTGGGTTTGTGTTCCAGACGTTCAATCTCCTGGCGCGCACCAGCGCCCAGTACAACGTGGAACTGCCCCTGATTTACGCCGCGGTTCCGGCATCGAAGCGGCGCCGCTTGGCCGAAGAGGCGCTGCAGGCCGTCGGACTTGGCCACCGGCTGAACCACCGCCCCAGCGAACTGTCCGGCGGCGAACAGCAGCGGGTCGCCATTGCGCGCGCCCTGGTGGTGAATCCCTCGATCATCTTGGCCGATGAGCCGACGGGGAACCTGGACAGCAAGGCGGGCCGCGAGATTGTTGCCATCTTCCAGAAACTCAACATGGAGCGAGGCATCACCGTCGTGTTCGTGACCCATGACCCGGAGATTGCGAACCATACCCAGCGCATCGTCCAACTGCAAGACGGCATGATTGTGGACGACAGCCCGGTTGCAGAAATGCTGGTTGCAGCGGAGGACGGCACAGAATGAACTTTCTGGAGAGTTTCCGAATCGCTTTCACCAGCCTGATGTCGAACAAACTGCGTGCCGCGCTGACCATGCTGGGCATCATCATCGGCGTTGGGGCCGTCATCACACTGCTTTCGGTGGGCCAGGGCGTCCAGGTGACCGTCCAGGAGCAGATTCAAAGCATCGGCTCCAATCTGCTCTTCGTGATGCCAGGCAACATGACGGCGGAGCAAGGGCAGGGCTTCGCGGCTGGGTCTTCGGCCTCCTTGACCTATGGCGATGCCCAAGCCATTGCCGATCCGCTTCGCGTTCCTGCCGTCGCGCAGGTTGCGGCGGTGTACAACCAAGCAGGCCCCGTCGTTTTCAAAGGCCGCCAGGTCAACACCACCATCAACGGCACGACGCCAAACTATCCTGAGGTGCGCAACTCCCACACAGCAATCGGACGCTTCTTCACCGAGGAAGAGTTCAACGGAGATTCGCGCGTGGCCGTCATCGGCAGCAGCATTGCCGACGCCCTCTTCCAGGATGAGTATCCCATAGACCAGACCATCAAGATTCGGCAGATACCCTTCCGAGTCATCGGCGTGCTGGAGAGCAAAGGCGGCTCCGGGTTCGGAGACACAGACAACGTCGTGCTCGTCCCGCTGACCACCGCCCAGAAGAAACTCCTCCAGTGGAGAAGTCCATCGGGCGACTACATGGTCTCCGCCATCAACGTGCAGGCTGTCAGCGAAGCCAGAGTCGATGAGGCTGCCGACGAAATCGCCCGTGTGCTCCGCGAGCGCCACAATATCATCTACTCGGGCGAGGACGACTTCACCATTATCAACCAGAAGGATGTGCTGAACATCTTCGGCCAAATCACCGGCATCCTGACCATATTCCTTGGCGCTATCGCTGCCATTTCGCTCCTCGTTGGCGGCATCGGCATCATGAACATCATGCTGGTATCCGTGACGGAACGCACGCGCGAGATTGGCCTGCGCAAGGCTGTGGGAGCGAAGCGCCGAGACATTCTGTGGCAGTTCCTCATCGAGGCCATGGTGCTCAGCATGGTGGGCGGCGCTGTGGGCATCCTGTTGGGGGCCACCGGCTCGCAACTGGTCGGGCGATTGTCGGACCAACTCACGCCGGTCACCAGCGCGCCCACGGTTCTGCTGGCGACAGGCTTCTCTGCCGCCGTGGGGCTCTTTTTCGGGATATACCCCGCCAATCGAGCGGCCGGTCTGAACCCTATCGATGCTCTCCGGTACGAGTGAGCGGGCGACGAGTA
>Ga0315554_1001589_pt1 | contig 13375 bp, 12 predicted proteins | sample SalMarSW160370MG_FD_202114 | JGI IMG/M metagenome (GOLD analysis project Ga0315554, IMG submission 202114) | Salt marsh sediment microbial communities from the Plum Island Ecosystem LTER, Massachusetts, United States - Salt Marsh Sediment SW1603-70 ... | reverse complement strand
CAATTATCCCCGGGATATCTGCAACAGTAAAACTCTGGTAATTTTTATAATTAACAATACCGAGAACAGGTTCCAGTGTTGTAAAAGGATAATCTGCAATCTTGGGTCTTGCAGCTGATATTACGGAAATTAATGTTGACTTTCCCGAATTCGGAAAGCCAACTAACCCGACATCAGCAATTAATTTAAGCTCTAGAATAATTTTATTTTGTTCTCCCGGCTTACCGTCTTCTGCAAACCTGGGGGCTTGATTAGTCGGTGTAGCAAAATTGCTGTTCCCTTTTCCCCCTTTCCCACCTTTCGCAATTACAATACTTCTTTTATCTTCATCAAGATCTGCAATTATATTTCCTGTTCCTGCATCTTTAATCATTGTACCAACAGGAACTTTAATTATTACATTTTTGCCGTTCTTTCCATCCTTAAGTGAATTCCCCCCTTCTTCACCGTTTTGTGCTTTGTACTTTTTTTTGTACTTAAAATCCAATAGTGTCGAAAGATTATGATGTGCTTCAATTATGATATCGCCGCCTTTTCCGCCATTCCCGCCTGAAGGCCCTCCTTTGGGAACATACTTCTCTCTTCTAAAAGTAACAGCGCCATTCCCCCCGTCACCGGCTTTTATTTCTATTTCAACATAATCAATAAACATATTTATCTATAAATCTTTTAATTGTATAATATTATATTATTATAGAAGAGAGATAAATGAGAATGATTGAATGATTTCGAGAACTCGACAAACAGCTACCTACTACCAACCACCAACCTCCAACCTCCAACCGCCGACAAATTAAGTTTGCTCAAAATAATTTGCAACAGAGTTAGTAAATGTTATAGCTTCTTTTGAATAAGGATTAACATAATAAGCTTTAAAGACTTCTTTCAAGATGTCTACAGCATCTTCATAAGTGTCGCATTCGGATACTTTTTCCATAGTAAGCGCAAATTCATCCCTGTCATCGTTAAAAATATAACCGACAATCTTTTCAATTTCCTTATCGCTAAGATATGTAAATATATCTTTATCTCTTGATTTTTTATGTTCCTTTTCAGGTTCCTTATCGGCTGCAGGTGCATCACTAAATTTTTCCAATTCAAATTCTTCCGAACTTTTCAGCTCTTCTTTGATTTTTTCATCTTCTATTTTTGAAACATTTACATTGTTTTCATTCTCAGGGATATTTTCCCCGGATTCTTCATTAAAATTATATAATGCTTCTAAATTGTTGTGTTCTGTAATATCAAATTCAACCTCTTTCTGATCCGATTCTTCCTGAACCTCATCCTGCAATTCTGATTTCGTTAAATCTTCAGGTAAATTCTCTAAATTTTGTACATCATCAATTTCTTCCTTGGGTTCATCTTTAGTTAAATCTTGTTCTTCTTGAATTACAGGTTCTTCAATAACGGTTTTATCCGGCCCTTTTATAGGTGCAGGAGAAAATAGGATACTCTTAATTTCATTATTTTCATATTTCTGTTTTGGATCCCTGGAAGCTTGTTCCTTTAGTTTATTTACATATTTTTCCAGATTCATTTTTTCAAGGTAAACCTCAATAAAATTTATTGATAGTTTTTTATTGCCTGTGTTCCCAATATTATAGAAATCAAAAATAGTATTAACCGCATCTTCAATTATTTTTTCAGGATCAGAAACTGAAAGCTGTGTATTAATTTCGGAAAGGATCTCACCTAGCTTTGAAGAAGTTAATCCAGATATTTTTTTCTTGCTTATATAAGAATTTAATATATCTATTATATAAGGATAATAATAAACGTAATTCAGCTTAAGTTTTATATCTTCAATTATTCCTTCCTGGTTTTTATTAAAAATAAGATTTATTAAAGTTTCATTGGGTGAAACAATGAAATCTGCATTAAAAGCAATCGCCTGGTTAACAAGGTTCTTAATTTCATTAAATGAAATTTTGGTGCTTTTCTTTATTTCCTTCCCGATGAGATCGAAATAACGGGCAATCTCCGAACCCGAATAGTTGAAAGTGGAATGATGGAGCAGCTTCTTCCTGTCTTCGTAAATTCTGTAATCTAATTCCGCAGAGATGAATTTTAATATAGCAGGATTAACACCGGAATAAAATAATTCATCATATGTAAAGTACGAACCTAGATTATTTATTTTATTAATTGTAAAATCCGATATGAACTTAATTTCTTTTTCAAACATAAGATTCTCATTTTTTTGTTATAAAATTATCATCAAAAACAATAGTTTATTATTTATCTTTACTCAACTAATCAATATATAAATAAAAATCCGTTGTGTGAATTAGCTGGGAAACCGTTGAAACGGTTGAGTACACTAGGTTTTTCTTATTAACACACGGATTAATCCGTGTGTTAATAAAAACAAAAGTGATATTTTGCAACTGTTTGAACAGTTTTTCATAATAAATTTTTAATTCACACAATTGGTTAAATAAAAATAATCTTAAAAAGATTTAAATCATTCTTTCACTGAACCTTCAAGGTTACTAATTGTATACGATACTCTAACCTCGAAGGTTTATCACAAGTCAATTTTCGATTTCGATTCCAGCTAAAAAATTCCATCCTGCAAATGAATAATTATTAAATAGGTTTTCTCTGAAATAACCTGTCTTAAAGTAAGCTTCAAAAATATCCGAAAGACTATAACCAATCTTTAAATAAATCCTGTTATCTTCATTTATTGGAGTATAAAGCGAAATATACGGATTATCTATAATTTTTGAGATTGTATACTTTCTAAAATAATAATCTGTTAATATAAAAACCGACCAATTTTCAGTAAGCAATTTTCCGGCAACTAATCGTATCCAATGTTCATAGGAAGGGGATTCTGTGATTTCCGAAATATGAAATAGGAACCTATAATCAAAATTAACAAGAAAAGCTTTTAGATAATCAAAACTGATATGAGGACCGATTCTCCAGCCTTTATTATTTATATCCTTTGCTTCGTAATTACCGGTTAAGACAAATCTTTCGGAATAAATACCATAACCAAGCCTGGCATCATTAAATGCACGCTGAAATATTTCTGTATCTAAAAACAGGAGATCCATTTTTTGATTTACATCGTTAGACACTTCCTGGTTACCGTAACCTAAATTCGCGGATAAAGAAAAACCATTACCCATTTCCAGTAACGATTCAAACATAAATATAAAATCCTGAAAATTTAAATCAACATTTCTCCCTTTGTAATTATTTCTTTGTCCTGTTAGATTAAATCCATATGTAATATTATCTCCTGTGAAAAAATAATTTCCGGTAGCTTTCAGTTTTAAGATTTTTAAATTGTCGTGAAACCCATAAACCTCAGGCCTGGCTCTAAGCTTAAATGAAAACATCCGGTTGTCATCTTTGTGTTTGTAGCCGATCTCCCCGTCAATCCGTACAGTTGCATCTTTCTGCCCCGATTCCACAGCACTTTTGGAAGTCGACTGGTAATATCCCCCTTCAAGATTAAGTCTAAGTGATAATTGTGCAAAGTTAATTTTTGAATAAAAAGCGATTAGCAGAAAAATAAAAGTGAGACATTTTAAAGTCATCTGGAAGGACCGATTTTTTGCTCTAATAACTTTTTATACTCCACCAATCTTTTCTTTACTTCTTTTAATAGCTTGTCATAAGAATTCAGGTCAATATTTTTTTCAAGGCTTTGAAGGGTTTCACCGGGCAGCTGCCGCACTGATAATGATTTAACTGTACTTAGCTGCTCCAAAAGGTGTGCATAAACTTGAGCATTATCGCTTAAGCTGTTGCTAGATTCTGCATAAACAGGACCGGTTCTTGTATTTGAAGCTTTTTCATTATTTCCCTCTTGAGAAAGTTTGCCGGAAGTTATACCGCTTTCAAGTTCCGTTTCTTCAATGAATTTATTGGTTTTTCTTTGAAGTTCAATTACCTGGTTAATTTTAGTATTTTCTTCGGAAATATTTGATAAGATATTATTAACTTCCTGCAAAGCATTACTTAAGTATTCCGAATATATTTTTTGATCGACAGAGTCTTTTGATTTATTTAAATCTAACTCCAATATTTTATAAGGATTAAATGATAATTGAAAGATTTCCGGTGTAACTTCAAGTCTTTTAGCTGCATAAAACAAAATTAAATTTTCAACCTCTTCCTTATTCTCCATATCCTTTTTCTGAACATCCTTTAAAGAATCAATAATACCGGAATACTTTTCACTTAATTTAACTTTTATTGCGGCAATTGATTTCTCAATTTTATTTATTTTTCTTTGCTGCTCATCAATATTGTTTGAGAGAGTAACGGAATTCGCCATCAGGAAAGTAATTTTATCTTTATCAGGAGCCGGTTTACTTTTTTCTGTATTGATTTCTTTAACTCTAGCATCCAATTTATTTTTCAAAGAATCAAGCAGCATCTTTCCCGAAGAATATTTTTTTTGCAAATCATTATATTTTGTTTCAAGTTTTGCCAGATCTTTTTCAGCAGAAATATTTTGGGATTTTAAAATACTCCCCGGAGAAAATGTTATAAGCAAAACAACCAATAAAAATAATACCGATTTCATTTATATCAATCCAAACTTATCAAGTTTATAATATAGAACACTTGTACTGATTCCCAGTATTTTAGCGGCTCTATTTTTAACACCGTCGGCTTTTTTCATGGCTTGTACTATTAAATTTTTTTCAAATGCAAAAAGAGCTTCTTCCAGGGGAAGATTATCAAAATTACCGCTATGCTGAATATTTCCGGATAAATGCCGTGCAATCAGACTATTTTCAATTTCGGTATACCTGGAAATTACACATAATCTTTCCATCAGGTTTTCAAGCTCCCTAATGTTGCCGGGCCATGGATATTCGACAAGAAGCTTAATTCCATCTTTATCAATTTTATTTTTTTTGTCTTTATTTAAAGACGCAAACTTATTCAAGAAATGTTCTACCAAAGGGATTATATCATCTTTTCTTTCGCGTAAAGAAGGAAGCTTAATAGGAATAACGCTTAAACGGTAAAACAGGTCCTCTCTAAATTTTCCTTCATATATCAGCTTCGATAAATCCTGGTTTGTGGCAGAAATTAATCTTACATCTGTTATAATTGTAGATTCACCGCCGACCCTTTCAAATTCACCATCCTGTAAAACTCTCAATAATTTTATCTGCATGGCAGTTGAAATATCTCCAATCTCATCAAGAAATAAAGTTCCTTTATCCGCAAGCTCAAACCTTCCCTTTTTTTGTCTTATCGCGCCTGTAAATGCACCTTTTTCATGTCCGAAAAGTTCACTCTCTAGAAGGTTTTCATTTAAAGCGCCGCAATTAACTTTAATAAAAGCTTTCCCTGATCTCCCGCTTTTTTTATGAATTGCCCTGGCAACCAGTTCCTTTCCCGTACCGCTTTCACCCTTGATCAAAACGGTACTGTCCTTTTCCGCAACTTGATCAATTAAAGAAAATACCTCTTTCATTTGAGGTGAAGCACCTATCATCTCACCGTAACCAAGCTCTTCGTTTAGAATTTTATTTTGTTCGATTAATTCATCTATTCTTTTTTCATTTTCGATTTTACCCCAGATATTTTTAATCCTTATTCTAAGCTCGTCGGGGGAAAACGGCTTGGTTAAAAAATCAATCGCACCAAGCTTCATGGCTTTAACGGCATCTTCAACAGTTCCGTATGCAGATATCATAAGAACTTCAACTGAAGGATTTATTTCCTTTATTCTTTTTAATATCTCAATCCCGTCTAGCGGCTCCATTTTCAAATCAAGGATTGCGAGCGGAATATTTGAACATTCAAATTTTTTTAGTGCATCTGCGCCATTATCGAAAGCAAAAACCGAATATACTTCTCTCTTTAAAGTCTCGGAGATTCCCAACCGCATAGTATCGTTATCTTCAACAACCAGGATTTCTTTATTCATTTTTTACGCCTGTCTTACATCTTTAGTAATTATAAATGTTGATCCTTTTTCTTTATTGTTCCCGGCTTTTAATTCGGCTTTATTTTCATTACATAACTTTTTGCAAATTGCCAGTCCTAAACCGGTCCCATCTTTTTTTGTAGTGAAGAAAGGTTCAAATATCTTTAATAAATTTTCTTTTTTAATGCCCGGACCATCATCTGAAAAAATAATTTTCCATTTTTTATTTTCTTCGAAAACATAAACATAAATATTTCCGTTATTGTTCATAGATTCCATACTGTTGGTAATCAAATTAAGAAAGATTTGTTTTAAATGAGATCTGTCAAAATAAATTTTTTCAATATCATTTTTAAAAGTGAAATTAATATTCTTCTTCTTAAAGTTGATTATTAAATTTTCCCCAACTTCCTTTAATAAATTATTTATATTAAACCACCCGGGATTTGCAGGCAGCGGTCTGCTGAAATTTAAATAAGAAGTAATTAAAGATTTTAATGAATTTACTTCACAAATAATTTTATCCAGGTATTCAGTCCCGGTTAAACTTGAATTATTTTCCCTTACCAGGTCTTCTTTTGTTAAGTTAGCTAATAATTCAATTCCACCCAAAGGATTTCGAATTTCATGGGCTATTTGAGCAAGCATTTTTTCTTTTTCTTTATTATGAGCTTCAATATCTTTTTTCATTTTTTCCATTGAATCGGCAAGAATTTTTAATTCACCCTGAGTGTTAAGCGGAACCGCAGCATGATAATCTTCTTCCCCGATTTTTTTACTAAATTCTACCAGATGATCTATCGGTTTAATAAGTGTACGCGCCATCAACCATGCCACAAATAAAGTTAATATTATTCCCCCTAAACCGATATAAAAGAATTCAGCGGCAAAATCTTCAACTCTTTCAAGCTTAGCCGCATTTTCTTTTAATGCCAGCCAGTAGCTGTTATCCAGCCGGTAAAAACCCCATAAATACCATTTTCCATCATCACCTTTGAAAGGGAAAGAAACCTTTGATTCACCCGGTAATAATCCGTTTATTTCTTTTTGATTCAGCAAAAGCAGAGTTTCCGGACCTTCTTTTGATGTACCGGGATCAGAGCTGATAATTTTGTGAAGGTTCCGGTCAAAAATAAAAATTTGCGAGTGGAAACCGTTATTTAGATTTTCAGAAAATATTTTTTTGAAATAATTAACTGTTGAATTGGTAGGTGCTCCTACCTGCAGCAAATCCAAATATTTATTGTCTATTTGACGGGAGATCATTTTTGTTACAATATTTACCTGGTCGCTTAGTTGATCTAAATAGAGCTTTCTAACAAACCTGTAGCTTAAAAAAGACAAAATTAAAACTATAAGAATAGTAACTGCACAAAAAGTAACGATAATGCGGACTTTGTAATATGATTGGCTTAATGAAAAATATTTCATAATTCCCTATCAAAACCCTAATAAAAATAATCGATGCTTATTTTAATTACAATGTTTAATTTTATCGGTTCTTTAAATTGTACGGATTAATTCCAAATTCCATTGAATTACTCAAACTCAACGTAGTTGCTTGTTGAATATGAAAAATCTCCATCGGCAATTACATGGATTATCGTATCATTTATAATAATAGGTTTTGGATTTACATATATGTAAGCCGGGTATTGATATTCAGGATCAAATGATACATTTACAGTATATTTTGAAGTATCCCATTTAGCGATCTCATCAAATAATCCTTTAATTGTTCTGTATCTATTCCACTCATTTCTCGGTAAACGTGATTTATCCGGAATTATTATGGCATCTGCAATAGTATCGGCACTGACAAATAATTTGACCGGCACACCGGCACGCGGACAGAAGCATGAAAGTTTTTGATCAATTGAATAATCAAACTGCTTCTCGTTATTCACCGTATTTTCATTACACCCGGTGAAGATTAGACAATACAGTATAATAATTATTATTATTTTCAAATCTTATTTCCAATCAAAAATTTATTCCCGTTACTCAAGTTGACCTTATAAAAATTATTTTGCAACCAAAACCGTTAAAACGGTTATCAATAATCATTCTTTTTTTATTATTAAGGGGGTGATTAAAAAGTACTTTTTGGACAGCCCCTTAATGAAAACATAAACCTAATTTTAACTGTTTTAACAGTTTTTAAAAGCTGTCAACCAGAGTATGTTAAATTAATATTAACGTATAAATACTTTTTCAACAAAAAGTGTAGCGATATAATCTCCTTTTTTTATTAAAGAATCGGCGACGGGGTACGGAATTAAATTTTTAAGTGTAATGTTATAATTAAGATAATTCAATGAATGCGGATCCGATGTTGTATTTGCCGTGTCTACTAATGAAACGGCACCTTCCTTTTCAATCTTCAAGAGTACCGCTCCATTTCCGGCTGCAAAGCACCTGTAACCGACCGGGCAGCGGGAATCTTCAACAACATCTTTAAATGTTATATACAGGTTTTCTTCACCAACTACAGCATTTTGTCCGTATTTAAGATCAAACTCCTTATTTAGTTCGGTTCCGGCAGGACCCGTCGGATTAAAACAGCTAAGATTAGAAAGGAATAAAAACATTAAAATACATCTTTTCATATCTGCTTCTCCTTTATTATCTAATTCCCGAATCAAAATCAATCTCAACAAATTCAATATTACCTGATTTAACCTCAACCTCTTTATTTTCACCGATAGGGTAATTGCCGTTACTATTAATGGCTTCGGGAATAATAATATAACTACCGGGTTTCAATTCAATTTCAAATTTACCGTCCGGATCCGTTTTAATTTTTTCAATCGGATTATTATTTAAATCGACAATCTCTAAAAATGCTTCATACGGTACTTTGTGATTAACTCCGATTTTCTCAACAGGAGAAACAGGTCCTATAAAAACCTGTCCCCTTATTCCGGTAGTAATTTCTTTTGAAGATGAATCAGGTACAAAGTGATTTGCAATATTATTGCAGTTTAATAATAAAGAAATAATAAATATGCAGAAAATTTTTAAAGATATTTTTTTCATGATAAATAAATACTTTGATACTTTTGAAATAGATTCTTAATGGTAAAATAATTCATATGGATGAACTGTTTTAACAGTTTTCTATTATTTTTCACGTTCCCAGATTAGAGTTTCATTCATTCTATTCTTCATAAATTCCTCAAACGCACTGTCATTTTCGAAAGTTATTTTATTCCCTTCCTGGTCATATACTTCGCAATATGCGCATGAGCTTATGGGAATCATTATATGATATATAAATTTTCCATTCCATTCATACCGGTAGACTTTTGTACCATAGTAATCTTGATCTTCCGTCATAACAACAATTATTTGTTTTAGCCATACAGGAATATCTTTATCATAATTGACAGGTTCTGCAGGATTACTCTCCTGCCAGCCAATAATTAGTAATATTAAAAAAGAGGATATAAATATTATCTTTATCATAATCCTGGATTTATAATTTTCCCAATAAACAAAATGCTGTTAGCATGATTATCTTTGATTACAAAAATAAATGGTCTATCTATTCGCATATAAAATTTTGAACTGCCCCCGTTATTGCTGGTGAGGCTTATTTCAACGGAAGTTACAGCAGCAGCTTCAGTCCCTTCTTCATCAACTTTAACATAAGTTTTATGCTTAACTTCACTAATGAATAAATTTCCGGGAGAATACATTTTGGTAAAATCAGCAGCACCCGAAAAAGCGATCCCCATTCCGAGAGCCTGTAATATTTTATTCAGGCGTATATCATATTTTAGTTCGAACTTCGGCATATGAATTACACCTTCTTTCACATCAAAACTGCCCAGCCAGGCATTCCAATTTGTTTCGGTAAACCGGTTTATGACGTCATTTATATCTTTATCCGGAGCGGGAAGGAAAATTATCATTGAAAACGAACTGTCGCCGTAAGGCAGTTCTACTGCTTGAAATAATTCATTTGAGAAATAATTAAAATTATTCCCCTGCGCCATCATTTTGCATGGGACTTGTGAACCATCTAATGTATTAAAAAAATCGTCTTTTGTATCGTCTTTATTAAACTGGTATTTCCAATCCCCTTTAAAATAGATTGCATTTATTAGATACATAACTGCTTCGGGAGGAATTCGATCGATAATCTGCGTAATCTTCCCTTTGGTATTTAAATCGACCCAGTTATTTATTACATCAACAGATGCAGGGTTATTAAAATCCAATCCGCTCACTTCGGCATTAAAGTATGTTTTGTTTGTATTGATAAAATCCTGCCGGAACGTCATTGTATTTCTAAACCAGATTGAATTTGCTATATTAAAAGCCACTTTAGGATCCAGGTTAACAAGCTTGTCAATTAGGCTTTTGTATGATTCGTTTATTTCCTTTTCTGTTAACCCGTTTAACTCAAGGACAGCTTTAATTGAATCATAAGTGCTGCTGTTTGCCCCGTTTAAGGTCATTCCAAGAGCCATTGAAACACTTAAAGGAGAAATGAAAATATTTTTATCTCCCTCATTATTATTTATCTCTTTAAATAACTTTAATCCGAATATTTCTGATGAAGAAATTATTTTCTGCTCGGAAGCTGTTAGATTTACTTTTTTCTCTTTATCAGGAAAGATAAATTGATCTTCACACCGGGAAAAAATAAATGTGAAAGCTATTATAAATAAAGGAGCTAATATTTTTTTCATATTTACCTCGTTTACTTCGTCTTTGCCTTAAGTCTTAGTCTTTAATTCCGCCTAATTTAACGGCAATAAAAAATCGTTATTTTACTATAACATAAAAATGAACAGTATTAATTGGCGGAACATCTTTCTCCCAACTTTGATGCTCAATCAAGTTGATAGCAGATTGACCTCTATGTTTACCTCTTAAATAAAATGTTTCAATTACCAAACCGCCGCATTTCATTTCACCGGCTTCTTTGGCTCTGTAGGAAACGCTGTCTATTCCGACAACATTTGTATCACTAATTTCATAATCCCATTGGTAGCCTCCGTCAAAATGTGCATCCAGCTCCAAAGTAAACGCCTGGTTCGAAAAGACTATTACATTCTTCCCATCAACCGATGAATTTAATTGGATCTCTGTAGGCAATGCTAAATCGGAACATCCCATCAAAAAAGGGATTATGCTAAATAAAAAAGGTAATATTTTTTTCATAATAATTTTTATAACCTGGTTTCTACGGCAAGCCACCATTGAGCCAGGCGGAATTCGCTTTCAAATTCAGGATCAAGCAGCAGTCTCACTTTGAATGCACGGGAAATCGACAAATCAAAGCTTGCAAATAATTTTGTAAAGTCTTCGGTAATTTTTTGATCCGGCTGTGTATATCTTTCACCGAAATTTGTTTCTGTTTTTATATCACCGTTATTATTGTTTTCCCTTTTTTTAAATATTGCGAGAGTTTGATCGGTGATATCCCAGCTGTTTAATATGCGGTTAATTCCAAGAAGAATATCTAAATAATCCGAAACTTTAAATTGAACTATAATGGGGATCTGCAGCGTCCAAAAATCCGAACTATAATTCCAGCTTAGTGTTTTATCTTCATACGCGCTGTAAAAATTATAATAATTATAATTACCGTACTTGGTATTTTCATAATTATATTCCGATTCACGGGTTACTTTAACAGGCTCAGAGCTTACAATATCAAAATGTACGGAATTAAAATAAGCACCTAAACGAATGGTATAACTCTCCGTCAGATCCCACTTAAAATTAAGCATGCCTTCGTGAACGCTTCCCGTCCTGCTTCCCGTCCCTACCCGGTTATCGTGGGCAAATGAATAGCCGTTATAATTATACCATGAAGTATCGTAACTATTATAATATCTAGAAGTATTAAAAGAAGTATCATTTATTGAAGAATAATTTGAAAGGGTTACATCGCTGGTTGAATATTTATAATAGCCTGATATTTGTTTGTTCTCTTTAGTTTGTGTGAAATTAAAGCCGAAATATTTTGTGCTTCCGTTATGGTTCCAGCTTTGAACCGTAGATGAACTTGACATGCTGTAGCTCCATTCGTTGGAGACATCGGGAGTGTTATATTTATAAAAATAAGAATACCCGTTGGAATAATTCTGATCGGCTTTTCCTTTTAAAATACCTGCTTTAACTCCAAATTTAAAGTGAGGAGTTATCAGATAATTAATTCCTGCAGACCAGTCGGTATGATGATACTTCTGTAATTTTCCCTGCGATTGTGAATTCGCCCAATCGTTATTATTTGTTGCACCGTACTCATCGGAATTCGAATTTAAATAACCTCCATCCCTTTTATGAATGACACCGTCAAATGAAAGCCCTGTTTCAAGCTGTTCGTTAAATTTATATCCTATAAATGCGGAAAAAAGATGCCCTTCAGTCATCAATTCATCTTTGCCGGTATACCTGTCTTTTATAGGAATATCCGCAACTCCTTCTGCTCTGACTCCAAGTGCATCATAATAAATATTAGGATAATAGATCCAAGAAGGGAGGGTGTAAAACTTTTCTTCTTTATGAATTAATTGATAAGTCCCCCCGATAAAAAAATTATTTGTTATTTCGGATAAAGGATTTGTTAATATTCCCAGGGAAAAAATCGGTTCCGGTTCCGTACGTGTAATTGCATACCAGCGGGGATCGATATAAGGCCTGTATATTACACTCGAATAGTAAGAAGGGTAAATATAATTTTGGACAATAGGTGCTTCCGTCCTGTCCCCTCTAAAATCTATATAAAATAATGTTTCATCTCCCAATTTTGGCAGGTTTGCAGGATTAACGCTAAGGTTTAAAAATTCATTATCAATTAATCCGGGTGCTACTTTCCGGAAATTTGTTATTCCGAACGGATTTAAGAAGTGGGGAGTAAAATATAATTCCGACTGTTCAAAACTCTCCTCGGTTGTTCTTTCATTATTGTATTGAGCAAAAAGAATGCTGCATGTACAAACCAAACAGAAAATAAGTTTCTTCATTAGCGCCCCTAATTTCTTAGTTATAAAATTTTTGTTCAACTTAGCAATCTCCCCGGTTGTTAAAATGGACTTTAATTAAAATCCTTTTCCTTGAAATAATTTTAGCAGAAAGTCCAATCTCTATGCCATTAATTATATTGAAAGGAATTAATCTTAAAGTTGGATTCTAACGAAGAATTTGAATGGAAAATAGAAGATACAGTTATGTGAGCTTATCAAATTCCCGATAATTTATCAGGTATCTGATAGATTATTTCTCCTCCCTTCGGTCGTCGAAATGACAAGGCAGGTAGTTGTCATTTCGAAGGAGCTCAATCAGGAAAAAATATAGGCGACTGAGACCTGTAAGCCTTTGGCTTAAATCTTACGTCAGCTCATTTCTTAATTCATAAATTTTATTGTTACTTATTCAAATAAAAAGATAGTATCTGTAATGAAAGAAGCATTCCCCCTTAATAAAGGGGGACGAAGGGGG
>Ga0315554_1001581_pt1 | contig 13409 bp, 11 predicted proteins | sample SalMarSW160370MG_FD_202114 | JGI IMG/M metagenome (GOLD analysis project Ga0315554, IMG submission 202114) | Salt marsh sediment microbial communities from the Plum Island Ecosystem LTER, Massachusetts, United States - Salt Marsh Sediment SW1603-70 ... | reverse complement strand
ATAGAAGCCCTGGTTGCCGCCGAGGTTGATGTACTGGTCGTCGATACCGCACACGGACATTCGAAGAACGTTATTGATACTGTTAAGGCCGTCAAGAGCAAACACAATATCGACGTCATCGCCGGCAATATCGCTACCGCCGAAGCTGCCAAAGATTTAATAAACGCCGGTGCCAATGCTGTTAAGGTCGGTATCGGCCCGGGCGCTATATGCACCACGCGGGTAATTTCCGGCGTCGGCGTCCCGCAGGTCACTGCCATCATGAACGCGGTATCCGCCGCCGAGCCGGCCGGCATTCCCGTCATCGCCGACGGCGGCATTCGCCACAGCGGCGATATTACCAAGGCCATAGCGGCAGGGGCCTCGTCCGTTATGATTGGCTCACTGTTCGCAGGCCTGTCTGAAAGCCCCGGCCAGTTGGTCATATATAAAGGAAGGCAGTTCAAGGAATATCGCGGAATGGGCTCGCTCGGTGCGATGGTCAAAGGCTCAGCAGACCGCTACGGCCAGGAAAGCTCAGCCGAAAGACAAAAGCTCGTACCCGAGGGCGTCGAAGGCCGAGTACCTTATCGCGGCCATCTCGGCGAATTCGTCTATCAATTAGTAGGGGGGCTGCGGGCAGGTATGGGTTACTGCGGCACCAAAAATATCGCCGAGCTGCGAAGCAAGGCTAAATTCGTGGCAATCACCCCCGCTTCGGTCAGCGAATCCCACCCGCACGATATCCAGATTATCAAAGAAGCGCCGAACTACTCGGCTTCATTACCTTTTGAGAGTTGATTTACCGCGGAGCACGCAGAGATGGAAGAAAATGAAAAAATAAATGAGATTACATTTTTTTTCTTGGTAAAGTTCTTATGAGAGTATTTCCGAAACGTAACGCTCCAGGGACAAGTTGACGTTGTCTGACAGGATACTTATTCCTGGGCGGTAAAAATACTAACAACGCTTAAAAGTGGGAACTATGAGCAACATCAATCATGAGACTATTGCAATCCTTGATTTCGGCAGTCAGTATGTTCAGCTTATTGCGAGGCGGGTGCGCGAGCAGAATGTCTATTCCGTTATCTGTCGCAACGACGTTTCCGCTGAGGAGCTGGCGAAAATGAACCTCAAAGGCATCATCCTTTCCGGCGGCCCGGCCAGCGTCAACGACCCAGGCGCGCCGCAATGCGATGAAAAAATCTTCGCTCTTGGCGTTCCCGTACTCGGCATCTGCTATGGCATGCAGCTTGGCTGCTCAATACTCGGCGCAAAGGTAATCGGAGCAGAAAAACGTGAATACGGCAGAACGTCACTTCAAATCACGGATAATAGTGACTTATTAGCGAATCTGCCTGATACCGTTCAGGCCTGGGCCTCCCACGGCGACCAGGTAGGCTCGCTCAGTAAAGATTTCGCCAGTCTCGCAACAACGGACAATTGCCCCTTCGCCGCCGTACGCCATAAATCAAAGCCCTTCTACGGCGTGCAGTTTCACCCCGAAGTCTCGCACACGCCCAGGGGTACACAAATTCTTCGCAACTTTCTGTATGACGTCTGCAAATGCACCGGCGACTGGAAAATGAGCGATTTTGTCGAAGATACATTGAATAATATCCGCAGGCAGGTTGGTGACGCAACTGTAGTATGCGGCCTATCAGGCGGCGTCGATTCGTCCGTCGTCGCTTCGCTATTGCATCGCGCCATCGGCGACAAACTCATCTGCATCTTCGTCGATAACGGCCTATTGCGAAAAAACGAAAAACAGCAGGTCGTCTCGACCTTCAAAGACCATTTCCATATCGATTTGCGAGTCGTTGATTGGTCGAAGCAGTTTTTGACAAAATTAAAAGGCGCCACCGACCCGCAGCAGAAAAGAAAAATCATCGGCCATGAGTTTATAGAGGCCTTCAAGTCCGAAGCCCTGAAAATTCTCGCCCCCGCGTTTCCCGACGCGAGTCGGGGCGGCGGGAAAAATGCAAAGTTTCTCGCGCAGGGCACACTGTATCCCGACGTAATCGAATCAGGCCACAAGGACGGCAACCCCGCAGCCAATATCAAACTCCATCACAACGTCGGAGGTCTGCCCGCTGAGCTGGGCTTCGAATTAGTCGAGCCTCTGCGTGACTTGTTCAAGGACGAAGTGCGACGCGTAGGCGAATATCTCGGCCTGCCGGAAGATATAGTCTGGCGGCATCCGTTCCCCGGTCCCGGCCTGGCTGTAAGAATCATCGGCGAAGTCACGCCCGAAAGGCTCGAAGTACTGCGGCAGGCCGACGAAATTTTAATCGATGAAATCAAATCAGCCGATTTATATAGAAAGATAAGTCAGGCCTTGTGCGTGCTTGTGCCGGTCTCCACTGTGGGGGTCATGGGCGACGAACGCAGTTACGAGGATGTCATCGCGATTCGCTGTGTCGAAACGGTCGATTTTATGACCGCCGATTTCTCGCAGTTGCCCTACGAAGTGCTCGGCACAATATCGAGCAGAATCATAAACGAGGTTCGCGGCGTCAATCGTGTTGTCTATGATATTTCGAGTAAACCGCCTGCGACAATCGAATGGGAATAGACCGACGCAAAGCGTCGGGAAATTCGAAATACTAATCTCGAAACACTAAACAAATTCAAAATATAAATGACCGAAACTTAAAAAACACTAACAACCACTATAGGTCTTTGTTTTGAACATTTGGATTTTGGGGCATTCGAATTTGTTTCGGATTTAGTATTTAGAGATTAGAATTTGCAGGTATTGGGATTTCGTTGTAGGGAAATAGATGCGTTACGGACGGTTATTCAACATCTTCTGCTGCCTGGTAATAATATCCTCCGCGTTTGCGCAGCAGGACGATACAACATATCCGCCCAAACGTGACTGGGTCAAGTCACTCTGGAACGAGCGGCACGCCTGGCCGGACCGGCTGTGGGAAGATTCGGTCGATACTTTCACCGAGCCGAACAATATCTGGCTGCTGTCATTTGCCGGCGCCGCAAGTATCGTTATGCACAACAGCAGCGCCGACGACGACATCCAGAGAAGCGTCGAAAGACACCGCATCATCGACGGTTTCTTCAGCGAATCACTGAACGTTGTCGGCGGTCCCGGAACACATTTTGCCGCAACAGGTCTTTGGTATGCCCTTGCCGTCCAGAACAACGACACCATGAACGAAGAACGCGCATGGACTATGATGACCGCCCTTACAATAAACAGTCTGGTTACCGTAGGTCTGAAAGCTGCGCGAGGTAACGAAAACCCCAATGGCGACAAATGGGCCTGGCCCAGCGGACACACCTCAAGCTCTTTCACCGTCGCTGCTGTCCTCGATGAATACTACGGCCCGAAGGTCGGTATTCCTGCTTACGTGGGAGCAACTTTCGTCGCCTATCGAATGGTCGAAGAGGGTGACCACTGGATGAGCGACGCCGTTTTCGGCGCAGCATTAGGCTGGGCAGTAGGCCACTCTGTTGCCGGCAAACACATGGATATGGAAATCGCCGGCTTCGAACTTGTGCCCATGCCGCCGACTATGACCGGCGAACCAACCATAGGCTTGTCTCTCCTGAAACAATTTTAGCAAATCCTGTTGCTGACAGGTACCGTTCTGGATTTGACCCGGAGGGGCGAAGAATCTCTTGATACTCTGCCGCAGTTAGGCGAAAATCGTCGGCAAAGACCCCAGGTAAGCGGGGCTTCTTAAGGAGGATTTGCTGATGGTGCCAAAAGCAGCTAAGAAATTGTCGCCGGTCAAAAGGGTAGCAATGTTTCTTCTTCTTGGCCTGGTAATGCTTGTAAGTTTCGCAGCGACGTTCCTGATTGTCCGCTTTCTCACCGGCCCGCGGCAGGTAAGCGAGGCAAATGAGGCTCCCAGAGGAATCGCCGTAATAGGGTACGCGGTCTTTATTTTTTTCGTGGGATGCTTTTTCTCCATCGCCGGCGCGGCAGCGTACGCGGTGATTTTGAAGACCCGGTGTTTTACCTTCGATTTCACCAAACCTTTTTGGAACTCGTTCAAAAAGAAACTCTATCTGATGCATATCGTTGTTACAGTGCTGATTGGGATGGCAGCAGCAGCCTTTGCTTCTATGGTTTTCACGCCTTTGTTGACCCTGGCCGGACTGCCGTTCGAAATTTCGGCTATCGTTCCGTTGCTGGGTGCTTTTGTCCTGGTCCAGTTTCTGACTATCTGGATAAATATCTGGCAGCCTCTGGAAAAATCGGTAACGAAAAAGAGGATGACAGCCTGCGGTATATCGCAGGAGGATATTGACAGAGGGATGTATACCGGCATTTCCGACCCGGCAAAGAGCAGCCTCAAAAAAATGACCATGGTTGAAGAGGATGTTGGAATGCTCTGGCTGGTGGACGAAGGGCTCGTCTACAGGGGAGATGCCGGCAGTCTTAGGATTCGGCGAGAGCAGCTAATCGAAGTGGAGCGAGTCGTAGACAAAGGCAGTATGTCTGCGTATGCCGGAAATGTGCATGTCATCCTCCGGTTTAGAACAAACGACGGCGCAGAACGCAGGATACGCCTGCACAGCGAAGGCAACTGGACAATTGGCCGTATGGCAAAGGCGTCAGACGGTTTGGCGGAAAAACTTATTCGCTGGAAACAGGGGCAGTCTGCTCAAACTGAAGTAACCATTTAACCAATCACCAATTACGCGGAGGTGTTTTTTTATTGTCAAATCATCTGTGCATCGTATAATTCCCTGCGATTAGTGTGCTTTTTTCAGCACGAGTCGTTGACGGTGCGGCGAAGGAGAAAATGCGATGGAAGAGCTTGTTCCCAGTAAGGTATTCCTGACCAAAGGCGTCGGCAGGCACAAATATCGGCTAAAATCATTCGAGATGGCCCTGCGCAAAGCCGGCGTCGCACAGCAGAACCTGGTGCAGGTCTCCTCAATCTTGCCGCCTAAGTGCAAAATCATCAGCAGAGAGGCCGGCCTCAAGCTGCTCACCCCAGGCGCCATCAATTTCTGTGTCCTCGCCAGAATCGATACCGACGAGTACGACAGGCTCATTGCCGCCTCGGTCGGTCTTGCGATACCAAAGGACCGCAACAACTGGGGCTATCTATCTGAAGTCCACGAATATGGAATGAATAAGAAACAGGCCGCCGATATGTCCGAAGACCTCGCCGCGGGTATGCTCGGAACGACCCTCGGAATGGAGCTCGACCCCGACCAGGCCTGGAGCGAAAAAGAACAGGTCTATAAGTCCACCGGCCTTATCATTCGCACAAGCAATATAACCCAGACCGCAACCGGCCGGCAGGGCATCTGGACAACGGTCGTTGCAATGGCCATGCTCCTGTTCGACTATTAACCATTTTCTCGATACCGGGTGCTCGATGCTTGCCTTTGGTGACTTCGACGATAAGTTCCGCAATCGCGATACCGCAAAGGTGGTCCTGCTGCCGGTGCCGTACGACGCCACCAGCACATACGTCAAAGGCTCTATAAACGGCCCTTCTGCAATTCTCGACGCCTCATATCAGCTTGAAAACTACGACATCGAAACCGGCGCCGAGCCTTACAAAGCCGGAATCTATACCGACAAACCGATAACAGAAAACTCATCGCCGCAAAATTTGGTCGCAGCCGTACATAAAAAGGTCAGCGAACACCTTGCCCTGGATAAACTCGTCGTTACCATCGGCGGCGAACATTCGGTAAGCATCGGAAGCATCAAGGCCCACGCGGAAAAATTCGAAAACCTGTCCGTCCTGCAGCTTGACGCACATAGTGATTTACGCAACGACTATCAGGGCTCGAAGTTCAACCACGCCTGCGTCATGGCCCGCGTAAAAGAATTCTGCCCAATCGTCCAGGTAGGCATCCGCAGTATGGACATTTGCGAAATGAAATCTATAGACCGTGGGCGTATTTTCTTCGCGGAGGATATTTACAACGACCGCAGCTACATCAGCAAAGTAATAGACCAGCTCACGGACAACGTCTATATCACAATCGACCTTGACGTGTTCGACCCTTCGGTAATGCCCTCGACCGGCACACCAGAACCGGGAGGCCTGTTATGGTATGACGTGCTTGCAATTCTAAAAGCTGTATGCGGGAAGAAAAATGTCGTCGGGTTTGATGTAGTCGAGCTTTGCCCTAACGAAAACAACAAGGCCCCCGACTTCACCGCCGCAAAACTTATCTACAAACTCCTCGCTTACAGATTCGCAAACTAAGCGCTACTTTCCTTCGAACCACTGATTCGCAAACGCTGCGAAGTCCGCAAAGTCAACAACACCGTCGCCGCCGTAAGGCTCTATATCCGCGTTGAGATATGTCGAACCCTGGCCGAGCCAGAACTCGACAAATAATGCTGCATCGTACTCATCGATAATGCCGTCTCCCCAGGCCGGTGAAATATCGACTATCGCGTTATAATCGTCTGAACCTCTCGTACTTTTCCACGCCGCCGCCAGTATCGCCCAGTCACTGAAATTCACGCGCCTGTCCAGATTGAAATCAACGTCCGCTCCCAGCAATTCCAGCACCCACTCATCGCTGAGAATGGCAAGGTCGTAAAGGTCGATGCCCTCCGGGCACGCAAAATCGGCAGCTAAATACTCCACTGCCAGATGCGGATAATCAATCCCGTCCTCACACATCCGCCACGTATTCCGCAAAGGCTGATTATCAGATGTCACTATATCCCAATCGGCGTCTGCGAAAGTAGCACCCAGCTTCAGATTCGCCGTCGATTCACCTGTTAAACCATAGGGGTCGTTCCCGTCGCCTATACCCGCAAGCGTCGGATTGAGTTGGTTGTCATAGAAGCAGCCGGTATATGTCCCTTGCGAACCACTGCCGATAAATGCACCGATGTTACTGCCCAGACCGCCCACCAGATTGGCTGAATAACTGTTCACGATGTGTCCGTTGTCGTTTACGGCCGCCAGACCTCCGACAATCGAGAACGCTTCAATTTGTGTACCGGATGTGTAGCAGTTGACGACGACACCGCCGCTGACATCGCACGCCAGGCCGCCGGCGTGCTGGAATAACGCATAGACACTGCCGCCTGTAACCCGGCAGTTCTCAATTCTGCCCGTTGCCGGTTCCTGTTGAACACCGTCGCCAATCAGCCCCACCAGGGTTCCCACAAGACCGAATCCGGTGACATCAGGCTCCAAAAGGCCGAGATTCTTAACAACTGCGTCCCTGTCGAGGTATCTGAACAGCCCGACCACGACTTCGTCCGATTCAAAGGTGAAGCCGGAAATAACATGTCCGCGGCCGTCAAACACACCCGAAAAAGGCGTAGAGTTGTCCTCGCCTATAAGATTAAATTGGGTCCCCGTGTAAACGCTCAGGTCGATATCGGCCATAAGGGCAAAGTGCCTGCCCCAGTCGCCGGGATAGAGACCTATCTCGTTCATCTGCTCTGCTGTATATATAAGGTATGGCTGCTCGGCCGTACCGTCGCCGCCGCCGTACTCGGCAACGCATGGAAACACCACAAGCCAAGACAGCAAAAGCGCAAAGCGAATAACTCTAAAACCGATTCTTACCATCCCCAAGACAAGTGCCGGCCGGTGCGGCACCCTCCACCTTATATTAGCTGATATTGTACCAGCACCCCGGTGAAAAAGCAAGATAAAACGAAATACCTTTGATACCCGCCCGCCGTACAGCCGATAATCTCAGAAGCTAATCCGCTGTACGATTTAGTGGATTAAAATGAATTGAAAAATAATGCTCCGAAGATAAACTATCCGATTATCATAACGTTACTTTTGTGGACAAAAGCACAATGCCGGATTTTAAGATTGAACCTGCGACCAGAATAAAGCGTCTGCCTCCGTATTTATTCGGACGGCTCAACGCCCTAAAGCTCGCCAAGCGCCAGGCCGGTGCCGATATAATCGACCTTGGCATGGGCAATCCCTCCGACGGTGCGCCGCAGATTGTTATCGATAAGCTAATAGAAGCCGCAAAGGACCCGCGCAATCATCGCTATAGCGCGTCACGCGGCATAAAGAATCTCCGCGGCGAAATCGCCAAGAGATACGCCAAACTCTGGAACGTTCAGCTCGACCCGGAGCATGAGGTGCTGGCCTGCATCGGCTCCAAGGAGGGTTTTAGCCACATGTGCCTTGCCATGATGGGCCCGGGCGATACCGCCGTTGTGCCCGACCCGGCCTTTCCAATACATAATTACGCCGTGGCCCTTGCCGGCGCAAACGTTATCAGTGTGCCGCTCGGCAACGACGAGAAGTTCATCAACAAAATCGCAGGCGTGATGGAGCATCTCTACCCTAAGCCGAAGCTGTTGATTCTGAACTTCCCCCATAACCCGACTGCTATGACCGTTGACGAAGGTTTCTTCGAGCCGGTCGTTGCTCTTGCCAAACGTTTCGGCGTCGCGGTAATTCACGACTTCGCATACGGCGAGACCTGCTTCAACGGCTACAAGGCCCCGAGCTTCCTCTCGGCAAAAGGGGCTAAGGAAGTCGGCGTCGAATTTGTAACGCTCAGCAAACCGTACAATATGGCCGGCTTCCGTATAGGATTTGCTGTGGGCAATAAAGAAATGATTGACGCCCTCGCCACTATAAAAGGTTACTACGATTACGGCATCTTCCAGGCCCTGCAGATTGCCGGAATAATCGCGCTGCGCCACTGCGACGATTTTATCGTCCAGCAGAACGAGCGTTATCGAATTCGTCGTGACGTAGTCTGCGACGCTCTGACGCGCATCGGCTGGCAGGTCGAAAAACCGCGCGCAACAATGTTCGTCTGGGCAAGGGTCCCGGATGAGCACCTGCGGGGCAAAGGAACTATCGATTACGCGATGGACCTGATGGACCACGCCGAAGTAGCTATCGCGCCGGGCAGGGCGTTCGGCGAAAATGGGGAAGGCTATATGCGAATCGCACTGGTCGAAAACGAGCAGCGATTGCGACAGGCCGTCCGCAACATCAGCCGGTTCACCCAGGAAAAACCAATCAGGAAAAAGAAACAATAACCGGTCAACCGCAATGACCTGCGAAATCCCCGTTATTCGAAACTTACCTGTATCGATTTTTCGCCCTTGCTGAGGGTCACTTTCTTTTCCTGCCCGTTCGAGCTGATTACATAATCGCCGTAGAACCCGCGCGTTTTGAATGTCCCCTTGTCATCAGCCTTGCCGGAAGCTTTGGTCCACCACTTATCAAAAACAAGGTCGCGATAAGCCTCGGCCTGTGCCGTAGCTGTCCAGTCTTTTTGCCACATTGCCGTATGAGGCATCCAGTGGTCGCCCGCCCAGAAACCCCACATTACAATCGCTTCGATTTTCGGATGTGCGAAGAAGATGGGGAAAACCCTTTGAAGCTCTTCGGCCATTCCCTCTTCCGTATCGGCGGCGAAAAGACATTCGGTTATTTTAATCGGCAGCTCGAATTTTGACAGCTCATCGAGCGTCTTCTGGACGTCCCTGCTCTTGGTTTCGGCCCTTCCGGAAGAGTCGTTTTTGCGCGAAGAGATAAAATGCGCCTGACAGCCGATACCGTCGATAGGGACGCCGTTGGCCAGAAAGTTTTCAATTTGTTCGATGTAACTGCCTCTGTTGTAACCGCCTTCGACGAGCACGCCGTAATCATTAACGAACAGGGTGGCATTCGGATTTCCCGCCTTGGCCATATAGGCCATTTCATTGACAATACCGTACCCAAGCCGACGCCGGAAAAAGGTGCCGTTAATCATTTCATTATTCAAATCGAATTCTTCAATGCGCCCCTTGAAATGTTCCGTAACGCCGACCGCGCGTTTGTGGACCGCCTCGCGAAGGTCGTCATTGTTCAGCTTGCTCAGCCAGGGCATAATATATTTGTCCTTCTCCCAGAATATGCAGTGGCCGCGCATCGGTATATTAAGCTCATTACAAAGCTCCCATATCCTGTCCGCCATATAATAATCGACCGCGCCGCGCCTTACCTCGCAGTCGTACCATTTCAGCGCGTTCTCGTGCACCGCGTAGTTGAAATTCTCGCCCAGGATTTTCAGGTACATTTTTCTGTCATCGGCCGACATGGGATTACCGCTCTTTTCCGCAAGGCTGTCCGGAACCGCCGTGCCGAACAAAAATTCATGACGCACCTGCTCAACCTTAACTTCGGCCCCCGGCCTGGTCTTGACTGTGATATCGCCCATCCTGATTTGAGCTATCCGCGATTCGATTGCAGCCGGCGTTATCTTCGCTGCAATTTCGTCTTCTGCAAAACAGTTACTCACGATAAGTACCTCCGTAACCAGAAATAACAAAATCAGCTTCTTCATAATCCGCACTCCTTATTTGCGATTGAGCTGCCGTTTACATCCGCCGGTCAGTCGGCCATTTTAACCGCTCCCGCGAAAAAATCAAAGTCAAACCGAAACACCCGGTATCCGGTACTGCTTAAAAAAAGCCCCGCCGGCTTTCGCCGTCGGGGCCGACATTTTTTAATACCCTCTTAAAACGCTGCGTCAACGCTGAGTTGCGGGAATAAATCGTCTTTCACTTTTTACTTTTACTGGTCATTTGCGTCGGCTGCCTCCGAAGGACTTGGCCCATATACGCTCACGTCATCGACAAAAAAGTTCACTCCCGCATCGGGACCTTCGAAGTAAACATCGAGAGTTGTCAAAGTGCCGTCGACATCCAGCGTGAATTGCCCCGTCACCTCGACCCACTCGCCGTTCGTAGCCGTAACCTTGCCTACGTTGATATAATGGGTCCCTCCGTCGTCACTCTGTTCGACCGACACAATCACGTTATTGCTGTCGGCGTTTTCGAGCCTTACCCAACCGGATATCTGGTAAGCCTCTCCATCCATCATTTTGCCCATTACCGGCTGTTTTATCCCCTGCCAATTTTCGGCCCTGTCATACACCTTCACGCTGCCCGAGCCGCCGTGTACCGGCTCTTTAGCCGCTTCGATTTGGCAGCCCCGACCGGACCAGTCGGCGACACCCTTTTCGAACCCGCCGTTCGTTAAAATATTGGTATCGCCATAACACGTCATTACAACTGTAAGAATTAAACATAACCCCAAATACTTGTTAAACATACAATCCTCCTTTCAACGAAAATATCTCAATAACCAGAAAATCTGTTTCGATACCCCTTAGCGCCGAAAGGGTAAACGTGAACAAGCAGATTATCTTCACCACCGCGAATGTCAAGACCTTTGTATATATTATTTCAGACCGTCGCAGGGCAGGGATTATTCCTGCTGCCGGGTTTCCTTCGATTCCAATAATATGGGCCGTTTTGCGATACCTGTCAGGGGCGTTGGCAAAAAGCCCTTTTTGCGCCGTTCGGAAGATACCGCTTTTTCGCCTTTTAAAATAGGCGGGAATTTTTAAGAAAGTTCTTGACATCAGGCCTTTAATATGGTCTAATACGCACATCAGCTTGGGGGCTGAGAAGACTCACGCAGTACAGAAAGTTCGTTCTTTGGTTTTATGCGTTTTTATTTCTGTCTGAGTCCCAATATCGCGGGACCGGACCTTCATTGGGAGTGGGGAGCAGAGAGTTTGAGTTCTTTAGGCCGCGGAAGTTCTGCGCATAGCGCGGATTTGCCGGCGGCCTGGCAGAGCTTGACTCAATAAGCCTTGCCAACATGTCCGGCGTAGTCCCGATGCCGTTTTTCGGGACGAAGTCGGAAGCAGGGCCGAATGCTCGGGGGCCTTAAGAAAACTCACCTGGTTTTATCGCGCAGTTTCCCTGCGCGCAGTGAGCCGTACGAGGCTTAGACGCGCAGTTAAAAGGGTTTAAGAAGTTATCTTTGGTCTTATTCAGTGAAGAAGGTGAATTTCGTGTTGCGTAAAACACTACTCATAACTTTGTTTTTATTTGTCATAGCCCTCGTTGCAGCGTCGCCGGCTGTTACAGAACCGCCAGTTCCCAGCTGGCCACGTGGCAGCGAGGGCGCCACTTATCAGATGTGGTCCTTCTCAAACGAAGACACCATCCCTGACGTATGGCAAAACGATTTTGGCAGTTATACCGAAGAGGGCATAGGCCTGTCGGTAAAGTCTTATGACTGGTTTGATTCTGTTCTGGACGCAGGGGGCGTTTACGCACTGTCGCACGAAATCGACGCCGTAATTCCGAACAATCCTGTGCCGAATGACCGCAAGGACATTCTAATCTATTTGGTTTGGAGGCCGGCGGCTGACGCAGCTATCGCAGGTTATGAGCGGAACCCGTATCTGCCGGACGCACCGCTGCTTGGAATATTACCTTTCTATAAAACTATCTCCTACAACGAAACTATCGACGAGAATGAATGGCACCACTCTACGTACGAGTTAACGATTGAGCCGAATCCCGACAAAGAGTGGATATCCATCAAAGGTAATATCCTCGTTGACTATCTTGCTATCGATACCATCTGCGTACCGGAACCAGCGACTATTGCGATTCTGGCTATAGGGGGATTGTTCGCCTTACGGTCGAGAAAATACAAAAACTAACTAATTAACTAATAAATAACTAATCAAGGCACGGACGCCGCTTTCGCCGGACAACTGTCAGGCAAGGCTTATGGAAGGGAGGCTGATTTTTACGAGCACACTGTGCTCAATCTTCAAAAGCGAAAGGAAAGGTGACATGAGGGTTTACAACAAGATAAAGCGAATACTGTTATTTCTGCTGCTGGCGGTGCTGTTGACGCAAACGGTATCGGCCCTGCTGATCGACACGAGTTCCCACTATGACGGCTATACCCTTTTCAACGGTATCTTGTCAAACGGCAAAAACGCCAACGTGGCGATAGAGTTCGCCGTTTACGACCAGGCCGCTGTCAACATATTAACCGGCAAAAGTGGAACAGAGGAATTTCAGGATGTCTTTGCCGGCATGGGCGTTGATGCTCCCGATACCACGGGCTTAGAAAACTACATCTATGCATACAAGCTCTACAACTACGGCAGCGGCGAAGACGACATGATTTCCGCATTCAGCATTCTTGGCCTGGACGAGCAGGCAAACGGCATTGTCGGTTTGGGAGCACACGACGACGGTACCAATGGCGCGAAGCCTTCAAGTTATGATTTCGAGGACGGCAATTGTGTCTGGAAGTGGTTCCCCGGCGAAGGTGGACTTCGGTTTATCGAGCTTTCAGACCGGTCCTGGCTGCTTGTGTACAGCAGTATCAACGACTGGGTCAAAGGTGAGTACGAGCTTCGGGGAACGGATGATTCGGACTTGCCCAAACCGGACGGTGATGTGCCTGAACCAACCGTAATCGCGATGCTCGGTGCAGGTGGTGCCTACCTGCTAAGACGCAGACGCAAAATCTGATTCGTGACAGACAATCTAATAACTTTTTTCAAGAACTAATTTCCGCAAACGGGGGCGGGGATAGGTGAATACGGACAACGTACAATCTGTTAATAGAATTTCTGTGCTTTTGCTTATGCTTGCAGCGATGTGCCTG
>Ga0315554_1001579_pt1 | contig 13414 bp, 12 predicted proteins | sample SalMarSW160370MG_FD_202114 | JGI IMG/M metagenome (GOLD analysis project Ga0315554, IMG submission 202114) | Salt marsh sediment microbial communities from the Plum Island Ecosystem LTER, Massachusetts, United States - Salt Marsh Sediment SW1603-70 ... | reverse complement strand
GTCGGAAAGTCGATGCCAGCCAGCCGAACCGGATAGTCCTGGTCGCAGAGCGTGTGGCCGGTCAGCGTCTCAGACAGCTTGGCGACCACGCCAATGTCACCCGCGATCACCCGCCCGATCGGGATCTGCTCTCTGCCTTGTGGGGTCGAGATCTGGCCAATACGCTCTTCTTCACCCGTGTTGACGTTAAAGACGCGCGAATCCGACTCTATGGCGCCGCTGAAAACGCGAAAGTAGCTTTGTTTGCCGAATGGGTCGACGACGGTCTTGAACACCAGCGCGGCAAGTGGCCCGCTGGCGTCTGCCGCCAGCTCTTCTTCTTCGTCTGTGGCGACGTTGGTCGCCGTAACCTGCTCCGGTGGCGCAGGCATATAAGAGACGATGGTATCCATCACAGCCTGCACGCCGATCCCATTGAGGCCCGCCGCCGCGAGGACGGGGAAGACGCTCCCTTCGGCGATGCTGAGCTTCAGGCCCCGGCTGATCTCTTCCGGCGTCAGCGCTTCGCCCTCGAGGTACTTCATGATCAGTTCGTCGTCGCTCTCTGCTGCGAATTCGATGAGCTGCGTTCGTCTCTCTTCGGCCTGGTCGATCATGCTGTTGGGCACGTCGGCCTCTTCGCCCTCCGGCCCCATGTACGCCTTCATCTTGATTACGTCGATGACCCCGGCCAGATCGCTTTGGCTGCCAATGGGCAGTAGCAGCGGCACAAAAGTGCCCTCAAAGTGCTCGTTCAGCGAGTTGAGGGCACGCTCAAAGCTGGCGTTCTCCCGGTCCATCTTGGAGATCAGCACCATGCGCGGCAGCGCATCGCCGGCGTGACCCCACGTCAGCTCCGTCCCTACCTCGACCCCAGCCACCGCGTCGACCAAGAACAGAGCACCGTCGGCAACGCGGATCGACTGCAGCACCTCGCCGACGAAATCAAAGGTGCCGGGCGTGTCCAGGACGTTGATCTTGTGCCCTTTCCACTCGATCGCGACGACGCCTGTGCTCAACGACATCTGGCGCTCGATCTCTTCCTGCTCAAAGTCAGCGATCGTGTTGCCATCCTCCACGCGTCCAGGCCGGTTGATCGCACCAGATGCCAGTGCCATGTATTCGGTCAGCGTCGTCTTGCCAGCGCCCTGGTGCGACAGAAGCACGACGTTGCGCAGTTGCCCGGTCTTGTATTCTTTCATTCAAACTCCTCCTGGATATAAAAGGGGGAACGTTCCGGATCCCCCAGTCCTATAATTGTACTGATAATGCGCGATCTGTCAAGCATTATCACCTTTCAAGCAGGAGCACTGATTATCGACACGTTGGCACGCTGTACGGCTGAGGTAGTTTGGCGTGATTGTCGTCCCTTGTTGATCATGATATAATCCTCGTTGATGTCTTTTGCAAATTACACCCGTTTCTCAGCACTGGAGGTCGTATACAATATGGACTACCTGGATTTGATTCGAGAGCTCCACGTCGACGCCGACACAAAGGTCGTACTCCTGGTGATGGACGGTCTGGGCGGTCTGCCGTTGACGGAGGATGGCATGACCGAGCTAGAGCAGGCACATACGCCCAACCTGGACAAGCTCGCCGCGCGTTCGCTCTGTGGGTTGAGCATGCCCGTCGCCCCTGGCATCGAGCCGGGCAGCGGTCCGGGCCACCTGTCGCTCTTTGGCTACGACCCGCTCGAGCACGAGATCGGGCGCGGTGTGCTGGAGGCCCTCGGCATCGGTTTTGATCTGCGGCCGGAAGACATCGCGGCACGTGGCAACTTTTGCACGCTCGATGAGAACGGCCTGGTCGTGGACCGGCGCGCGGGCCGCATCCCCACCGAGACCAACATGCGGCTGGTGAGTAAGCTGCGCACCATTTCTCTGCCCGGTGTACAGACCTTTGTCGAGACGGTCAAGGAGCACCGCTTTGTGCTCGTGCTGCGCGGCGAGGGCCTGGTCGATGGTCTCACAGAGACCGATCCCCTGGTCACGGGCAAGCCCCAGCTAAAAGTGCAGGCGTTGCGCCCAGAGGCAGAGCCCACGGCGGCGCTGTTCAACCGCTGGATGCAAGAGGCGCTCAAGGTGTTGGCCGACGAGCACCCGGCCAATGGCTGTAACCTGCGCGGCCTGGCCAAAGACCCGGGCCTGCCGCAGATCAGTGAGATCTGTGGCTGGCGGGCCGGAGCGATCGCTACCTATCCCATGTATCGTGGCGTGGCCAAGTTGACGGGGATGGACGTGCTGCCCACGGGCGACACGATCGATGACGAGGTCGAGACGCTCAAGGAGCACTGGGCCGAGTACGATTTCTTTTTCTTTCACGTGAAAAAGACGGACAGCTATGGCGAGGACGGGAATTTCGTAGCAAAGGTCGAGGTGATCGAGCACGTCGATCACGTGCTGCCCGACATCCTGGCCCTTGAGCCTGATGTGATCATTGTCACCGGCGACCACTCTACTCCGGCCAAGCTCAAGAGCCACAGTTGGCACGAACTGCCCGTTCTGTTCTGGGCCGAGGACATCCGCCCAGACAATGTGACCCAGTTCGGCGAGCGGCCCTGTATGCTGGGCGGACTTGGGCATATCCGTCACGTCGATCTGCTGCCACTGGCCATGGCCCACGCGAGGCGGTTGACGCGCTACGGCGCATAGGCATCCTCTACCATCGCGGCCCGTGTTGCGGGTGCGATCGCTAGGTTTACTGGTGTGCGGTGCATGGTCTGTGCATCGCACACTTTGTGAGGGATTGGATAGCGAGTTCTTTGATCTCCCGCGCGTGAATGTGCTATAATGGAGCCGATTCAGGCAGACACGACATAATGATCGTGGTCGCTCCCGCTTGTGGTGCGGCTGCCGGGAGCGTGAGCGTGGTGGATCTGCCGATGACGGGAGAATGTGCACGTCTGCTCGAGGAGGCGAGGCCTCGTGTCTGAGCGGTTGGAAGATCGGGTTGAGTACCAGCCGATGATCCGCGACATGCCCGAGAGCGAACGCCCTCGCGAGCGGCTTCGCTACTATGGGGCAAACGCCCTCTCGACGTCCGAGTTGCTGGCGATCTTGTTGCGGACCGGCGTGCACGGGGAGAATGTGATCCACCTGGCCATGCGCCTGCTCTCAGATCACCGTGGACTGAGCGGTTTAGCCAAGGCCAGTTTCGAGGAGCTGGAGCAGCTCAAGGGGGTTGGGCCTGCCAAGGTGACGCAGCTCAAGGCGGCTTTTGAACTGGGTCGGCGCCTCCTCGTCGAGGCGCCTGACGAGCGGCCCCAGATTCGCTCCCCGGCCGATGCTGCTAACCTGCTCCTCCTTGAGATGGGCCTCCTCGATCAGGAGCATCTGCGCCTCATCCTCCTCGACACCAAGAATCGTGTCCTGGAGATGCCTACCGTCTACATCGGCAACCTGAACACCAGCGTTATTCGGGTAGGTGAGCTTTTTCGCTGTGCCTTGCGTGTCAACTGCGCCGGCATGATTGTCGTTCACAACCATCCCAGCGGCGACCCGACTCCCTCCCCCGAAGACATCCGCGTTACCGAGCGCATCGTCGAGGCAGGCAAACTGCTCGACGTCGAGGTTCTCGACCACCTGGTTATCGGCCGCCAGCGCTACGTCAGCCTCAAAGAACGAAGGCTGGGGTTCTGATTGCATGGGAAAGGCAAACGTCCCCCGGCCCGTCAAGCTGATCGTCAGCGCCTTTGCGCCTGCCGATGCGTTGTTGCAGCAGGCCAGGCAGCGTCTAGCCGCCGCCTACGGCGCTGTTGACGTGGAGAGCGAGCTGCTGCCCTTTGCACATACGAGCTATTACGATGCCGAGTTTGGTGGCCCACCCGATCTTGGTGGCCCACCTGATCTTGGTGGCCCACCTGATCCTGGTGGCAGCGCCCTGGTTCGGCGGATCTGGTCTTTCGAGCCCTTGATCGATCCAGGGGCACTGGCCGCGATCAAGCTGTCGACCAACGACCTGGAGCAAGGTTGGGCGATGGATGGGCGCCGTCGCGTCAACCTCGATCCGGGTTACGTCTCGTTGGCCAAGCTCGTGCTGGCCACGACCAAGAATCACGGCCATCGCATCTATCTGCGGGATGGCATCTATGCCGAGGTCACCCTGCGCTATCAGGATGGGGCTTTCTCTCCCTGGCCGTGGACCTATCCCGACTATGCCACCGCTGCCTATTGTGCCCTCTTTGGCCAGATCCGCCGGCGGTATGTGGCTCAATTACATGGACGAACCGAGGAGTAGCGTTATATATGCTTGAGCAAGACGACATACAACGTGCCCTGGGTGAGTTGGCAGAGGGCCCGCTCGAAGACGCGGCCCTCTACAACCTCTCTAACCTGCACGGTGAGGCCCTGGCCGTGCTGGCGGATGCCTGGCCCACCCTGCCCGACGAGCGCCGCCAACGCATCGTCGCCCGCCTGGCCGAGATCGCCGAGGCCGACTTTGAGGCCGATTTTTCCGAGCTGTTCAAGGTCGCACTCCGCGATCCTGACGCGCACGTGCGCGCTGCGGCGATCGAGGGCCTGTGGGAAGTCGATGACGTCATCCTCGTCCGGCCTATGGTCGACATACTGCGTCGCGACTCTTCCATCCTCGTCCGTGAGGCAGCCGCCTCAGCGCTCAGCCGCTTTGCACTCCTGGCCGAGCTGGGACGCCTGCCTGCCCGGTTGGCCCAAAAGGTGTGGGACGTCCTGTGGGAGGTGACACACGATTTCGAGCAGGATCTCTCTGTTCGCCGCCGCAGCATCGAGGCACTGGCCTATTTCGACCGGCCTGAGGTGCGGCGTGTCATCGAGACCGCCTATGCCGACGATGAGCCCAAGATGCGTGTCAGCGCCGTCTTTGCCATGGGCCGTAGTAATGACCAGGACTGGTCTGAGATTGTGCTTGCCGAGCTCGAGACCGACGACCCCGAGATGCGCTACGAGGCTGCCCGTGCTTGCGGCGAGCTCAGGCTCGCCGAGGCCACGGGGCAGTTGAGCAGGCTCGTCGCCGACGTCGATCCCGAGGTCAAGATGGTCGCTATCTGGTCGTTGGGACAGATCGCCACTCCCGAGGCGCGCCGCGTCCTCGAGATCTGCTACGAACAGGGCGACGAAGCGCTCCATGACGCAGCCGACGATGCGTTGGCCGAGATGGACTTTCTGCAGGGGGATCTCGACTTTTCGCTGTATGACTTTGGGGGTAAGGAGGATGACGAGCTTCTTCCCTGGGACGAGGATGAAGCAGATTGACTGTCCTACTCAACATCTTTATCAACAACCTGCTTCCCGTCTTCCTGGTGATGGGCACTGGCGTCCTGCTTGGCGTCACCGTGCGTCCCAACGTCAGGGCCGTCTCGCGCACCACCTTCTACGCCCTTACCCCCTGCCTGATCTTTTCCGGCCTGGTGAGTACGCCTCTCACCGGCAGCGAGGCCAAGCAGGTTGCGCTCTTTGCCGTGCTCTCCACTCTGGCCGCTGCCGCAGTGGGCTGGCTCGCCGCCACCCTGCTGGGTTGGCGTGGCGACCGTCGCCGTGCGCTCCTGCTGCCGGTACTCGTGATCAATACGGGCAACTTTGGGCTCTCGGTCGTGCTCTTTGCATTTGGCGAGGATGCCCAGGCTCGGGCCATGCTCTACTTTGTGACCACCGCCGTGATGGCCAGCTCGCTCGGCGTCGCTCTTGCCGCCGGGGGTGGGACACTGCGCAAGGTGCTGGCCAACTTGGCCCGCATCCCCTTGCTGTATGCCGCCGTGGGGGCGCTGCTCGTCAACGTTGTCCCCGGCTTGGTGGTTCCAGAACTGCTCATGCGCCCGATCGAGCTCCTGGGGCGTGCTGCCGTGCCTATGATGTTGCTTATCCTGGGCCTCCAGTTGGCACGTAGCTTTGACAGCCTGCGCCACAGCATCAGGCCGATCCTGTTTGCCAGTGCGCTGCGCTTGATCGTTGCGCCTGTCCTAGCCCTTCCCGTCGCCTGGCTGACCGGGGTACAGGGGTTGACCTTCCAGGCCTGCATGCTCGAAGCAGGCATGCCTGCCGGCGTGACCAGCACCGTGCTCTCGCTTGAATACGACCTAGCGCCTGAACTGGTAACCGGCACCGTCTTTTTCTCGACGCTCTGTAGCGCCGTGACTTTATCCGTGCTGATATCGGTGATTGGCTAGCATGCACCACCATCGACGATCGCTGTGGACAACCTGGCTGTTCGGTGCCCTCTTTTGTGCGCTCTGCCTTCCTGCGCGCGTTAATGCCGGCACTGTAGGGTCGGGGCTGGCGAATCGCCCCGGCTCTCTTACCCATGCCGATCCGCCGATCACGGTGCTTACCAACGAACACACCTACACTTTTGGCCAGGACCTGCGCTTTCATCTCCAGGCCGAGGCCGGTGCGCCGATCGAATCGATCGTCCTCTCCTACCGCACCTCCGACACCCTCGATACTGCCGTCGTCGTCTTGCCCATCGAGCCTGCAACCACCATCGATGTGGACCACGTACACCACGTCGATGAGCGCTACATTCGCCCCTTTGTCGAGATCTCTTATTGGTGGACCATCGCCGACACTGCCGGGAGCAAGCTGACTACCGATCCACAGACCTTCGAATACGTCGATGACCGGTTCGATTGGCAGTCGTTGAGCGACGGCGGCGTCGCTCTCTACTGGTACGACCCCAGCACTCCCGCTGCCACTGCCCCTGTCGCCGTGGCCTCTATCTCCAATGCCGTCACCACCATAAGGGGGGACACAGAGGCTCGCCCTCTCGCTGACGTCCGCGTCGCCCAACAAGCGCTCGACGTCGCCGTCGAGGCCCTCTCCCGCGCGCTGCTCGATGTTCCGGTAGAGGCGCTCCATAAAACGATCGACATCTACCTTTATGCCAACGCCGAGGACCTGCGCCTCACCCTGCCCGCCGGGCTTCCTTCCGGCGCCGATGCCCTCACCCTCTACGAGACCAACGTCATTCTCGTCCCCTATGGGCCGCAAGAGGCCAACATTCCGACTCTGCGGCGGATTCTGCCGCACGAAGTCACCCATGCCTTGATCCACGAGGCCACGCGTACCGATTACGATCGCGTCCCCCTCTGGCTGGCAGAGGGCCTGGCTACCTCCGTCGAGTACACCTTTGTGCCCGACCCCGACGCGCAGGCATTGCTCGACACAGCGCTCGCTCGCAAGGAGACCCTCCACCTGGCCTCGCTGTGCGGTACCTTTCCATACACCGGCCAGGACACCCGCTTGGCCTACGCCCAGAGCGCCAGCGTCGTCAACACCCTTCGCGACCTGTACGGCCGGCAGGCATTGCGCGACCTGACCACCGCCTATGCCGATGGTGCGACCTGCGAGGGTGGCGTGCAGCGCGTGTTCGGTGTCTCGCTTGAGCGGCTTGAGCTCTCCTGGCGCGACTATCAGGCCCCTCAGGGCCGGCTGTCCCTGTTCTGGGAACGCAACGGCTCGCTCGTCATCCTGGCCTTCGTCCTCTCCGTCCCGCTGCTCGCTGCCCTTCCCTGGCCTCGCTGGTTCCACACGATGGCGAGAAGGGACCTGTCATGACCACATCCGAGAACCACAAGCGCCGGGCGCAGCGCCTCTCCAACCGCGGCGCTGCCTACCTGCGGGACGGCGAGTCCGAAAAGGCGCTCTCTCTTCTTCGCCGCGCTCACCAGTTGCTACCCGAGGACGTCGCCATCGCGATCAACCTGGCTGGGGCCTATGTCCTGCAAGGCCGGCACCAGGAAGCGATCCCGATCCTCGAGTATGCCCTGGTACACGAGCCCGAAAACGAGATGTTGTGGACTAACCTCGGCGCTGCTTACCTGGGCAACCCGATCCTCGCTACCGACGAGCAGCAGCAGGCGGCGATCGACGCTTTCGAGCGTGCCGTCGAGATCAACCCGCTCGCGCCCCACGTGCACTACAACTTGGGCCTGATCCACCGCGATCGTGGCGAGACCGAGCAGGCCGTCTACCGCTTCCGCCAGGCCATCCAAGCCAACCCACACGATCGTGATGCGCGTCGCGCCCTGCAGAGATTGATCGAGCATTCGTAGTGAGAGCGCGCCTCGTCGGCAAGTAGTACTTATCAGACTGGAAAGATTGCTATGACATACCACAGTGAGATCGATCCTCCCTCTCAGGACGCCATGGACGAGCTCCTGGCTCGCTTTCTGCGTGACGACCTCACCCTCGCCGAAACCGAGCAGGCAATCCGCGAGCTGCGCCGGGAGGGTCAGGACGTCGTCTCTCCCCTCCTTGCCATGCTCGACGATCCCCGTCCCGAGCGGCATACCATCGCCTCCGTGCTCTTGGCGGCGACCGGGGACCCCAGTACCATCCCCGCGCTGGTCGAGCGGATTCACGATCCCGCCCTGGACGACATAATCAAGATCAAGCTGATCACCGTGCTCATGCATCTCGATCCGCACCTCGACGCTGCCGGCCTCTTGGCCCATCTCACCGATGCGCAGCAGGCGGTGCGCCAGACGCGCCAGGAGCATCTTGAACTGCTCGAATCCCCGGGTGACGTCGCCATGTGGATGGAGAACGTGCAGGCCGAGATGACCCCCTACGTCCGCCTGCAGTTGATCGAGAACAGCATCATCGTGGGTGACCCTCGCTCCGTGCCGATGCTGCTCTGCCTGTGCTACGATCCCGACGACGTGGTTGCCCTGGTAGCCATCGACGCTGTCGAACGCTTCAAGGATCGTCGTGCCCTGCGCCCCCTGGCCGAGCTCGCTGCCTGCCACCCCACTGAGGACCTGCGCCAGGAGGCAGGCAAAGCCCTCGACCGGCTGCGTATTCGCACCAGTCTCCCACCCGCCTCCGACCCTCTATCCAGTGCTTCTACCGTAGGGGCAGGACGTGCGAATCTAGATTCGCGTACCCGCCCTTCCGCCCTGTCCCCCATCCCACCCCTGCATGCCGCCTACCTGACCCCTGTGGACGGCAAAGGTGCGCAGGTTGCTTTCCTCGTCCGGGCCGGCCCTGGCGATGATCTGACCGCGATCAGCGTCCTGTTCGACGACCAGGAAGGCGTCCGCCACTGCAGCGGTGCCGAGTTCGCGCCCGGCGAGCTGCAAGAGATGCTGAACGGCTATGGCACACATGGCGTCGGGCCGATCCCCGTCTCCCACGCCCACTGCCTCGACGCACTCGATGGTGCCGTCGACATCAACTGGGAGACAGGCCACCGTCTGCCCGTCTCCTTCCTTGCCTGGCGCGACTGGATCGAGCACGGTCGGGCATCCTTGCCCGCCGGGCGGCCGTGCCTCGCCGTCCCATTGCGCTTACGGGACGAACTGCTCGCCCACTGCGACGTGCTGCTCTTCCAGGACGAGTTCCTCTTCTGGCTCTTTCCCCCCGAGGAGATCGAGGACCTGCGATCGCGCTACCTGGTCGCGTCCGGCGAGGCTGGCGGAGGCGTGGACCGCGAGACGCTGCGCTGCTTGCTTGGTGCCAGCTTGCGCCAGTTGATCACCTCCTCCCGGCGCGCGCTGATCGCCGATCGCCTGCGCCGCATGGCGCCCCTGCTGCGCGAGGTCTATGAGGAAGAGATCGTCTGGCAGTGGGCTGCCGTCGCCGCTGACGCACTGGCAAGAGACAGCGGCTTGCCCCCCGAGGAGCATCCCTTCCTCCTTGGCCTGATGGCCGTCAGCCTCGAGAACGCCATCGGCACCCCCGTCGGCTGGTTCGATGAAGCCTAAACGTACGCTGGGCAACGGGGCCTCCTTCCGGCCTGCACCCAGGCACCTCGCTCTCCTGGCCCTGCTCGCCCTCTCGATCGTCGTCGTGTTCGCTCGCCTGATCTTCATGCTCATTATGGGCCGCGGTGCCGGCGATCGAGTGCGCGACCCTACATCCGCCGCCGTGCCCTCCGCCTCTTCCCAGGACCAGGTCTACCTGGCGTGGGGCAAGGCGGCCCTGTCGCGCGGCGAATATGTCCAGGCCGTCTCCGACCTGAGCGAGGCCATCCGCGTGGCGCCGGGCATGGTAGAGGCCTATTATCAGCGGGGACGAGCCCACTACTTTCTCGGAGATTTCGAGTCCGCACTCCGTGACTTTACCCAGGCCATCGACCTCCAGCCGGGCTATGCCGAGGCCTACTATTACCGCGGTGTGACGCTGGGCATGCTGAACGTCTACGATGATGCCGTGCAAGACCTGACCGCCGCCATTGCCTTGCTTCCCGAGTTTTCCGAGGCCTATCACCAGCGCGGGCGCGTCCGCTTTATGCAGGATGCCTACGCACAGGCCATCGCTGACTATGACCAGGCCCTGGCGCTGCGGGCCGATTTCCCCGAATGCAGCTATGATCGGGGCATGGCCTACATGGCGCTGCAAGCCTACGACCAGGCCGAGCCGGACTTTGCCGCTGCCGCGGTGGGCAAACCCGGCTGGGGTGAGGCCTACTACTGGCTCGGGAATGCGCGCTTTCGCCAGGAACGATATGTCCAGGCACTGGAAAGCTACGACGCGGCGATCGAGCGTAGGCCTGACGACGCGCTCTCCTACCAGGCCCGTGGCCTGACCTACCTGCGCCTCGGTCGCACAGAGCAGGCCATCGCCGACCTGCAGCAGGTCCTCGATCTGGCGCGCGACCCCAACCTCATTGCTAGTGCCCGGGCCCAACTGGAGGAGCTCGGCGTGAAATAGACGATCGGACGGGCACCTAACGCGTCTCGACGCGTTTTCCGACTACTTGCCGGCGAAAGCATTCGCAGGCTGTTCTCATAGGAGGATCTTGTGACCGACTCGACCCAACCAACCGAGAATGGCCAGGTGCGCGTCAACCTGGCCCTGCAGGTCGCCGGCATCGCCGCGCAGGTCACTGCGGCGCTGCGCTCCGGCGACGACGCCCGGCGTGCCCGGCTCGAGCGAACCCTCGCCGAGGCCCAGGCGCAGCTCGATCGTGGCCCCTCTCCGGAGGGTCTGCCCCTCTTCATCGACGTCATGCGCGGCCTGCTGCGCGGTGAAGACGTCTCCGCCGACGCCCAGGGCCTGCCTGAGTCCTTCCGTGCTGTCTATCACCAGGTCGTCGACGAGATGCATCACGCCCAGGAAGAGGGCCCTCTCACCGTGCGTCAGGTCCTCGACGAGGTCTCGCACAACCTCGTCGTCGCTATGCAGCAAGGCTCCTACGCACAGCGGCGCATGATGGCCAACACCCTTTTGCAGATGGAACACGAGTCCGCCCACCGGCCCGACCTGGTCTCGCTGGTTCACTTTTTGCAGGCTGCACGCGCTCTCTTGCAGGATGAGGACTGGGCCGAACCCGCCAGCCAGCTCACCGGCCCCTTCCAGGCCCGCTGGGAACAGATTCTCGAGGCCCTGCGACAGGCTGGACCTCCGAGTTCTTCGGATGCATCCTGATGCGTCGCATTCTGATGCGCGCGACCTCGGAGGTTTAGAGCGGAAGGGGTAATGATACCCGACGATATGCCCTCCTACCTCGCCCTCGCCGAGCGCGATGCTCTCATGCCGCGCGTCGAGGCCGCCTACCGGCGCCTACAGGCCTGCGACCTCTGCCCTCACCGCTGCGGCGTCGATCGCCTCGCTGGCGAGCTGGGCACGTGCCACACCGGCCAACAGGCTGTCGTCGCCAGCACCGGGCCCCATTTTGGCGAGGAGCGCCCCCTCGTCGGCCGTCACGGCTCGGGCACCATCTTTTTCGCCTGGTGCAGCCTCCGCTGCCGCTACTGCCAGAATGCGTCGATCAGCCAGCGCGGCGAGGGCCACCCCGTCACCCCCGAGGCCCTGGCCGAGACCATGCTCGCCCTGCAGCGCCACGGCTGCCACAACATCAACCTCGTTACTCCCTCCCACGTCGTACCCCAGATCCTCGCCGCCACCCAGATCGCTGCCGAGCGCGGCCTGTGCATCCCTCTTCTCTACAACACCGGCGGTTACGACAGCCTAGACACCCTCGCCCTGCTCGACGGTGTTATCGACATCTATATGCCCGACATGAAATATGCCGATCCCGCCATCGCCGCGCGCTATTCGCGCGTACGCGACTATCCGGCGGTCAACCAGGCCGCCGTACGCGAGATGCACCGCCAGGTCGGTGACCTCCAGATCGACGAGCATGGCATCGCCCGGCGCGGCCTGCTGGTGCGTCACCTCGTCCTTCCGGAGGGGCTGGCCGGCACGGCCGAGATCGCCCATTTCCTGGCCAGCCTCTCCCGCGACACCTACTTCAACGTCATGGCCCAGTACCGCCCCTGTTACCAGGCCTACGACCTCCCCCCACTCGACCGCCCGATTACCGCCGCCGAATATCAAGAGGCGGTGCGCCTGGCCCTCGATGCCGGCCTGCACTGCCTCGATTGTCGCCCCTAGAGACCCGTTCTCGGAGAAAAGAACGGGCCTCTGATCTCCCTTCTTATCTCTCCCCCAACGCCTCCAACGCCGCCGCTCGGTCCGCGTACAGCGCAAAGACGCGATCCAGTCTCGTCAGCCGCAGCACGGTGCGCGCCTGTTCGTTCAGCCCGGCCAACTTGAGCGCTCCTCCCGCTTGTCGCGTTGCCTTGAGGCCAGACACCAACGCAGCCAACCCTGAGCTGTCGATGAACGGTACGCCCGACAGGTCGACCACCAGCTCGACCTGCCCCGCATCCACCCGCTCCCTGATCGCCTCCTTCAGCTCGAGCGCCGTCAGCGCGTCCAGGCGTCCCTCCAGCGCCAGCACCGCGCACCGTTCAGAGAGCGATTCCTTGCCGATCTCGAGTTCCCTCGTCTTGATCATCATCCTTGCTCCTTGGCTGCCCCTTCACTCGCGGTCAGCGTCCCCGGCGGCTGTGGCGCCCACCCGGCCGGTGGCTTGTAGGCCGCTGCCTTCACAATGACCGATAGCATCACGATATTGTAGCATCCCCAGAACGTGCTGAAGAGCGTCGCCGCCAGCTCGTGGTTCCACCCCCCAAACCAGGAGACCAGGCCATACCCGATCGCCACGATCGTCAGGCCGATGACGAGGAGCTGCGGCCATACCAGGTGCAGATAGGTGCCCCCCTGCCGCTCCTTGGGCGTCACCGCAAACCGGATCCTTGCCCCTGCCAACACGCTGACCACCGCCCGAATCCACAGCGGAAACAGTGCCACCGCATACTGCTCGCCGCGCCACACCCGGATCCCCCGCGCTGTAGACCAGAACATCAGCCGGTTCAGCAGGAGCGCGGGCACCAGGTGCCACAACAGCGCGCCGTGCGAGCTGGCCACCGGCGCGGTCCCTGTGAACAGGTACACGATCGGTGCCAGCATCAGCAGCAGCGTCGAAAAGCCGCTGAAATACGAGTACATCGTCGTCAAGTAGGCGATGCGTTGGGCAAAGCTCAGGCCCTTCATCCGCAAAGGTTTCTCGCGAAGCAAGATCTGGATTGTGCCCTGTGCCCAGCGCAATCGTTGCTTGAGTGACGAAGCCAGATCCTCTGGAGCCAACCCTTGCGCCAGCACCTCCCCAT
>Ga0315554_1001573_pt1 | contig 13434 bp, 13 predicted proteins | sample SalMarSW160370MG_FD_202114 | JGI IMG/M metagenome (GOLD analysis project Ga0315554, IMG submission 202114) | Salt marsh sediment microbial communities from the Plum Island Ecosystem LTER, Massachusetts, United States - Salt Marsh Sediment SW1603-70 ... | reverse complement strand
ATCCTTCAGGCGGTCCGGCGTGCCGACGCGGTCATCATCACCGGGGGTATCGGCCCTACGCAGGACGACATCACCCGCGAGGCCATCTGCGCCGCCGCCGGAGTCGGTATGAACTTCGACGCGGACTACGCCGACTGGCTGCGGGAGCGCTGGGTCCGCCGCGGGCTGGAGATGCCGGAGAACAATCTGCGCCAGGCGGAGTACCCCGAGGGCGCCGAGCTGATCGAGAACACAAAGGGCACGGCGCCGGGACTGAAGCTCCGCGTCGCCGACACCTGGGTGTTTGCCCTGCCCGGGGTGCCTGAGGAGATGCTGGCCATGCTCGAGAGTGACGTGTTGCCGTTTCTGCGCTCCGAGGCCGGGGGTGACGAGGGGGTGCTGGTGAGCCGCCTGATCCGCACTTGGGGCAGCACCGAATCGAGGGTTGCCGAGGTGCTGGCCGATCTGTTTGAGGAGGCGGTCAATCCCACGGTCGCCTTCCTGGCCGGTGGGGGCGAGATCAAGGTGCGCCTCACCGCCAGGGCGGCTACGGAGGAAGACGCCGCCTCGCTGCTGGAGCCGGTCGAGCGTGAGGTGCGCTTGCGCCTTGGTTCGCAGGTTTTTGGCATCGACGATGACACGGTGGAGCGCATCGTGCTGCGCCTGGCCACCGAGCAGAACCGTTCGCTGGCCACCGCCGAGTCGGCCACAGGGGGCATGATCGCCCAGCGCCTCACCGCGATCCCCGGGGCGTCCGCCGTCTTCAAGGGATCGGTCGTGTCCTACACGGTCGATGTCAAGGAGCGCCTGTTGGGTGTGCCCGCCGAGGTCGTCGAGACTCACGGAGTGGTGAGTGAGCAGACGGCGCTGGCGATGGCCGAAGGCGGCGCGGCGCGCCTCGGTGCCGACCTCTGTGTTGCCGTCACGGGAGCAGCCGGGCCCGAGCCGCACGGACAGCCTCCGGGCACCATGGTGGCCGCGGTGTTTGCCCCGGACCGGGCTCAGGCCCGCAGCTTCCGTTTCGCCGGCGACCGTGAGAGGGTCAGGGTGTATACCGCGACGGCGGCGCTGCACCTGGTGCGGCTGGCGCTCGAAGGGGAGTGGTGGTGATGCGCCTCTTTGTTGCGGTGCCGCTGACCGAGGAGGTGCGCCACCGGATGGTGCACCTCCTCAACGAGACGGTGGAGCGGCAGCTTCCGGGGCGGGCGGTGCGGCCGGAGAACTGGCATCTCACCCTGCGCTTCCTGGGCGAGGTGGACGAGCTGGGACGCGACCGTCTCACGGCCGCTCTCGACCAGGCCGACCTGGGCGCTCCCTTCCAGGTCCGCTGGTGTGGCCTGGGCGCCTTTCCCCGGGCTCGCAGGGCCACCGTGCTCTGGGTCGGCCTGGAGCGTGGAGCCGAGGAGTCGGCTCGTCTCGCCGAGGTGGTCGAGGAGGCGGTGCAGGCTGCCGGCTTCCCGGCCGAGGAGCGGCCTTTCCGCTCGCACATGACGCTGAGCCGCATCCGGCCTCATCAGGACGTGACACCTCTGCTGGAGAGGGCCGTGCCCATGGACATCGACATGCGGGTTGACCGGGTTGTGCTCTATGAAAGCCACCTGGGACGGGGAGCTCCTCGCTACGAGGAGATCGAGAGCTTTCCACTGTGACCGTCGTCGCCCTGCACGGTTTCACGCAGAGGGGATCGATGTGGGAGGAGGTGGCGGCCGGAATCGACGAGGACTGGATCGCCCCCGACTTGCCCGGCCACGGGCCCGAGCCCGTCGTGCCCTGGGAGGTGGAGGTGGCCCGGCTGGCCGGCTTCCTCGCCATGGCACCACCGCCGCGCCTGCTCGTCGGCTACTCCATGGGAGGACGCCTCGCTTTGGCCACCGCCTTGGCCCAACCCGGCCTGCTGGACGGCCTCGTGCTGGTCTCCGCGTCGGCGGGCATCGCCGACGACGGTGAACGGCAGCGACGTGTCGCGGCCGACGAGACCCTGGCCGGGCACATCGAGGAGATAGGGGTGGAGGCCTTTGTCGAGGAGTGGATGGACCGTGACATGTTCGCCGGGCTGAGGCGTCGTGGGGAGGCTTGGGTCGTCGAGGATCGAGCCCTGCGCAACACGAACGGGGCGGCAGGGCTCGCCGGTGCGCTGCGGTCGCTGGGAGCGGGGGCGCAGCCCTGGCTGGGGGGCCGGCTTGGCGAGCTGGAGCTGCCGGTGTTACTCGTCGTCGGGGCCGAAGATCGTTGCTATGCGGAGACGGCCGCGGCGATGGAAGAAGGCCTGCCCGGCGGGCGGGTGGTGAGGGTTCCCGAGGCGGGGCATGCCGTTGTCGGTGAGCGGCCGGAGGCGGTGGCGGACGCGGTGGCGGCGCTTCTGGGTGATCTGGGGGGAGTGGGCTAGGGCCGAGAATTCAGAATTCAGAATCGGTGTGGCGCGGCTCTGAAGACTGGTTTCTTGCTGCCGTTTCCCAGACGCCACTTTCTTCGCAGGTCCCGGCCCGCTCTGCATTCTGCATTCTGCGTTCTGCCCTCCGTATCGTTGTCTCCGAACACCTGTTCGACTAGCGTACTCACCGCGGAGCGGATACAATCACAGGGTTGTAGTTCTGTCGCAGCCTCTGTATATCGTCAGATCATCACCATCGGAAGGAGCGCCAGTGGAACGGGACAAGTCCCTCGACATGGCGATCACCCAGATCGAGCGGCAGTTCGGCAAGGGCGCCATCATGAGGCTTGGGGCCGGCCAGGCCCAGAGGATCGCCGCCATCCCCACCGGTGCTTTGTCTCTCGATCTGGCGCTCGGCATCGGCGGTGTGCCCCGGGGCCGCATCGTCGAGATCTACGGGCCGGAGGCCGGCGGCAAGACGACCCTGGCCCTTCACATCGTTGCCGAGGCGCAGCGCAACGGCGGCATCGCTGCCTTCATCGATGCGGAGCACGCTCTCGACCCCATATACGCCGAGGCTCTCGGTGTGGACATCGACCAGCTCCTCATCTCGCAGCCCGACACCGGCGAACAGGCTCTCGAGATCGCCGACATGCTCATCCGCTCGGGTGCTCTCGATGTTGTGGTTATCGATTCGGTGGCGGCTCTCGTTCCCAGGGCCGAGATGGAGGGCGAGATGGGCGACTCGCACGTCGGGTTGCAGGCGCGGCTCATGTCGCAGGCGCTGCGCAAGCTGGCCGGCAGTATCAACCGCTCCAACACCACCGCGGTGTTTATCAACCAGATCCGCGAGAAGATCGGGGTCATGTTCGGCAACCCGGAGACGACGCCGGGAGGGCGGGCGCTCAAGTTCTACGCGAGCACCCGGATCGAGATCCGGCGCGTCGAGTCGATCAAGGACGGTTCTGAGGCCATCGGCAACCGGGTTCGCGCCAAGGTGGTGAAGAACAAGGTGGCCCCGCCTTTCCGCCAGGCCGAGTTCGACATCATGTTCGGCAAGGGCATTTCGCGGGAGGGAAGCCTGATCGACGTTGCCGTCGACAACGACATCGTGCGCAAGAGCGGAGCCTGGTACACCTTCGACGGGGATCAGCTCGGCCAGGGCCGCGAAAACGCCAAACAGTTCCTCCGCGACAACCCGGAGATCGCGGTGCAGCTCCAGGCCCGCGTCATGGCCGCCGTCGGCCTGGCTGCGGCGGACGGGGCCCCCGATCTGGAAGCGGCGGACGGGGCCCTCGATCTGGAGGCGGCGGACGGCGAGCCTGTGGCGGTCGAGCCTGCATCTGCGGGTTCGAGCGACAAGGGCGAAGACGTCGACTGAGCAGGTGGGCCGGCTTCAGGGCGTAGGCGGAACGGTCCACGACCTTCGCGATGATGCACAGGGGCCGTGGGCGGGTACGATGGTTCTGCGCACACAACTGGGCTGAAGACCCAAGGAAGATTTCAACAGTATGAAGTCGGACCCGGAACGCGGGGTGGCTGCCGCTTAGCGGGCGGTCTCCTGAAGCGGTCGTGTGTGCGCCGAGCCCACGGGCTCGGCGCTGTGCATTCCGGATCCGGTGAGGAGGAGTCATGACGACGGTGGTGGCTGCCATCGTCGCCGGGGCGGCCGCGCTGCTCGCCGGGGTTCTGCTCGGCCGGGTTCTGCAACGCCGCAGCCTCGAACGGGCGGCGGGCACGGCGCAGGAGCTGCTCGCCGAGGCCAGGCGGCAAGCGCAGCAGGTGCTGGGGCGGGCCGAGGACGAGGCACGGGCCAAGGCCGAGGCGTACCGAGAGCGCGAGGAGGCTGCCCTCGAGCACCGGCGTCTGGAGATCGAATCGCAGGCGGAGCGCCAGGCCCAGCGTGAGGCGACGCTCGAGCAGCGAGGGTCCAACCTGGCCCAGCGTGAGACACGCCTGATTGAGCGTGAGGGCGAGCTGTCCGAGGCCAGGCTGGCGGTCGAACGGCAGCGCGAGGAGATCCGCGGCCAGCTGGAGCGGATAGCCGGCTTCGACTCCAAGGCGGCCAAGGAGGAGCTGCTGGCCGGGGTCGAGGACGAGGGGCGCCGGGAGGCAATGGTGCTTCTGCGTGATCTGGAGGTGAAGGCTCGCGAGGAGGCCGACCGCCGGGCTCGGGGCATCCTGACCTCGGCGATCCAGCGGCTTGCATCCGATGTGGTGGTGGATACCACGGTGTCGGTGGTGCCGTTGCCCTCGGACGACATGAAGGGACGCATCATCGGCCGTGACGGCCGCAACATCCGCGCTTTCGAGTCCGTCACCGGGGTCAACATCATCGTCGACGACACCCCGGAGGCGGTGGCCATCTCCACCTTCGATCCGGTGCGCCGCGAGGTGGCTCGGCTGGCGCTGGAACGCCTTATCGCGGACGGTCGCATCCATCCGGCTTCGATCGAGGACGCCTACGAGAAAGCCGTCGCCGAGGTGGAGCAGAGCGTGCGGGACGCCGGGGAGTGGGCGATGCTCGAGGTGGGCATCTCCCGCCTCCACCCCGAAATCGTCAACCTGCTGGGCCGCCTGAAGTACCGGCTGTCGTACGGCCAGAACGTGCTGAACCACCTGGTCGAGACGGCGAAAGTGGCCGGCATGCTCGCTGCAGAGCTCGGCGTCGATTCCTCCGAGGCCAGGCGAGCGGCCTTCCTGCACGACATCGGCAAAGCGGTGAGCCACGAGCTGGGTGGGTCGCACGCTCTCGTGGGCGCCGAGATCGTGCGTCGCTTCGGTGAGGAGCCGGCCATCGTGCACGCGATCGAGGCCCACCACAACGAGGTGGAGCCGCGCACGCTGACGGCCGTGCTGGTCCAGGCCGCCGATGCGGTTTCGGCGGCCCGGCCGGGGGCTCGCCGCGAGGCGGTGGAGTCCTACGTGCGGCGCTTGGAGCGCATCGAAGCGATCGCCGGCTCGTTCGAAGGCGTGGAGCGAGTGTTCGCCATGCAGGCCGGCCGTGAGGTGAGGGTCGTGGTCGATCCGGGGGAGGTCGACGATCTCAAGGCGGCCGACCTGGCCCGCCGCATTTCGCGTCGCCTCGAGGAGGACCTGCAGTATCCGGGTCAGATCCAGGTGACCGTCATTCGCGAGCTCCGGGCCATCGATTTCGCCCGATGAGCCGGGCGATGCCGACCGTCGCCGAACGACGTCGTCCCACCCGTGCCGGCCGCCGCTACCTGTTGCGTACGTTCGGCTGCCAGATGAACGAGCACGACAGTGAACGGGTCGCCGGGCTGTTCGAAGCCGACGGCATGGTGCCGGCCTCCGGCATCGACGACGCCGACGTGCTGTTCCTGAACACCTGCTGCGTGCGGGAGAACGCCGACAATCGTCTCTACGGCCACCTCGGGCAGCTCAAGACCACCAAAGAGCGGCGGCCTGATCTGCGCATCATCGTGGGTGGCTGCCTGGCGCAGAAGGACCGTGATCTGGTGCGTCGCAGGGCGCCCTGGGTCGACGTCGTCCTCGGCACCCACAACCTGCATCGAGCGCTCGATCTGCTCGATCACGCCGAGGAGTGGGGCCCGATCACCGAGATAGCCGAGGCCGCCGGCGAGGTGACGGCCGCCATGTTGCGGGCGCACCGAGGCACACCGCACTCGGCGTGGGTGACCATCACGGTCGGCTGCAACAACTCGTGCACTTTTTGCATCGTGCCTCACGTGAGGGGACCCGAGATCAGCCGGCGCCCCGGCGATGTGCTGCGTGAGGTGGAAGCTCTCGCTCGCGACCGGGTGGTCGAGGTGACGCTGCTGGGCCAGAACGTCGATTCCTACGGCAGGGACCTTGCCCTTGATGGGCGCCGCAAGCCCGTTTTCGCCGATCTGCTGCGGCGAGTAGGCGAGGTGGAGGGCATCGAGCGGGTGCGCTTCACCAGCCCGCATCCCAAGGACATCAAGGAATCGGTGGCCCGTGCCATGGCGGAGACGCCGGCGGTCTGTGAGCACTTGCACTTCCCGCTCCAGAGTGGAAGCGCCCGGGTGCTGCGCGCCATGCAGCGCGGCTACACCCCGGAGCGGTTCCTGAAGCGTCTGAGCATGGTCGAATCCATCGTGCCGGGGCTGGCCATCTCCACCGACGTCATCGTCGGGTTCCCCGGCGAGACCGAGGCCGACTTCCAGGCGACGCTGGACGTGATGGCCGAGGCTCGTTTCGACAGCGCTTTCATGTTCGTGTTTTCGCCGCGTCCGGGCACGGCTGCGGCGGCGATGGAGGATCGGGTGGATCCCGAAGTGGCAGCCGAACGTTTCGGCCGTCTGGTGGAGCTGCAGCGCGCCATCTCACTGGAGAAGAACCAGGCGCTGGTCGCCACGACCGTCGAGGTGCTCGCCGAGGGCCCGTCGAAGAAGGACGCTGCGGTGGCGACCACCCGCACCAGGACCAACAAGGTGGTCAACGTGCCCGGGGAGTACCGGGCCGGCACGTTCCTTGATGTGGTGGTGGAGCATGCCGCTCCCAGCCACCTGCTGGGGAGGGCGGTCCCCTGAGCCGCATCGCTGCCATCGTCGGGCCGACGGCCTCGGGCAAGAGCGAGGTGGCACTGGAGGTGGCGGAGTGGATGGGCGCCGAGATCGTCTCGGTCGATTCCATGCAGGTGTATCGGCACATGGACCTCGGCACCGCCAAGCCGAAGGTCGAAGATCGGGAGCGGATCCCTCACCACCTCATCGACATCGTCGATCCCGAGCACGCCTTCACCGTGGCCGAGTTCCAGGCCGTGGGCCGCCGAGTGCTCGCCGATCTGGAGCGCCGGGCGGTGCCGGCTCTCATCGTCGGAGGCTCCGGTTTGCACTTCCGCTCTCTGGTCGATCCTCTGGAGTTTCCGCCCTCCGATCCCCAGGTCCGTGCCGAGATAGAGGCGCTTGGCTCCGAGGAGGCGGTGCGGTCTCTGCTGGCGCAGGACCCTGGCGCCGCCGACGTTGTGGACCTGCAAAACCCGCGGCGGGTGACGCGGGCACTGGAGGTGCTCCGCCTCACCGGCCTCACGCCCAGCGAGCGCGCCGTCGGCGAGCAGGCCGAAGCGGTGCGCGGCTATCGCCCGCTGTTTCCGTTGACCGTGGTGGGCTTCGATCCGGGGGAAGGCCTGCGAGACCGGGTCGGGCGCCGGTTCGAAGTGATGCTCCAGAATGGACTCGTCGAGGAGGTGCGAATGCTGGCGCCGCGGCTGGGCCCGACTGCATCGAAGGCGGTGGGATATCGGGAGCTGCTGGCCGTCGTGCGGGGTGAGCTGGCTTTGGACGAGGCCGTAGCGGCCGCCGTTGATGCTTCTTGTTCGCTGGCGGGTCGCCAGCGAACTTTCTTCCGCCGCGATCTCCGCGTTTGCTGGCTGGGGTGGGATGATGATGTCGGCGCCCGGGTGGCTGCCACCGAGAACGCGCTGGGGGAGGCCGGATGGAGTTCGTGAAGATGGAGGGCCTCGGCAACGACTTCGTCGTGATCGACGGCCCGGTTTCACCCACCCCTGCCGACGTCGCCGCCTGGTGCGACAGGCGCCGTGGCATCGGGGCCGATGGGGTGCTCGCCGTCACTCCCCGGGGTGGCGCCAGGGTGCAGATGGAGTACTGGAACGCCGACGGCTCCCCGGCCGAGATGTGCGCCAACGGCCTTCGCTGTGTGGCGCGCTACGCGGTGGACAGAGGGCTGGTGGATACGCCGGAGTTCGTCGTGGATACGTCGGCCGGGGAGCGGCCGGTGTCGGTTCGGCCCGACGGCACCGTGCGTGCCCTGGTGGGGACCTTCAGCGAGTCGGGGGCCGCGACCTACGAGCTCGCCGGCTACCGGCTCGATGCCGTGTCGGTGGGCAACCCGCACGCCGTGGCGTTTGTGGACGACTGCTACGCGGTCCCGGTCGAGGCTGTGGGCCCCATCGTGGAGGGCGATGAGCACTTCCCCGAGCGCATCAACGTCGACTTCGCCACCATCGTGTCCTCGGAGCGCATCGATCTTCGGGTCTGGGAGCGCGGGGTCGGCGAGACGCTGGCCTGTGGCACCGGGGCGGCGGCCACTGCGGCGCTGGCCCACCGGCGCGGACTAACAGGGCCGCGGGTCACGGTGGTCCTCCCCGGGGGGCCCCTGATACTGCAGATAGAAGGCGATCAGGTGTGGATGGAAGGACCGGCATCGACGGTGTTCCGAGGCCGGGTCTGATGGAGCGGGCGGTCCTCGTCGCCGCCTGCAGCCGCGTCTCCCAGGAAACCGAGGCATCGCTCGAAGAGCTGGCGCTGCTCGCAGACACCGCCGGGGCCGAGGCGGCGGCGACGGTGGTGCAGCAGCGAAGCCGCTTCGACCCGGCAACGCTGGTGGGCAAGGGCAAGCTCTCCGAGCTGCGGGCCGAGGTGGCGGCCGCAGACGCCGATCTGGTCATCTTCGATAACGAGCTGAGCCCGGCCCAGGAGCGCAATCTGTCGCGCGCCCTCGATGTGCGGGTGCTCGACCGCACCGCGCTGATACTCGACATCTTCGCCCTGCACGCCCACACCGGGGAGGGCAAGGTGCAGGTGGAGCTGGCGCAGCATCGCTACCGGCTGCCCCGGCTGCGGGGAAAGGGCGTGGAGCTGTCCCGCCTGGGCGGCGGCATCGGGACCCGGGGCCCGGGCGAGACCCGGCTCGAAGTCGATCAGCGGCGCATCCGGCGGCGCATCGCCGTGCTCCGCGACGAGCTGGAGAGCTTGGCCCGGTCGCGCCGCATCAAACGCAGTCGCCGCATCCGGCGTCACCTGCCGGTGGTGGCATTGGTCGGATACACCAACGCGGGGAAGTCTGCGCTGCTCAACGCCTTGACCGGGGCCGACGCCGTGGTCGAGGACCGGCTCTTCGCCACGCTCGATCCGACGACCCGGCGTCTGGACCTACCGCAGGGCCGGAGCGTGCTGGTCTCGGACACCGTGGGTTTCGTCCGCAATCTGCCGCACGAGCTGGTCGAAGCATTCAGGTCGACTCTCGAGGAGGCGGCGGAGGCCGATCTGCTGCTGCACGTGGTCGACCTGGCCGCCGCAGACCCGGACCGGCGTATGGGGGTGGTTCGAGGGGTGTTGGGGCAGATCGGTGCCGAGGGCATCCCGGAGGTGATAGTGGGGAACAAGGTCGACATCGCCAACGTGGTGAAGGTGGAGCGCTTCCGGGCGCTATGGCCCGATGCGGTGGTGGTGTCGGCGCTCACCGGAGAAGGGCTGGGAGATCTCGTGCAGCGGCTCGGCGTGGACGCTTTCAGCTCGAGCGTCGATGTCGAGCTGACCGTGCCCTTCTCCCAGGGTCACCTGCTCGGGGTCGTTCGCAGCGCCGGAGACGTGCTTTCGGAGGAATACACCGAAGCGGGCACGCGGCTCAGGGTTCGTATGCCGCGGGGCGAGCTGTACCTCGTCGCTCATCTGCTGGACGGCCAGGCGAGCTAGAGCAGGCTGCGAAAGACTGCGATCACCTTGCCCAGGACGCGGATATCGTCGGTGAAGACGAGGGGGGCGTAGGCGGGGTTCTCCGAGATGAGGAGAACCCGGTCGTCCTCACGCCGCAGGCGCTTGACCGTGGCTTCGTCGTCGCCGATGAGGGCGGCGACGATTTCGCCGTTCGAGGCCTCGGGCTGGCGGCGCACCACGACCAGGTCCCCGTCGAAGATGCCGGCGTCGATCATGGAATCGCCCCGGACCCGAAGCATGAACACGGGGTCGTTGCCGACGAACTCGGTCGGCAGGGGAAGGATCTTCTCGATGTCCTCGTCGGCGAGGATGGGGGAGCCGGCTGCGATACGGCCTACGAGGGGAACGTCGCGGACTGGGGCCCGGCGCAAGTCGATGACGTCGCGGCCGGGGTCGGTGACCTCGATCGCACGCGGCTTCGAGGGGTCGCGCCGCAGATAACCGGCCTTGACCAACGCCGACAGGTGGCTGTGCACCGTGGACGGGGAGCTGAGCCCGACCGCCTCGCCGATCTCCCGTACGGAGGGCGGGTACCCGCGCTCCTGCACAGTTTCGAGGATGAGGTCGAGGATCTCCCGCTGTCGGGAGCTGATGTCGTCACGGGCCATGAGATGCCTCCAGTGGCGTTCGCGCCGCACGATAACGGTTAAGGGGGCCTGAAGCAAACATATGTTCGACTTGACTGACGAACACACGTTCGATAACCTAGGCTCAACATGCGAACACATGTTCGTGTCACACCTAGGACATAGCGTGTGGCCGTGTCATCCCGGAAGGGTACGGACAGCGGAAGCGAGCTAGGAGGACGGCACCGTGACGATCTCCGTCAGCAGCCAGATACGTGCTGCGGTTCTCCTCACCACCGTCATTCTGGTGGCGGTCCTCCTGCTCGCCACCGCCGTCAGCGCCGCGCTGGTCGGCAGCGAAGCGGAAGCCTACGACGAGTACCTCGTCGTGAGCGGGGACACGCTGTGGGACATCGCAGAGGAGTACACGCCGCCCGGCGACGATGTGCGCACGACGATCTACGGCATCCGTGAGGCCAACGATCTGGCCACCAGCGTGATAATGCCCGGGCAGGTGTTGAGGATTCCCCTGTCCGGATGAGCTGGCGGCGCCGGTGGGCCCGGCGTCGTCGACCTTTCCACGACCGACCTTCGGGTCGGTCGCGTTCCGTTCGGGTAGCCTCGGGGTCTCGATGCGATGTCCCTATTGCGGAGCCGAAGACACCCGGGTCGTCGATAGCCGGCCGGCCGAAGGGGGAGAGACCATTCGGCGTCGGCGCGAGTGCTCGGAGTGCGGCAATCGATTCACGACGTACGAGCGGCGTGAGGCCTCTTTGATGGTGCAGAAGCGCAACGGCTCGGTGGAGCCGTTCATCGCGGCGAAGGTGCTCACCGGCATCTCCCATGCGATAGCGGACCGGCCGGTGGACCGCGCCGTGATCGACGATCTCGTGCGGGAAGTAGAGCTGTACGCTCACGAGATCGGACCGCTGGTGCCGTCGGAAGCCATCGGGAAGAGGGTGTTGGAGGGCCTGCGCCAGATCGACGATATCGCCTATCTCCGTTTTGCCTCGGTGCACAAAGAGTTCGAGGATGCCCGCGACTTCGAGCGGGAGATGGCGGCCCTGGAGGACGACGAGTAGTCGTGGAGATCCTGCTGCGGCGTCTCGATCCCGATCTGCCGGTGCCCAGGTACGCCCACGCCGGGGATGCCGGGGTGGACCTCTACGCTCGGGAGACGGTGCGTCTGGCACCGGGGGAGAGGGCGACCGTGCCGACCGGCGTGGCGGTGGCCATCCCCGAGGGCCACGCCGGGCTAGTGACGCCGCGCAGCGGCCTGGCCCACCGTCAAGGCATCAGCCTGGTCAACGCTCCCGGTGTGGTCGACTCCAGCTACCGGGGTGAGATCAAGGTGGTGCTGGTCAACCTGGGGCAGGAGCCGGTGACCCTGGAACGGGGGGAGCGCATCGCCCAGCTCGTGGTGGTTCAGGTGGCGGAGCAGACTTTCGCCGCGGTCGACGAGCTGCCGAAATCGGGACGCGGGGACGGCGGTTTCGGGTCAACGGGGCGTTGAGTCGGCCGCCGAGGGCCCGTGATATGCTGGATGATCCCGCGGACGTAGCTCAGTTGGTAGAGCGTCACCTTGCCAAGGTGAAGGTCGCCGGTTCGAGACCGGTCGTCCGCTCGAGGGGTGCTTGGCCCCTTGTGGGCGGCGTGGCCGAGTGGTTCAGGCAGAGGTCTGCAAAACCTCTTACCCCGGTTCAATTCCGGGCGCCGCCTCGGCGGGTGCCGGTAGCATCCACCAGGGCGCTTAGCTCAGGGGGAGAGCGCTTCCTTGACGCGGAAGAGGTCAGAGGTTCAAATCCTCTAGCGCCCACCAGTCGGAGCGCGTCCCGCAACGGCAGGAGAGACGCGGCCGATATGGCTCGGCGCGGTGGCATCTTCCAGTCCCAGTCATTCCACCCGCGAACGAGCCTCCCGCACGGGAGGCTCGCCCAGTCGGTCCTCTACGACTTGATCACTCCGATGGGGAGGATCTCCTTGCCGTAGGTCTCCTTGAACACCTCGGCGGCAGCCAAGTAGATGGCAGAGGCGCCGCAGACGATGCCTTCGTAGCCGGCGATCTTGGTGATCGTGGCGTTTCCGGTCCAGTCGCCGATGGCCAGCAGCCAGAAGAGCACGGCCAGGGTGAAGAACACCGTCTGGAGCGCAACGTTCTTCTTGAGCGTGTTCAAGAACATGTAGGCGGTGAACAGGCCCCACATGAACAGGTACCAGCCCATGAAGCCCGGATCTTCTGTGCCGTTGCCGACCCACGGCTGCTTGATGAACACCAGGCTCAGCCAGAACAGGCCGTATGAGGTGAATGCGGTGAGCCCGAAGATGTTGTTCTTGCGGAACTCCATGATGCCTGCGATCACCTGTGCCAGGCCTCCGTAGCAGATCCCCATGGCCAGGATCATGGAGAGGCTCGACCTCTCGAAGAAACCGGCGTTGTGGATGTTCAGCAGCACGGTGGTCATGCCAAAGCCCATCAACCCCAGCGGTGCGGGGTTGGCGCGCTCGTTCATGTTTTCCCCTTCCTGTCGTATCGCCGTCGCTTATCAGAGCCGACGAGAGAGCCGGTCTCTAGAGGCGAACGGCCCGAGGATCGGGGGTCGGCGGCACCGAAGCCGGCCGACTACGGCTCCTGGTGGATCGGCGGCGGTGGCAACGGCTTGGTCTTCGGGCCGGTTGGCAGCACTGTGCGCCCCTCGGTTTCGTTGACCACCGTCGCCGCAGCCAGGTAGATGGCGATCACGCCACACAGCACACCTTCCCAGCGGGCGATGTCGTTCAACAGGTCGGCGATGTCGAAGGCTCTGTCACCCGGCCAGTAGGCGTACAGCCAGAGCGACACGGTGAGCAGAAGCAGGTAGACGGCAAAGGTGAGGAGCACGGCGCGCCAGGCGAGGCTACGGCTGCCGGAAGCGGCCAGCGCCAGCAGCGCCAGCACGGCCCACAGCAGCAGGAACCAGCCGACGTGCTCCAGGTTGTCGTATATCACGCTCGAGGTCATGAACCCGAGGAAGGCGAGCCAGAACAGCCCGGACACGGTGAAGGTGAGGAGGCCGACGGC
>Ga0315554_1001566_pt1 | contig 13464 bp, 12 predicted proteins | sample SalMarSW160370MG_FD_202114 | JGI IMG/M metagenome (GOLD analysis project Ga0315554, IMG submission 202114) | Salt marsh sediment microbial communities from the Plum Island Ecosystem LTER, Massachusetts, United States - Salt Marsh Sediment SW1603-70 ... | reverse complement strand
CGGGATCTTTTTGGGGCGCGACTGAACCCAGCCGCCGACGATGAACTGGGGCAGGAACCAGCCGCCAAAGCGCAGGGTCGGCAGCAGCCCGACCAGGGCGTTGGAGCCGCCCAGCTCGCGCACGAGGACGGTGAGGACCATGCCCGGGTTGGTAAGCGCCATCGCCAGCTCGATGAACGTGCCGTTCAGCACGCCGAGCCAGTGGTTGCGGCGCACCTCGTCGCGTTCGAGGGGAAAAGCGGGTCTGGCTTGTGTCCCTACCTCCAGGTTGGCCTGGGCCTCGTCCATCGTCCTCCCGATCCATGCTCACACAGCAGGGGCTGATTGTAGCACAAAGCGGGAGGGAGGACAATGTCATCGTGGGCCGATGACGATAAAGCGGCTCTCGTACGGCTCTAGTTTCAGCGGCACGCGTACGGCTGCGTCTTGTGTGACGGCATCTAGCACCGATATGATCTCTCCTGAGGCCGCGTCCCATACCTGAGCGGAACCGTGACCAACCAGCGTCGCCTGGCAGGCCTGTGCCTGGTCGCTCTCATTGAAGAAGAAGCAGAGGTCGGCGTCTCGTCCTCTGGCGGGGATCTGCGACCAGCGGCGGTGCAGGGCCTTGACGGCTGGACAGGGGCGATCCAGGGCGACATTGGGGTGGGGGAGGGCGTCCAGGACACGATCGGTGAGGGCGCCATTAGCTTCGTGTAGCGAACAGCTACTATCCATCGGGCCGGCAGCGTGCAAGAAGGTCCGGTCCACGACGAGCGAGGGGGCGCGCCCCAGGAAGACGACGTGCCCACCCGATGCGGCAAAGGCGCGCAGGCGATCCAGGGCCCCTCGCGAGAGGACGCTCAGCGAGGCAGGATCACGGTACGATAGTCCTGGCTACTGGCAAGGATAGTTGCGTGCTTTGCCATTCATACTACCTGTCCGGCCAAAAACCCAGCAGAACCGACAGCACAAGCAGTTCTCCAAAGTCGGCTAGTGGGAGCAACTCCACGTTGTATGCACGGGAGCCAAGGCCAGGTAAGTCCCCTCGGCGATCGGCCCGACGAGCGGCCCCTCCTCCCACCGGAAGGCATAGATTCGATCCGGTTCTTCCGTGCCCACCTGGGCACGGAAGAGGACCCACGCACCATCGGAAGACCATACCGGCTCGGCAAACGTGGCGCCAGGCAGCCAGGGCAAGAGACGCTCCTCGAGTGCATTGTCGTCATACGGAAGTGGTGGCGCGTCGAGGGGGCGTTTGTCGACGACCTCACCATCGGCGATCTGGGCTGTCCACCAGGCCCATTCAGCTTCCTTCCCTTCACGGCTCAGGTTGAGCTGCATATACGCGAGTTCGTCTTTGGACAGCCAGGCTTTCGCGCTATAGAGCACCTCGGCGGTGCCGGTCAAGACAACCGTTGGCGAGATCACGTATGGGCGTACGAGGGCAATGCTGGAAGAATCGCCGGAGCCGACGGGTATCAACTTGCCCACGGACTGGGGGACGGACAGGGTCAGCACGTCCTCGTCTGGACCCCAGAACATGCCGAGTACACCGCGATGGCCGGCCAGGACAGAAGCCTTCAAGTCCCAGATGTAGCCCGGCGCCAGGGGACAGCATCCCTGCGAAAAGGCCATGTACTGCCCGCTGGGCGACCACGCAAGCCCGTGGATGGGCAGCGGGTGCTGCTTCTCAGGGTCCGGGTCCGTCCAGGCTGTGATCTGCTCCCCGGTTTGCAGGTCGTGGATGCGCAGCTCGGCTGCTGCTCGGTCATCGGCCTGGTAGGAGAAGGCCAACTGCATGCCGTCCGGGCTCCAGGCCGGGCTGCCAGCAAGGCCGCTGCCGCTGATCGCACAGATCGCGCCTGCCGGATCTCGAACCAAGAGCTGCCGGTCCGGGCTGACAAAGGCGAGAACTCCGATGGGGAGTTCGACCTTCGGAAAAGGCGCCGGTGTGGGCGTCCGCGTGGCCGTAGGCAGGGCAGACGGCGTGGACGTGGGCGCGAACGTTGTCGGCGTAGGTGATCGTCTTGGTTCCTGGGTTTGCGTTGGCGTGGGTGTGGAAGATGGTAAGAGTGTGAGAGGGAGTGGCGCTGAAGTGAATGTCGGAGGCACCGGCGTGAGAGTGAGCCCTTGGGAGCCGGCTCCGGGAGCGACACTTACATTACAGCCACCTACGAGGAGCACGAATGCTGTAATCCAGTAAAGTGGTTTGGTGAACTTGGCCACGGTAGGTCCTTTCCATGCCGGTTATGACCTTGGCGCCTGAAGTCGGCGACCGATATGAAGCGAGAGTCGCATCCCTACCCTCCCGTTCAGCCAAGAAGGGATGCGACTCTCATCGCAGGACAATGCACCTCCACCAACACAATTGGGACTGCTACACAAGCTGTGGCTGAGAAGGGTGTCAGCGTGGTGTGTAGGTCGCAATTACGCGCATCTGCCACCCAAGGTTGATCCAGTAGTCTAATGTCCGGGTTGTGCCACCGGTGGGGTCGATAGCTGTGAAATCGTCTGCTTCCGTCCCGCCAGACACCGCCTTGACGACTACCCAGTGCTCGTCATCTTCGCCCTTTACCCACTGCAGCGTCGGCGGGTAACCCTCGTTCAGACTTAGTGTGATCGCAGCATAGCTGGCCCATATAAAGTCGTCCCAATATGCTGTGCTGTCACTGCAATCTTCCCCATCGGCGAACACCCAGGGGCAAGCGCTGTTCCCCATGCAGGTGTTCACTTCGCCCGGATCATCCGACGAGCCATAGTAACCGAACACCATAGTGGCCGAGGTTAGGCAGCATCCTTTGACGTCTATTCTCTGGTCACATGTCTCCATGTTGTCGTCATTCCATGGAGAGGCCTGCATGTTGTAAGCAGGCACATTCAAGGAGATGGTTACGCGACTCTGTTGCAACTGATGTGCTTTATCAAGCTCCTCCTCTGTGAGGGAGCGTGGCTTGAGGCATTCTGCGACCTTACTACAGAATCCCTCATCTCTTGAAGTCGGCCCTTGCCCCATCACGCCCGATGGACCGGCGCTGAGCAGAAACACCAACAATACAAACAGGGAGAGCATCTTGATCTTCCTCATTTGGACCTCCTCATAGGTTCATTCAGAGCTTCTACGTGGTGTTGGTGCATACCTGACCAGACGGGCATAGTAGGACTTCACTAATGTGCACGGAACAATTCAGCGCTCTGGGAAGCCTGCCCCAGGTTTTGTGTAATCAGAGGCCAAACTGTGCATTTGACGCTCTTCATGATCGGCCAACCGGACCTGCGCCATCTCCTTCAGCTTAAAAGCTTCGAAGCGCTCGACCAGCGCATCCAGGTCCGCTAGCACCTTCAGCCTTTCGACCTGACCGACTGCGCGGCCTACATCAAACACCATCCACGCTTGCCGGAAAATCTGCCAGCACAAAAGCTGCGAGCACAACCGCAGCAGCCAAGATACTAGCCAGTGCCCACTCCCTTCATTGCTAACTCCTGTTTTTGCCCCACTTACCAGTCCTCATAGTGAAGACACCATAAGCATACAATGCCGATGCTACCCAGATATTAGCCGTGTATAGCCAATCGCTCTATACTTCTGACCCAAGTGTAGGGTGGCTAGCACCAATGCGTCTGTTTCTCACAGTCAACTGGCGCCTATGGGAAGGAATCTACCTTTTGCCTTTCCCAAAAGCCGCTGCCCCCATCCCACCGAGCAGAGTGGTCAGTGTCTACTTTCCAGTCTGTGTTATTGGGAGCCGTCCAGTAAGAAGTCTGCGCCTCTCCAGAGTCCTGGACACAGACCCCTGTGCTCTCTGCATCGTCCTCGTCCACGTACTCCCAGTTGCCTTGATGAAATTCATCCTTCGAGAGGACAACCCACGCAAACAGCCTGGTACAGCAAAAGTCTGCCTGCGTTCGAGCATATCCCCTTACGGCTACGGCCGTTGAACTGAATTGATACCAGTAGAAGCCATAGGAGAGGGTGATCGTGTCGGGGTTGCGGACAGTCTCCGAACCAAGCAATTCTTTGGCCCTCACGTCGGTCATGGGAAGCGTTATAACTTCCCTGAACTCTACCTTGTTTACCTTTTGGGGTACTTGATCAGCAGGAACCCGCTGGGATACAAATCCTTCGCCGTCTCCACCGTTTGCTTGTAGACCGACCGATATGCCTTCGTCGATACCCACCTTGTAGACCTTTTGCGGTACCTGGTTGTCCGGGACGCGCGAAGGGATGGTTTCGGATGACGGTCCCTGCCCCATTATTCTGTCTGGTGCAATACTCAGCAGTAGCACTAGTGTGATGAGCAGGCCGAAAATCCTGCGTGCTTGCATTCTTTACCTCCTTGCTTTACCTTTCGCTTATCCTTCTGCGGGCTTCCAGGAATCTCCTGCTCCTACGCTTCTGCGCAGGGGCAGGAAACTCGACACTTGCATTTGAGGTTTGCTATTCTACAGCCTCACTCGCGGCGCTTATCCGGGCCAGAAATCGGGGAGTTCAAACACTGTACGGTAGTCTGTAACGACACGGCTCTCCTTGCAGTCCGCTGTAGCCGTGACTTTGTCCACGCACAAGGCACTCACATACATATGCGGCGCGGCATACGTCTTGTCGCCAGTAGCGCGTCTATGGAAGGAGGCGCCCAGATACAACGACAGCCAGAGAGAGCACCAGAGTTAGCTCAAACGAAAGGTAACTATTTTCCCGGTTTTCGTGAACTTGGCCACCTCCACTCCGAGTCAGCTTTTAGGGTGCGACGGAAGAGTCAACCGCTATCGATGATGCGCGGTCATTCCATCCATAGTCTCTCAAGTCGGATATGTACACCCCTGTCTCTGCCCAGAGCTGGTTGCCCCCCCCCATAGACGTTTTGGTAGAGGATAGCCCAGTCTGGGACATTCCCTACCTGAAGCGACGAGATGACGTCGTTCCATCCCGATGGGGTGTACCTTAAGTCTTCCCAATAAACGTAGGGTGCCGACCCAAACTCGCCGCCGCCTTGGTTAATGTCCTTCCAAAACTTGGTCCAATCGATCAGAACACTGGCCTCCTGCTCACCATCCTTCAGTACGTAGTAATCTCCGGGGCCGCCCTTGCGGGCCTTAGGTTCGCAGTTGGGTGGCGCAGGCCGTCCTTGTTCGGAGAGGAACTTGAGCAGTCCCTCACAGGTAGTGAAAGCGTACATGATACCCTGTTGGACCGCATCTGCGGTGACAAGGGAATACAACTGGATTCCCTCAAAACGTGCCGCTTCTTCGGGTTGATACAGCACGCCATCCACGACGACCGGGACCCTGAAAGCTCCATCCGTCTCAGGTGGATCATCACGGCCCTGAGACATCACGGCTCTGGTGCCGAGCACAGTCAATGCCAGAATCAGGCTCAGACTCACTACGAAAAGTCTCTGCGCACGCATAGTTCCCTCCTATGGTTTGTAGCAAATGCGGATGCCCTTGTCCGGCGTCACCTCTTGGACCACTGCCAACATGATACCAGATCGGGTGTTAATCCTCTGTTAAGTTTGACTGACAGAGCCGACAGAATGGCCACGGATCCGCAATGCAGATTCCACGGTGTGGGATTGGGGAAAGCAGTTCGGCTATTCGCTGTCGTCAGGAGCGGTTCTTTGCCAGTGGGGAGATGCAAGTGGCAATCGCACCACGAAAGTACTCCCCTCACCAGGAACACTTTTGACCTGAACAGAACCTCTGTGCAGCTGCACAACATGATGGGCAATGGAGAGCCCCAGGCCGGCCCCGCCTTTGTGGCGCGAGCGCGAGCGGTCTACTCGATAGAAGCGCTCAAAGATGCGTTCCTGTTCTTCGGCCGGAATGCCCATGCCCGTGTCAGAGATATCGATCGCTGCCCACTCGTTCTCGCGTCGGACGGTTACGTTCACCTTGCCGTCAGGGCAGTTGTACCGAACGCCATTTTCGATCAGGTTGGCGAAAGCGCGACTCAGCAATGAAGGATCGCCTTTCACCAACACCTCAAGCTCTCCGCGCAGTTGCATGGATACGCCATGCTCCCGTGCCAGAAATGATAGCCCTGACAGCACGTCCTCTAGAAGTGCTCCCAGGACGATGTCGTTTCGTCTGACGTCGTGTTCTCCCTGGGCCAAAAGCAATAGCCCGGACACCAAATCCTCCAGACGTGCCAGTGTTCTCTCCAGCACGTCCATCGTCTCCCGGTAGTCTTGTTCGGTTGCGTCCGGGTCACTACGTACCACCTCCAGATTCGCTCGCAGCGTGGCCAACGGAGTACGCAACTCGTGAGCCGCGTCGGATACGAAGCATCCCTGCTGTTCAAACGCACCCTGCAAGCGATCCAGCATCAGATCGAAAGCCTTCGCTAATTCCTTGAGCTCATCGTCAGGTCCTTCATGATCCAGTCGCCGATCCAGGGTGGTCGCGTCGATGCTCCGCACTGCACGGCTCAACTGGCTCACAGGTGAGAGCGCGCGCCCGGTCAGCCAGTAAGCCCCGGCTCCGCCTGTTAAAGCTACCAGCCCCAGCCCCAGGAGCGAACTGAGCCGTACCTGGCGTAACAGATGTCCTTCAATGCTCCACGTTTCCTGGTTCCCGGCATCGGGCGAGGGTGGGGGGGTAACGATGACGACGTAAGCAGCGAGCGGCCTTGGAGTCTCCAACGGGCCGCCTTCACCGGAGGGAACGGAATAACCTACGGGTCTCACTGTGTGAGCTACGATGGTTGTCGTCGTCATGACGTTAATAAAGAGAACTAGCCCTGCACTGAACGTTAGCAGCAAGCCGGTGATCCAGAGAGCAACTCGCACTCTTAACGTCACTCGCGGGTTCTTTCTCCACGGTGTTTGTTTCATGGATGGCCTTCCGGGTCGTTGGGACAGAGCAGGCGGTAACCTGCGCCAACCACCGTCTCGATATAACGTGGTGTTTCCGAATCATCGCCCAGCTTGCGGCGCAACGAGGCCAGGTGGACACGTACCGTGCCGGAGAAGGGATTGGCTTCGGCATCCCAAACGTGTTCCAATAGGTCTTCTTGACTGGCAATCTCCCCTGGTCGGCGCATGAAGTATTCCAGGACACTATACTCCTTGCGCGTCAGTTCCAGGGCGTTTCTGCCTTGCCACGCTCGCTGGCTGGCTGGGTCGAGCCTCAGATCGCCTACCTGGAGGATCGGTTCTCGCACGCGCATATCGCGGCGCAAGAGCGCCCGCACACGCGCAGCCAGCTCCTCGAAATGGAACGGCTTGGTAAGGTAATCATCGGCTCCCAGGTCCAGTCCGGAGACCTTGTCTGCGAGTCGGCTCCGGGCTGTCAATATCAGGATGAGCAACTGCGGCTGCGCAGCTCTCAAGCGGCAGCAAACGTCTAGGCCATCCATCCCGGGCAGGTTGAGATCGAGCAGTACCAGATCGTACTGGTTGGTCTCCGCTAGTTCCCAGCCCTGTTCGCCATCCAGGACAATGTCCACTGCATACCCTTTCCGGCGCAACCCGCGCGCTAAGGCATTGGCCAGATCGGGCTCATCTTCGACCACCAGTAACCTCATTGTACCCTCGTCTGTGATTCGTCTGCGATCAGATAGCAGCTCAAGGATGTATTCTATCACGCTTCGCATGGACTGTCCACGCCTTCTGGTCGCAATCAAGGCTCCCCCGCCAGCACCGGGTGGATTGGGTGAATCGTCACTCAGTGAGTTCGTTGGGTGTATTATACCAGGTTGGCTGCAAAGCCCTTGTTAAGATTCGAGACCTGCGCCATAGCGAGCGTGCCGATGGCGTCCCATCGAGTTCCGGACAAGTGGCAGGATGTGGGAGGTGAGGCGGATGCCGGCTGTACCCAGCCGGCATCCGGTGCCAACGGGCATCCGAACGGGAGGTGGTGGCGACGGCTGCAATGTGTGGTATGCGGGCGGTAGTTCCGGGAGTCTGTGGTACACCTTCCCGAAAGCTTGGACCGTGCGACAGATTCGGCCGATCCACCTGAACTATGACGGCTGTCCCGGCAATGTGCCTGTCAGAGGTTTCGGGAAGGTCTGACTTATCCCTCCGCGGACTCCTCAGGCAGCCGCAGGCCGGCCCCTACCAGGAACCCACCGAAGACCAGGCTCCCTGCAGCGAGCACCTTCAAGATCACCGCCTGGAGCACAGCCAAGTTGGCATTCACTCGATCATGTGCCCCCACGTATCGGGCGACGACCGCGCCGCTTGCGCCACTGAGGCCCATCAGCACGCTGATCATCGTGACCCGCACCGAGGTCGCCAGCCCGGCAGCGGCCTATGCGCCGGAACCAAGCCGGCCCAGCCAGACCGCATCGTACAGGCCCGGGGCCATGGACACCAACTGGCTCAGGAGGATGGGCCACGCCAGGCGCCAGACATCCTCTCCCGGTCCACCTTGGGTGACGTCGTACCGCTCGGCGGGCCTGGTTCTCGGCGGGACCGCGGGCTCGCGTACTGCGGCCTGCCCCTGGCCGTGCGGGTCCGGGCGGGAACGATCGATGCCACTCAATAGGTCAGCCCATACCCGAACGGGTAGAGCGGCTCCTTGGAATCGTAGGGCACGTCCTCTTTTTGGCGCTCCACCGCCTCCATCGACGAGGGCAGCTCGAAGGGCAGCTTGCCCGAGGGGCTGAAACGCCCAAAGATCACGTCGAGCACGGCGCCATCGCTGGCGCCAAAGTCGGCCAGCAGCGCCGCGCTGCGGGCGGCGATCTCGGGGATCACCGCCGGCCGGTCGAGGTGGATGTCGACGATGGTCGGCACCTGGGCCATGAGCGCCAGGATCCGCGCTCGCTCCTCACCCGGGAAGGAGAGGTCGCCGCGGTGGAACATGCGCTCGAACCCCTCGCCGCGCGTCTCGAAGGGCGTGTCCAGGCGCAGGATCGCTACGTCGGCCTGGTCGACCGCGTCGACGACCTCTCCGTACTCTCGCGCCGCCTCGGGGGCCACGTTCTCGACGTACAGGCGCAGCCCTCCCGGCAGCGGCAGCGTCGTGTCGTCCGGTGCCGGCCCGTTTTTCAGCAGGACGATCGAGCGGCGCTGGGCGCGGGCGCCCGCCTCCCGGAAGGAGGGATGGCCGACGATGCGCTCGGCTGCCTCCGGGTCGAGGTAGGGATCGTCGAACAGGCCGAGGACGAACTTAACCCGGAGCAGGCGGCGTGCAGAGACGTCGATCCGCTCTTCGGATACGAGGCCGTCGCGGACCAGGCCGACGATCACCTCGGGGCAGGCCTCGCCGCCGAACTGATCGACGCCTGCTTCGAGCGCCTTCTGTGCGCGCTGGGCGACGCTTAGCTCCTCGACGCCCCAGGCGCGTGCGTCCATGACCGTGCGCCCCTCGATCACGAGCGGCGTGAGCAGCCCCCAATCGGTGCAGACGATGCCGTCAAAGCCGTACTTTTCCCTCAAGAGGCCGGTGATGATTCCGCGGTTAAAGCCAAAGCCGACCTCCTCGTACTGGGTCCCGATCGGCTGCCCGTAGTAGGGCATGATCTGGGAGGTGCCGGCCTCGAACGCGGCCTCGAAGGGGATGAGGTGATAGTCGAACTGGCCGCCGGGGTAGACCTGTTCCTTGCCGTAGCGAAAGTGGGGATCGTCGCCGTCCTTTTGCGGGCCGCCGCCGGGAAAGTGCTTGGTCATGCAGGCTACGCTCTCCGGGCCAAGGGATGGGCCCTGGAAACCGCGGATGTAGGCACCGAGCATGCGCGCTGCCAACGCGGCGTCCTCGCCAAAGGTGCCGGCGATCCGGCCCCAGCGCGGCTCGGTCGCCAGGTCGGCCATGGGGTGGAGGGCGACGCGGATGCCGACGGCCAGGTATTCCTGCCGCGCCATGTCGGCAAAGGCCTGGGTCAGCTCGGGATCGTCGATCGCCGCCAGGCCGAGCGGTTCGGGCCACTGCGAGAATCTGCCGGCGCGCATGCTGGCCAACGGGTTGTTGGAAAAGGCGTGGCGCGGGTCGGAGGAAAAGGTGACGGGGATGCCCAGGCGAGTGTCTTCGGCCAGGGCCTGCACCCTGTTGTGCCATTCAACCGCCAGGCGCGGCTCGGCTAGAGCGTGCAGGTTAAAGTGGCTCATCAGGCGCTCGGTCACCATCTCTGTGATCGACGTCCGCGTAAAGCCCTGGCTGGGTGGGGCGAGGCTGCCGTCCGGACTCATGCCGGCGATGGTGTGGAACATCAACCCGGCCTTTTCCTCGATCGTCATCTGGGCCAGCAGATCCTCGACGCGCTCCTCGATCGAGCGCCGTGGATCCTCGTACGGATCCAACCGGCCGTTCTTGTTGAGGTCGCGATAGGTCATGCCGTCCTCGGTGCGCAGCACGTTGCTCCCCATAGGGTTCCTCCTTGATCAGTATCGTAGATAAACGGGCCCCAGCAGGCCGCTGGGTTCCTGCTGGGCAAAGCGGGAAAGGAAATCCTGCTGTTGCTTGACCAACGTATTGGTCACCTCGACGACGAGCGCGTTTTCACCGGCACGCAGCAGGGGGCCGACCGGAAAGCGGTAGGGCGGGCAGATGCGGACGCCCGCCGGCTGCCCGTTCACCCATACCTCTGCCGTCTCGTACGCCGCTCCTATGTCGAGGGTAACCCGGCTTTCTGAACCATGCCACTCGAACGTGGTCTCGTAGCGGTAGGTACCCGAGAAGGCCGGGAGCGCATTGGGCGCGCTCATGTCAGAGAGCGTACCCACCTGGCCCGCGTTCTCGAACGACGGGTACTGCTCCGCCGTCGCCGTGCCGAGCGTCCAGGGGCCGTCGACCGGCAGTGTGTTCGTCTCCTCCCAGGGCCACGCGCCCTGCCGCTCCGCCGCCGGGAGGTCGTGGATGCCCGCCTGGGCTGCGGCGCCCGCCACGACGATGGTCGACTCGTAGGGGCTGAGCCGGAGGGGAAGGCGCGTGCCATCTGGCCCATCTACCCCATTGGCCTCACAGAGGCGGTTGCTGAACGCATCGTAGGAGAGCGTGCGGCCGCTGGTGGGCAGGCGGATCGTCGTCTCGATGTGATCGTAGGGATGCTCGTTGGTGAACATATAGACGTCCAGGTCCGGGTGCGCCACGTGATAGCAGCGCAGGTAGGGCTGCGCACCCTGGACCTCGATCTCGAAGCAGCCCATTTCCCTGACTGTGCGGGCCAGCTCGGATAAGGGCACGCGCTGCACCCTAGGGTGGGCAGCCAGCCGCCCCAAGGCGTCCTCCGGATCGCGGCCATCGCTCGCGCGGGCCGGCAGGCCATCGACAAAGATCAGGGGCAGACCCTTCTCGGCCAGGCCGGCCAGGCGCGAGAGCAGCGTACCCGGCAGCGCTTCGCTGTAAGGCACGACCAGGCAGCCATAAGTCTCTGCTCCGATCTGGAGCTGGCCCCCGGAAACGGTGGCGGCGTCGATCAGGACGTCGCCGGGCAGCACGTCGAGATCGATCTGGTGCTGCATCAAGGCTTTTGCCGGCTGGTGGAAGGGCATCCACCCCACCGAAGGGGAGACAGCGGACCATTCGGCCTCGGCGTGATAGAGCACGGCGGCAGAGGCGACGTGACGGCCGCCAGAGAGCAGGTGACAGATGCGATTCGTGTAGCGATTCAGTTCACCGTAGTAGCGATACTGCGGGTTCTTGCCGCGGGCATACATGTGCGGCGGGCAGTCGCGATCGGGGAACTCGGCCTGCGAAAAGGCGTGCGGCATCATATAGTTGACGCCGCGGACCAGCATGTGGTCGGTGATCCACTTTATCAGTTTCAGGCCCTCTCGCCAGCCATAGGCGCCAAAGACCTCGCACAGGGCGCGGCCTTTTTTCTTGGGGTCGATGTGCGCCAGCGAGGAGCCGAGCTTGGCCAGGCCATAGTGAAAGAAGGCGCCCTCCGTGCTACCAGTAGGGCCATCGTAGGGCCCGGCATCGTACCCCGGCACAAGTTGCCACAGCACCACGTCGAGCCCCGCCATGTCCTGTCCCCACAAGGCACGGAAATAGTGCCCGGCGCCGCAGCCCAGGCGGGCGTGCGCGCCATTGTCCTCGATCACGTGCCCGATGTACTCGACGCCGTGATCCCGGCACCAGTCGCCGATCTGCCCCGTAAAGTGCTGGGCGTAGCGCTGGCTGACCACGTCCATGTAGGTGTAGCGAACGGCGCTCGTCAGCGGGCCGCCATCGCACCACAGCAGGGGCAGGTGTGTCCGATAGTCTCCCTCGAACGCGGCCCCGAGCTGCTCCAGCAGGCCGCTGCACCACGGTAGATGGACCCCTGCCTTGCCCAGCTTGGACTCGTAGGTAAAGACCTGCTGATCGTTATAGAAGCCGGGCTCGTCGGAAAAGAACCCGGCAAAGGTGCGGCCGAAATCCGCTTCGTAGCGCTCGTAGAACGGGACATAGACAGTGTCGATCAGCACGCGGACGGACTCGGGGAGCAACATGTTGATATAGTCCTGGTGTCTCTCGCTGCCGCCCGTGGGCGATACGACCAGCAAAAAGACGCGCCAGTACCCCTCCGGCACGTCCCAGTACAGCACGTCGTCCCGGACGTGGGCGGTCAGGTCGACGAACTCGCCGGTCAGCGCATCGCTCCCCTGCGCACGCCGCGCGGCGATGGCGGCGATCAGCCTCCCGCCGGAAGAGGTGGGTCGGCGAAAGTCGAGGAACCAGGGCCGGATCAGGAAAGATGCGTTCTCCTGCGGGCCGATGGCGTCGATGTGATGTTCCTTCAAGTACAGGCGGCGCAGCTCGGCCGGCGCGTGTTCCATCGCCCCTGCCGCGTGGCCGGTCGGGAAATGGTCGTCGTCAAAGACCCACACCCGCATGCCGCGGGACCGGGCCTCGTCCATGATCACGTCGAAGTCACGCCACCACTGCGGCCCCAGGAAATCGGGGTGCGGCCGGGCCTCGACGCACACCGCGCCGATGCCTGATGCGTCGACGCGCGCCATCTCCTCGCGGATCACGGCCTCCCCTTCGCCGCGCTGCCACAGCAAGGGCGCGATATAGTTGGCGCCCTCGCCGCGCAGCACTTCTTCGAGACGGTTCATGTCATTCATCCTTTACTGGACCTCGAAATGTCCTTCCAGGCCGGCTGCCGAGTCTGGTCCTACCCATACCTGGAATGCGCCGGGTTCGACCACGCGGCGCATGTCGAGCCCGGGAAAACCAAGCTGGTCGGCAGGCAGTTCAAAGCGCACGGTCTGCGCTTCGCCCGCTTGCAGCGTGACCCGTTGGAAGCCTTTCAGCTCCTTGACCGGGCGGGTGACGCTGGCGACTAGATCGCGTACATAGAGCTGGACCACTTCGGTACCGGCGCGCGGCCCCGTATTTGCCACCCTCGCGCTGACGACCAGCGTCCCGTTGGCGTCGACGAGCGGCGTGTGGACTTCCAGATCGGAGTAGTCAAAGGTCGTGTAGCTGAGGCCATAGCCAAAGGAGAAGAGCGGGTCGTTCGGTTCGTCGATGTACCTGGACTTGAACGGCTCAAAGAACTGCGTCGTTCCCGCGCCTTCCATCGGCCGGCCGGTGCTCTTTTGCGCATAG
>Ga0315554_1001565_pt1 | contig 13473 bp, 10 predicted proteins | sample SalMarSW160370MG_FD_202114 | JGI IMG/M metagenome (GOLD analysis project Ga0315554, IMG submission 202114) | Salt marsh sediment microbial communities from the Plum Island Ecosystem LTER, Massachusetts, United States - Salt Marsh Sediment SW1603-70 ... | reverse complement strand
TATTGAAACCAGGGCAGGATTCGTATTTAGCTTACAAGGTTTAATTGCATTGGATAAAATACAAATAGAAGAATTTAATAGTATTACCGGATATAAAATTAATATCCCGATTCCAGATTCAATTGATAATGCTGTTAAATCAAAATATGGCGGTTATACTACTGATACTGTCGGGAAAGGAAATAAACCCTTCGAATTTACACGCCGTGAAATAAATGCTCAACGACCAATTCCCCTAACTAAATCAGAAATAAAAGCTTATGCAGATCTTGATAGCACAAAAACAATTGAGAAGATGATCAAAGTAAAAGGTGTACTTGCCGGGTTAATTCCTGAACCGGGAAATCAAAATGACACAACGCGGAGTTTTTTATCTTCAGCATCGGGATTTTTAACTAAATATATAACATTTGGCAACAACCGTGTCACCGGGATCTTGATCGGGCCGTATTTTAACGGGCCCGTTGTTAAAGATAAATTATTTATGGATTTGTCAGGCGGCTATTCTTTTCAGAGAAAAAAACCGGAAGGTGAATTGACAATTAATTATAGATTGAAAAATTTTTTAATTAACGGAATTGAAGCGGCAATTTTTAATGAATCTAAACGTTGGCAGTTGTTTACTCCATATACGGAATTTATGAATGCTATTGCAGTAACAGCCGGGTTCGATGATCAATTTAACTATTATTTATCATCAGGATTTTCTTTAGGAATAAATAAATACTATGGAAATAATTTTTCTTTAAAATTAGGTTTTGTATCTGAAAAAGAAAGTTCTTTACCAGAAATGAAATATCATACCATTATCAAAACAAACAGGACACCGAGAGTAAATCCAGAAATTGTTGAAGGATTTGACCGGAAAACTTATTTGAATATATCATTAGGAAAAGATCCCATGGAAATTCAATTTATTCCTGAAGACGGTTTAACTGCACAATTCGATTTTTCCAATCCGGCGTTCGGCAGTAATTTCAATTATAAAAGCTTTCACGTTATTGGGGAATTTACAACAAAAACTCTATACAAAGAATTATTCATCGCCCCATACCTCGAAATAATTATCGATGCAGGAATGATAACCGGGAACTACGGGCCGCAGCATTTATTTAGTCCTGGTACGGCATTGGGATTTTTTCCCCTTCCGCAGGTATTTAAAGGTTTGAATCCATATAAATTTGCAGGTAACGGGATGGTTGCCGTGCATGTTGAACATAACTGGAGAACCATCCCGTTTCAAGCGCTTGGCTTAAATTTCATTTCAGATCTCTATCTTGATTTTATCACGGGAATTAGTGTACTGAAAACTTGGAATAAATCCGGTTATATGACCGGCTCACCAATGGATGGTCCTTATTGGGAAGTATATGGTGGGCTCTCAAGAATATTAGGAGCATTTAGAGTTGATGTTAATTATAATTCATTTAAGAAAATTTCAGCTACTGCTTCAGTCGGTGTAATTTTATAGATGTGAAATATATTGAAGAAAGAAAGCTTACTTGATAAGATAAATCATTCTGGTAAAAAGTCAAAAGCGAATTTTTATTTTTAAGATAATCTTGTTTTAATAAAAAGATACCCTTAAAATTTGCAAAGTCAAAACAAACATCAATGTATTGAAAAGGGCGAAGTAGAATTACACGGCTGAAAACAATTAGAGTATTCATTAACTATTTAGATAAGTAATGCAACAGCTAACATAGCAATTTAAGCCAGCCAGAGGCTGGTAAACAGTTTACGCATTCGGCATTTTTGAGATTTTCGTTCAAATGCTTTTGCAGAATAAGAAATATGAAAAATTTTAATTTTTTTTAATATAGTAACACCTTAAACATCAATAAAATCTTTTTCAAGTAATGAATAAATTACACTATCAATAAACTTATTATCAAATAAAATATTTTCTCTAAAATAAGCTTCTTTCTTAAATCCCAGCTTTTCCAATAATCTTATTGAGCTTTCATTCTGAGGATTTACATTCGCTTCAATGCTGTGGAATTTTATTTTTCCGAAACCGTATCTTATTAATGCTTGTATAGTTTCAGTCATATAACCTTTCCCCCAATATCCCGGTTTTAGAGCATATCCGATTTCTGCCCGGCAGTGTTCTGCTATTATCCTCCAAAATCCGAAGTAACCTATAAATTTATTTGTATCTTTTTCAATTATTCCCCAGCTTATTCCTCTTTTGTTTTTATAAGATTCAACAACGGACTTTATAAAATCATCTGCATCTTTAAGTGATTCCATTTTGTACCTATCCATAAATTTCATAACTTCATCGTTAGAACGGATTAGAAGTATATCTCTAGAATCACTCAATGTGATCTCCCTGTAAAAAAGCCGTTGACTTTCTGATTTGGGAAACGCTTCAAAAATACTTTTATCTATTTCTATGTTCATTTTGCATTTTATGTATTAATCAAAAAGCAAGCTCCCTAAATATAATAACTTTTTATTCACAGGATTTTTAAATAATTTGGTAATATGTACAATGAAAATAACTTATATGCAAAACCTTTTCTTAAATGGGCCGGCGGTAAAGGACAGCTGCTGAATCAATTTGAAAAGTTTTTTCCTGCTGAAATAAAAACCGGTGAAATAGAAAATTATTATGAACCTTTTTTAGGGGGCGGGGCCGTATTTTTCTATATGAAATCCAAAGAATTCCCAGTAAAAAATTTTTATTTGTATGATATAAATGATGAGTTAATAAGGATATATAAAGTAATTCAAAGAGATGTTTCTGAACTTATAGACCGTCTTAAGTATTATGAAAAGAAATATTTTTCGTTGGCTGAAAAACAGGATAGAAAAACATTTTATCTTAAAGTACGGGAAAAACTTAACAATGAGAAAAATAATATTTCAAAAAAGTATTCGGTTAGCTGGATTGATAGGGCTTCCCAATTAATTTTTCTTAACAGAACCTGTTTTAACGGATTATTTAGATTTAATAAATCGGGTGATTTTAATGTTCCCTTTGGTGATTATAAAAATCCAAAAATATGCGATGAAAGTAATTTGTGTTTGGTTAATAAAGCATTTCAAAATGTTAAAATTAAAATACTAGATTTCCGGGAGCTGACAAAACAGATAAAAAATTATTCATTTGTTTATTTTGATCCCCCTTATATGCCTTTAAACAAAACTTCAAGTTTTACATCCTACAGCAAATTTAATTTTGGAATAGAAGAGCAAAAAGAGCTTGCTCAAATATTTAAATCTTTAAATGAGAAACACGATATTAGATTGATGCTTAGCAACTCCGACCCCAAGGGGAATTTCTTTTATCGCCATTACAAAGGAAAAAACATAAAAATAAACAAAGTAGAAGCAAACAGAATGATTAATTGTATTGCAGAAAGAAGGGGTAAAATCTCCGAATTGGTTATTACCAATTATGATAGCTATAACAGGCAATAAGTTTTTTTACCGCTGAAAAACCACTTGCCTATTATAAATAAAAAGAGTTAATTTGTATTAACATTGAGAACTTTTGGGGAATGTAATTGTACAGAGCACATATTAACTCATTTCTAAATTTTAAGCTTATTAAATTTAAAAAATTAAATTCTCCCAAAGGAAATCCTTGACTTAATAATTAATAGTTATGTAATCAAGAAAATCAACATGACTGATTAAATTAACTATGGATGATGTAATAAATACAATTGAGCTTGCTTTATTAATTATTCTTCCTTTGATAGTTTTTTATCAAATTACCCATAAAAGTTACAAATTATATGTTCTGTATGTTGTATTACTCTATTTAATATGGCTTGCTACATATTCCTTATTACATGAATTATGTCATGCATTTGGTTGCTTGATAACCGGTGCAGAGATTAAAGATTATCAACTAATACCACATTTCTGGGAAGGTGATTTTAAAACAGGATATCTAAATGCCGATTTTGAAAATGGATATCAGAGTTTTATCTCGCTTACAGCTCCGTATTTTAGAGATCTAATTTTTTTGTTTATAGGTTATATTCTATTAAAAAGAAAAAAAATAATAAATTCTTTTATAAATGGTTTGGTAATTGTTTTGTTTGTTTTGAGTCCCCTATATGATGTTTTTAATAATTATTTCGCATTTGTTCTGGGAGCCCGTAATGATTTTAACGGTATTAAGGGAACGGCAGGATATTTTTTAACTCATACAATAGGAATACTATTTACCCTTGCAGGGATATATACTTTATGGAGAGTATTCTTATTGTACAAGAAATATCCGGCTGTAAAATAAATGGGATGATAATTATTTAACTAGCGATACTCTCGAAATACACGGTACAATAAATAATATAAAGCAGCATATATGTTAGCTGTCAATAATGTATATAAAGGAATAATGATATGGATATAATTGATCTTAATGAAAAGTATTATTCGATATATTTTATGTGCCTTGAAGATTGGTCGGATGAAATAAAGGAAGCAGGCAATCATAAAGAAATGTGGTTTCAAAAATTCAAAGACAAAGGACTTCGAGTAAAGATTGCTGTAGAAAATGATAAAGTGTATGGTATGATTCAATACCTTCCTATTGAATATTCTATGGTCGAAGGAAAAGAATTATATTTTATCAATTGTATTTGGGTACACGGACATAATAAAGGTGTAGGAAATTTTCAGAAAAGAGGTATTGGTACTAAGTTGCTAAAAGCAGCTGAGCAAGATGTAAAATCATTAAATGGAAAAGGAATTGCAGCATGGGGTCTTTCTTTACCATTCTGGATGAAAGCATCCTGGTTTAAAAAAAAAGGGTATAGAAAAATTGATAAAAATGGAATGGCGGTATTATTATGGAAACCATTTTCAGAAGAAGCAACTCCTCCCCGGTGGATTAAAGAAAAAAGGAAACCACAATTAACAGAGGGGAAAGTTACAGTAACATCATTTATTAATGGATGGTGTCCTGCACAAAATATGGTATACGAAAGAGCAAAAAGAGCATCATCAGACTTTGGAGAAAAAGTAGAATTTCAAGAAATATCTACATCAAATAAGGAAACTCTAATTGAATGGGGAATATCTGATGCTCTTTTCGTTGATGGGAAAAAAATAAGAATCGGTCCACCTCCATCTTATAAGAAAATTAAAAAAATAGTATCAAAAAGAGTAAACCGATTAAAAGAATAGGTGGTAGCTACCAAGTAAATAAGCCGGTGGTCTTATTCATTGCATCAGCCTCATCTTTCTAATTAGACCTGATAATCTGGGCTGGAGTTCAAAGCTGTTATATACAAAAAATATAAGGTTGTTTATGTTACAAGAATCTAAAATAACAATATGGCATAATAGAATATTTATTCTTACCGCTTTCTCTTTCGTATTTTTATTTACTTTCAATTTTTACTCGTTGGCGCAAGAGAAATTATCTAGAGCGCAAAAAAAAGAAATTGTAGAAACGCTTTGTTCAAAGTTGGAGAAACTGTATCCAATCCCCGAAATAGGTAAAAAAACCAGCTTGGATATTCTTAAAAATTATGAAGAGGGGAAATATTCTAATTACAATTTTCCCTCTGAATTTGTCCAGCATTTAAATGATGATCTGGAATCTTCAAGCAAAGATGGACATCTGGGAATTATATATGATTCAGCAATGGCTTCGGAACTTAAAAAGGAGGAAGATACCGGAGAAAAAAGTGAATCATATGCAGATTTAACTTTCGAATCGGAACGATGGAATAATTTTGGTTTTAAGGAATTAAAAATACTTGAAGGTAATATTGGTTATCTGGACTTGCGGACTTTTTTTTCCTTAAAATATGCCGGGGAGACTGCCGTTGCTGCTATGAACTTTTTTTCAAATTGTAATGCAATCATTATAGATTTACGCAAAAATGGCGGGGGATGGGATGATATGGTAACTTTTCTAGCAAGCTATTTTATAAATAACAATGATGATATCATTTTTAGTATCACACACTCAACTTTGGATAATTCATATTTTGCATCAGTGCCGTCCCTTTATGTTCCCGGGAAAAAGCTGACGGATATCCCTATTGTTATTCTTACTTCAAAATCAACTGCTTCTGCAGCGGAAGCATTTACAAATATTATGAGATTTTTCAGCAAGAATATTTCTATTATAGGTGAAACGACTGCCGGAGCAGAAAATCCGGTAGAACATATCATTTTATTTGGAGGATATATATTGCGTATTCCTACCTGGCAGAAAATATATTCATATGATAAATCCGGTTGGGAGGGAGTAGGAATAAAACCTAATATCGAAGTCAAATCTGATAGCGCGTTAAAAATCGCTCATATAAATCTGTTGCATCAGCTAAAAAAAGAAACCAGTGATGAAACCATTAAAAATAAATATCAGTGGTATATAGATGGTATTAATGCTTTGAATAATCCCATTTCAGTACCGGGAAATATATTGCAAGCATATAATGGTACATATGGTAATAGAAACATCTATTATGAGAGTGATGGTTTATACTACCAGTATAAAGGTCGAACAAAAAGAAAAATGTTTGCTATTTCAAATGAATATTTTTTAATCGAGGGTTACGATTTCTTTAGGGTAAGGTTTATTAAAAATAAGAATAAAGTTATAGGTTTAAATGAAATTTATGACGATGGAAATATTACTAAACTATCAAAAGAATAATTTAGAAATAGTATAATATTGGTACATAACTGGCAACTCAAGCCAATTTTTCATTATCCATAATTGAGTAATTAAAAAATATTTTATGCATAACCCGCAATTAAAAAGTACAAATGTATTTTTATATTGATATTTTATCATGTAATAATTTTCATTTTGAGACGTTGAAAAATGATAAAAAGATTATAAATAATTGTAAAATACGTTTAAATTTTATTATCTTTTATCATAAAATATTTTATTAAAAAAATATAAAAAACAACTTTAACCAACAGTCAGTATACGTGTGTTAACACACAAACCGGGGCAGACTGTTTAGGTTTCGACATCCGGCTAAATAATAACGGTTTTTATAGCATAATTGGGCTGCCTGAATGAAGCCGAAACTTCACTTAGGCAAAGGCTGGCGGTGTAGTTTCTACTTACGGAAAATAAATAGGAGTAAATCCAAAATAAAAAAATTATCATTGATTAAAGGCGGTTGTTTATAATTTAGTTGAAATGAAATTAAACAAGTAAAGCCTATGGAATTTTACACTACATGTTAATAAAATGCAGCTTAGTTACAGTACCTTAATACTAGAAATGTGAATCATATGAAAAAATAATTTTTATTTCTAAAACAAAATGAGGTGAGTCATGGGTTATTTAAAAACTAAAACTCCTGCTCATTCAATTCTACTATTCTCTATACTCTTTTCTTTTCTAACTTTTGCCCAGCCAGAAGTGGTTGATGCAGTTCATCTAACACAAATAGCAGTTTTGAGACCGACTATTCTATCATTGATATGAAGATGAGTGCAGATGGTTCAACTATTGTGTTTGCAACCGGGGGACCACAAGTGAAGGTTTATACAATGAATACTCTGGGCCAGGGTCTCACACTTGTCTATGATTTTCAGACTATAGGTTCAGGACCATTTATCGATATTAGCTCTGATGGTGAAAAAGTAATCTGGACCTGGTATGGAGAAATCTATATAGCTAATAAAGATGGAAGCGCCAGGTTACAATTAGCTCCTCTCCTCCCTAATCCTGACACAAACAGGGCTCCTATACCACCGGAAATACCTCTTCCGCCAAGAATTTCAGCAGACGGAGGAACGGTATTTTTTCTTCATGTTGATCGGGATCCGAGAGGATCCGGTGTATGGAGCGTTAATGCGGATAACTCAAACCTGAAACTAATATTCAACTACCTTGACGTAGTAACCCAGGTTTATGGAAGAGATGGAAGTGAGTACAACCGTAATACCACATATACCGACGGATTTGATATTAATGGAAACGGATCTAAGATAATCTTTGGTATACGAACATTTAAACTTGAAGAGAGTGATTTGGATCGAGGTGAAGCGATTGTTGCGGATGGGGCAACCTTTTATAAATTGTGTGATTATGCTACTGGGAATCAGCCATTTGCAACAAACGTTGATGATGACGTATATCTTGTTTTTAAAAGAGAATTTAATTCTGTAAAGAATTATGATGAGATAAATGTATATTTCGAACCGCTGGGTACTGGTGACCCGGTAAAAGTTATTGGCGGTATGGATATCTTCGGGACCGCCAGAATGGTACAAATTTCGGGAAATGGTTCAGGTGCAATTATTTATAGCGCAAATGGAAGATTACCTATTACTTTTGTAGATAGAAGTACACAATCTCATCTTGACCTGGTTACTATTGATGGTATAGGTAATGAAATTAAAGGATTTAATTTTTCTGAATCAGTCTACCCTTCAATAAATGGTAATGGGGACAAATTTTGCTTTTTAGATAATAGTTATCCTCATCAAATATGGATTGGCAGCATTCTTTCCGATGCTGTTTCAAGCGAGCCGCAAATCAGTGGAGTACAATTTACTCCTGATTATGTTTTGAATGATGGTTCAACAACAGCAACCATTGAAGCATATATAACCGATATAAACCATCCGATTCACCTGGTTACCTTTAAAGCAGTTCAGGATGGCTTAGTTTATTTCCGTGCGTTAACTGCTGATGGCGGACCTATATTTTACCCGGCATTATTCGATGACGGCACTCATGGAGATAAGAGCGCAGGTGATAATACTTTTACAAATAACAGTGTGCGTGCCGATCTATTAGATACTCCCGTAGGAGAATATGGTGTCCGGATTGCGGCTCTAAATACAAGCTTGAAAGATATTACATTTGCTGATGTTGAAACTTTTTCAATTGTCGATAATGCAACCGGTATAAATGAATTCGTGGAACTGCCGGCAGATTATAATCTATATCAGAATTATCCAAACCCGTTTAATCCAATAACAACGATAAAATATTCGATTCCAAATGTAGAGACGGGGCATGCCTCGTCTCAACAGCATATACAATTAAAGGTTTATGATGTACTGGGAAACGAAATTGCAACATTAGTAAATGAATATAAACAAGCCGGATCTTATGAAATCGAATTCGATGCAAGTGAATTCAATAGTGCTGTTTATTTTTATAGAATTACAAGTGGGAGTTATTCGGAAACTAAAAAGATGATATTACTAAAATGAGATGCATATAAATAACCAAACTTGAAGGTAATCTATGAAAGCAATTGTATGCACAAAGTATGGACCACCGGAGGTTCTCCAGCTTAAAGAGGTAGCCAAACCTGTTCCTAAAGACGATGAAGTGCTCATAAAAATATACGAGACTGCTGTAACAGCAAGCGACTGTATAGTCAGAGGGTTTAAGCTTCCTTTCTGGCACCCTATAGGACTAATGATGGGGCTCGTAATTGGTTTTAAAAAACCGCGAAACCCTATTCTGGGAATGGTGTTAGCCGGAGAGATTGAATCTTGTGGTAAAGATGTAAAATCATTTAAAAAAGGGGAGCAGGTATTTGCATGGACCATCAAATCCCCAATTCAAATAAGATTAGGTACTTATGCAGAGTACAAGTGTCTGCCGGAAGAAAGTGTGATGACATTAAAACCATCAAATCTTACCTATGAAGAAGCTGCAGCTATTCCTTATGGAGGGCTTTTAGCGTTGCATTTTCTAAAAAAAGGAAATGTTCAAAACAGGAAAAAAGTATTAATCTACGGGGCTTCCGGGGCGATAGGTACTTCAGCCGTACAAATTGCCAAATACTTTGGTGCGGAAGTTACCGGCGTGTGCAGTACTTCGAACTTAGAATTAGTAAAATCACTTGGGGCCGATATGGTAATTGATTATACAAAAGAAGATATTACAAACAAAGGAGAATTTTATGATTTTATCTTTGATGCTGTTGGAAAAAGTAAAAGTTCGAAATTAAAATTAGATAGCAAGAAAGCGCTAACTTCTAATGCGAAATACTTATCGGTCGATGACGGTACTCCAAAGCCTCGTGTTGAAGATTTAGTATTACTGAAAGAAATGGTTGAAGCAGGAAAGCTGAAACCGGTCATTGATAGATGCTATCCTCTTGAAGAGATTGTCGAGGCCCACAGGTATGTCGATAAAGGTCATAAAAAGGGAAATGTGGTAATAACTGTGGAACATTGAAACAACGTTTAACCATTTTCAACACAGACCCTGAACTATGAATGTCTTTTGCTATGACATTTATATATATGACAAAATTAACTTTTATTTTAAAAGGCGACTAAGAAAATAAAAAGACTATAATGAAAAATAAAAGCGGCAATACTGCATTTGGTGCGGCAGCTGTTAGGCTTATTGAACAATACGAACCGGCGGATAAGAGATTATTTAACGATCCTGTCGTTTATCATTTAACAAATCCTTTCTTACGTTTTATTTTAAAGTCTAAGCTGATGCGTAATTATTTTATTCATTTGTCTGATAAAATAATGCCCGGTATAATTGGTGGGCAAATTTGCAGGACTAAATTCATAGATGATCAGACATTAAAGGTATTAAGAGATGTGCAACAAATATTAATCTTAGGAGCTGGACTAGACACAAGGGCATATAGGCTCGAAGGAATTGAACAAAAAATAATTTATGAGATTGATCTTCCTAAAATCCAAAAAATTAAGAAGCAAAAATTAATGAAATATTTAGGAAAACTTCCTTCTATAGTTCATTATATCCCTATAGATTTTAATAAAATGAAAACGGAAACGGTTTTAATTAATAATTCATTTGATTATAATAAAAGAACGCTAGTAATACTTGAAGCAGTTACCCAATACATAAACAAAGATGCGGTTAATGAAGTTTTTAGCTTTATATCCAAACTTCCCAATAAAAGTTATCTTTTATTCACATACATTTTTCGTGATGTAATTGAAAGGAAAACCGAGGAAGCAAAAAAATTAATGGATTGGTCGGAAAAGAATCACTATCCGTTTTTATTCGGGATTAATCCATCAGAGATAGCTTCATTCTTACAAAATTACAATCTTGAAATTGTAGAAGATGTTGGTACAGAATTTTATCAAGAGAAATATTTAAGACCTGTTAACCGGGATATTATAACTTTAGATGGAGAAAGAACCAATTTTTCTAGAATTACTAAGTGAATATGGAGACTTCGATAAAAAGATTTTGAAGCAGTAGAAAAAATATTTTATGATTTTAAAGCTGAGCAAGAAGTAAATTTTATCTTAATTAATTAATTAAGACTTAAATAAAAATATCCATGCAGTTATTTATAATATATGTATCTTACTTTTAAATTAAATTCTGCAAATTAATAAATACCAAAGCTAAAATATGAAAATTCTTTTAGTCTTAATAAATCTATTATTTTCTTTTAGAATAATAATGTTTGCTCAAAGCGAATTATACATGCCGATAGAGTTTCAAAAGGCTTACCAAAATAAAACCAGGTCGTTTGATGGTAATCCCGGAGAAAATTATTGGCAGAATTTTTCCAGATATACTATCGATGTAGAAATAGAACCAGGCCCATGGCTGATCTCCGGTCATCAAAATGTAGAATACATTAATAATATCAACGACAGCCTTCATAAAATAATTATAAAAACTTATCCTAATCATTATAAAAAAGGTGGAGTGAGAGACAGAGCAGTTCCTCTGGAAGATTTAACAGATGGAATGATTTTGAACAATCTTAAGATAAACAATACTGATATTAATTTAGAAAATCCTGATTCTATAAAAACATATTCAACATTCATAGAAGTATTATTACCAAACCCTATAACACCGCACGGTTCTATTTTAATTTCTGTCGATTGGAATACACAATTACCGCTGATCTACGAAAACCGGATTGGTGCTTATGACAGCAACAGCGCCTTTATGGGTTACTGGTATCCGCAGATTGGAGTTTATGACGATATAGACGGTTGGGATCGGTTTGAATATTTAGGCAGACAAGAATTTTATCGGGATTTCGCAGATTTTGAGGTAAATTTAAAACTCTCTTCAAATTATATGGTTTGGGCTACAGGTGAGTTGGAAAATAAAACAGAAGTGCTTTCAAAAAATATTTTAAAAAAAATAAATGAATCGAAAATAAATTCCAATAATATCATAATACATGAAGGAGGTAAATATTCGGGGTCAAGTGAAACATTTAAAACCTGGAAATTTAAAGCAGAAAATGTCCAGGATTTTGCTGCCGGCTTTAGCGACAATTTCAAATGGGAAGCTTCAAGTAATAGAATTGGGAATGATACAATATATTCTAATTTAGTGTACGATCCTAAAGACTCAACCAGATTAAGTAAACTTTTAAACTGGCAGGATTCAGCTATGATTTATTACTCGGATTCTCTTCCGGGAATAAATTATCCATATCCCCAGTTCACTACATTTATAGGCGTACCTGAACGTGATGGAATGGAGTTTCCCATGATTGCTAATAACGGATTAGATACAAACACAGATAATATATTTGATTTTATAAGTACAGATGTTCATGAAATGGCGCATATGTATTTTCCTTTTTACGTTGGAATAAATGAAGTAAAGTATTCCTGGATGGAGGAAGGAATGGCTGAGTTTTTAGAAATGATGATTATGCAGCACTTCTATAAAGATTCCGCTTCTTATGAAGATCCTTTCAAACGAGTTATTAGTTACTATTCAAAAAATGCAGGTAAAGAATGGGAGACCCCTTTAATAGGAACATCTAATCATCTGATCTATAGCTATATGCATTATCATCTTTCTTATGTCAAACCGGCGATAATGTATTACTTTCTTATGGACATACTCGGAGAAAAACAATTTCTTCTTTGTTATCAATCCTATATTAAAAGATGGGCAGGTAAACATCCCGCTCCTTATGATTTTATTTTCACTTTTAATGATATAAGTAAGCAAAATTTAAATTGGTTCTGGAGACCATGGATATTTGAATACGGGTATCCTGACTTATCAATAAAAGAAATAAACGCTGACGGAATAATAATAGATAAGATTGGCAATTTACCGGTCCTTATAGATTTGAAACTTTCGTATAAAAATGGGAAGGAAATTTTAATACGTAAAACAGCAGCAATATGGTCATCCGGAGCTAAAAATTATGCTGTTAAAATAGATAATTCAGACGAATTGCTTTCAGCAGAATTAATAACTGATAAAGTTCCTGATGTCGATAAAACAAATAATATTTTAAAGAAGAATCCATAATAAAATTTAATCATTATAGAATTTTAATAATTGAAAATTATAATTAACTGAAACAGAAAATGCGTTAGTAAATATTCAATATAAATTTATAGGAATAGTATTGAAAGCTGTTATTTATGAAAAATACGGATCGCCTGATTTTCCTCAACTCAAAGAAGTAGAAAAACCTATACTCAAAGAAAATGAAGTGCTTGTAAAAGTGTATGCAGTTTCTATTAATGATTGGGATTGGCAATTACTTCAGGGGATTCCCTTCA
>Ga0315554_1001564_pt1 | contig 13479 bp, 15 predicted proteins | sample SalMarSW160370MG_FD_202114 | JGI IMG/M metagenome (GOLD analysis project Ga0315554, IMG submission 202114) | Salt marsh sediment microbial communities from the Plum Island Ecosystem LTER, Massachusetts, United States - Salt Marsh Sediment SW1603-70 ... | reverse complement strand
ATAATGTATAAAACTATTTTCAATATTTATTTCCAATAATTAATGAAGCAGTTGTAACTACAGCGGTTTCGGTTCTTAGTCTGTTATCTGAAATTTTATAAATATTTCCTTTTTCAAAAATACTTAATTCCTTTTCCGAAAGCCCGCCTTCCGGTCCGAATATAAAATAATAACTTTCATCCACATTTAATTTAAAATCACTAATTTTTTTTTGAGATGATTGTTCCAGACCAACTTTTATTCCATGCAAATCAAAGATATTATTAAAATTCACGGTGTCAATTTGGGGAAGGAAGCTGTTTAATGATTGTTTCATTGCTGAAAGAAGAATTTTATTCCATCTTTCAATTTTTTTACTCTTTGAAATTGTTCTTTCAGATTCAAATACTAAAAAATTAGTGATACCAAGTTCAGTACATTTCTCAAGTGCAAATTCAAATCTATCGCTATTTTTTAATTTGGGGATGCAGAAAAAAATATTTTTAAGTTTATTCTCATATGATAAAGTATTTTCAATGGTAAGCTCCAAATTATTTTTATTGATATTATTTATTCTCCCGGAATAAATTTTCCCTTCACCACCGGTTACATATAATTCATCACCTGCGGAATGACGCATTACTTTAATTATGTGATAGTATTCCTCTCCTTCAATTATTATTCTATTTTCTGAAATATTTCTGGAGGGAGTGTAATAGAGTTCGATATTGGAAAGGTAATTTGTCAAAAGTAATAATTTTTTTAACTCTAAATAAAACAATGTAGGTGCGAATTGCAATTTGCTCCTACATAATATTTTAAACTAAAAAGATTATATGATTCTACAGCCAATTTAATTAGATTAATTATTTTTATTAGATCAATTTTCTAAAATCTTCCCTGCAAATTTTTCAACTCTATAATCTTTAACTGAGAGAATCAGAAAAGGGAGACAGAAAATAAAATTTGATAAACCGGCTCCGGGTACAAAAAGAAGATTAATCAATGAAGGAATAATTAAAAGAATCCCTGAAGCAAAAAATATTTCCTGGAGATCTGAAACCATCCAGCCAACATAGAACGAGATACCTAAAAATATTAACAATTCCCACCAAGGGATATCAAACATAAAAAACAGACTAAAAGGTCCGTTAAAAAAAAACAATACCGGGTTCCATAAAATAAAAGGGATTATTGTTATTAAAAATACTGCCGAAAGGATTTCAAAAAATAAAAATCCGTCCTTTATATTATTACGGAAAAAGAATAACAGATAAATAATTAAGACAATAATTATTTCCATTTTTATAGCAAAGAATAATCCGAAAAGAACTGCAAACACAATAAATTTTATATTGACCTTCCCGGGAGTCAAATATTTATTTGAAAGAAAGATAAGTGTAATTAAAATAACAGCACTTAAAAAGTAACCCGAAGATTCGAAAAGTCCGTAAAAAGTTAATGGACTGACCAGCAAAAAAAATAACTTAATTACCTTTTCTCTTACAGTCGTAGAATTTAATATTAATAACAAACCTATAACTGCCCAGGCTAAGACTTCCAGCAGCGCAATATTTCCTACCCAATAAAACGGTGACGCGAATAGATATAAAAAAGGATAAGCCGTAAAGGTACTTCTTAGCCGGTACGGAAATTCTCCATGATAAAAATTATCAAGCCAATTTTTTACTGATAATAATTCAAACGAACTGTCAGGCTTTGGAGTGAATAAAACATAATAAAGAAGCAGCAATACGAAAAGAATAATAGCAGCTAAAAAATATTTATTGTTCTCTCTCCACCTAGGAATGACTTTTATTTTATTGAATGAAAATATTACAAAGAGAAATAAAAGAACGTATGTAAATGCTAATAATACCGGGCGATTAAAATTAATTAAGGAATACTTATAAACAAAGATTAAACTTATTAAACCGATTATTGAAGAAGAAATTAAATTTATAAAATGCTTTATTGTGAACATGCTGGAATTTTAAGTCAAAATTCAAAAGTTAAAAGTTAAAATTAGTCGATAAAATAATATTAATGATAATTTACCAAATAACTTTACTTTTTCAATTCTTCTTTTACAATCAGTTTTGTAGAAATAATATTTGTATACTCAATATTTAAAAGTGTGCCTATCTTTTTTACAAGGTGCTCTTCATACTTATCGAGGCTATTATCAATATAAATTAATCTCCATAAATTTTTTAGAAGCTCAAACTTTTCATCATTCGTAAAATTCTCATTTATTAGAGTAGTATATTCATATATGCTGTCATTCTCATCAATTTCCTTTTCGGACAATTCAATTAAATCTTTTATGTAATCCTCTTCAATGTTAAAAGTATTTTCCATAATCGAAATAATTTTTTTTCTTTCGTCATCGGTAAAGTTACTGTCTGCTTTACCTAGCTCTACCAATAAAGTGCAGGCAGCTATTTGTAATTTTTTTTCATTATTGCTAACATAAGATTCCTTAACATTCTCTCCGTTGTATTGAGAACCGTTTAATATCTTTTCCAAAAATTTTATCATTTCCTTAACTCTAATTTATTTATAATCTAACATAACTAATTGAATTTATAAAGTATCTTCTTCAATTACTTCGGTTTCCGGTCCGGGAGGTCTTTCATATAATTCTGCAAGCTGTCTGTATTTTTCAGCGAGATCGTGCGAAACTTGATCCCAGGTAAACCTCCAGGTCCAATTTCCACCTAGTTTGCCTGGAAAGTTCATCCTTGCCCCGCCGCCCAAACCTAGAACATCCTGCATAGGTATAACAGCTAAATCTGCCACAGATGAATAAGCTAACCTGATTAACTCAAAAGTTAAATCATCACCGTAATAATTAAGATACTTTTGAGCATGCTCAAAGATATCATTATCTTTATTTTTTTCTTTATTGAAAAAACCTTTGGTAGTATCATTATCATGAGAACCTGTATAGACTACACAATTAGGGATATAATTATGCGGAAGAAATCTTCTCTCCATCCCGGTACCAAACGCAAACTGAAGGATTTTCATACCTGGAAAATTAAACTGGTCTCTTAATTTAATAACAGCTTTTGTTATAACACCAAGATCTTCTGCAATAATGGGAAGTTCTCCCAAATGCTTGTTAACAGTATTAAAAAATTTTTCCCCGGGGGCTTTTATCCATTTGCCTTTCTCAGCAGTGGGTGCACCATCGGGAATTTCCCAGTATTTATCAAAACCTCTAAAATGATCCACTCGAATAATATCAACTAAACGAAGTTGATTGGACAATCTTTTTCTCCACCACAGGAAATCATCCTTTTCCATTTCATCCCACTTAAACAAAGGATTACCCCAAAGCTGACCTGTAGCACTAAAATAATCTGGTGGAACACCTGCAACTGTTTCGAGATTACCTTCTTTATCAACCGAGAAAAGTTTTTTATCCGCCCAAACATCTGCACTATCATAAGCCACAAAAATGGGGATATCACCAATGATCTTTATTCCTTTACTGTTTGCATAGTTCTTAAGTTCAAGCCACTGTTTAAAAAATAGAAACTGAATAAACTTGTGATATTTAATGCCATCTGCTAATTTCTCTTTCCATTTTTTTAAAGAACTCTCTTTTCTTAAAACTAGTTCTTTATCCCATTCAGTCCACAGAGCTCCCTCATGAAAATCTTTTGCAGCCATGAATAATGAATAGTCTTCAAGCCAATCTTTATTTTCCTCACAAAATTCTTCGAAATGATTTTTTAATTTTTTATTATATTTTTTGTAATTATTAAATGCAATGTTAAAGAGTTCATGTTTATAATATATGATACCGCCATAATCTATGAATGAAGGATTAAAATTTGGTACATTCTCTAAATTATTTTCAGATAATAAACCTTCTTCCTTTAATTTTTCCGGACTAATTAATAGAGGATTACCGGCAAAAGCAGAAAAACATTGGTAAGGAGAATCACCAAAACCGGTTGGACCTAACGGAAAAATTTGCCACAGTTTTTGTCCTGCTGCTTCTAAAAAATTAGTAAAATTATAAGCTTCTACGCCTAAATCCCCAATACCGAATCCCCCCGGAAGCGAAGTAGGATGAAGTAAAATTCCTGCTGAACGTTCAAATCTCATTTTCTTCTCTATAAAATTTATAAAAAATAAAAAAAGGTTAAGTAAAATAAAAATACTGGGGTTATAAAAACAGCTTTAAAACAAAAATGCGGTACTTTGTTTTAAAGTACCGCACTTTATTTTATAAATAACAATTAATTATAAAGCGTATTTTGCACCAGCGCGAATCTGAATATTATTAGCATTACTGGTTATTAAATTAAATAAAGCTGAAAAATCTAAATCAACATTAGGGTTAACCGGGAGTTCATAACCGGCGCCAATAGCAAAAGAGAATTCAGTTGAGCTACCGCCTACAGAACCACCTCCTATAGTATATCCAGGATATACAGTAATTGCTGGTATTTCAACACTTGCAGATAAAATTGCAAGTCCTAACTGACTTATACCATAAAATCCAACACCAGGAGTAAAGAAGTATTTAGCTCCGACCACAATTGGAACAACATGATAACTGGCATTGGCAACATCGGTTCCCCAGGTAATATATCCAATTTGGCCGATACCAACTAATTGGGGCATAAAAGCATATTCAAAACTGCCTAAACCACCAAATCCTACTTTAGCATTAGTACTTAAATCACCTAATGGAATAGATACAACAAAATCTGCACCTACTGCCATATTTTTGGTCTGAGCATTTGATGTAAATGCAATACCTGCAACTAGAAGAATTATAACAAATATTTTTCTCATGGGAATTCCCTTTTTTTGTTAATAAGGTATTATTTAGTTTTTCCGGTGAAACATAATTATTAATTTTCTAACTTTCAATAAGATATATCAAACAAAACAAAAAATTTTAAAGTAAATATCAGCTGAAAATTAGTCTAATACCGTAATAATCAATCAAAGAAAATGAATTAATTTGATACATACATTAATTATATGAACAAGTATTGGGCTAGAAAGTCTATGCTTTTAGGGTAATTCATATCTTATACCGGTAGTTAATGCAAAATAGAATACTGAAGAACCAGTTGCAAATATTGGTCCTATTTGTATATCGGCAGGGATATAAATATTTGGTGCAATCAAAAAATTAATACCTCCTCCGAACCTTATTGCTAAAGAAGGACCACCCGGGTAAAACCAAAGACTTAGCCCGCCATCTACATAAGGTTTCATGTCTACTTTATTTATCAAAATAAAATATTTAAAGTAATTAGCCCATTCAACCGGAGTACCTGCTTGTGAATTTATATTAAGTTCGGTACCTAAAGTCATATTGCTATCGTTGGGGTTGAAAAAATACTCTCCCATAGGGCCGAACTGAAATCCGGGAGAGGTCTCTGCACCCCCGGCTACGGAAAGACCAATTCTACCACCAACTACAAATTTGTTTTGTGAATAGGCTGAACCTACAACAAAAGAAACAATTGCTAATGCAAAAAATATTTTCTTCATTTTAATAAATTTTCTCTGGTAATGTTTTTTATATTAAAAGCTAAGATATAAAAATATATAAAGATGCATTAAACTAAAATTGTTAAAATCAAATTGTATATGTAAAAGTGTTGTGAAAAGTGATTGTCCGTACTTAAAGAACATTTTAGAATAAATAAGAAAGCCTTTCTAAATTGAAAGGCTTCAAACTCAAAAAACCGGTAAAAATAATTACGGTAATTCGTATCTAATACCGCTAGTGATAGCAAAATAAAAGATTGTATTACTAGTGCTTGCAGTGCTGCCGCCATAAGGGTATCCATAGTAACCATATGAAACGCCAGGAGTGCTGTAAAATACCGGGCCTAACTGCAGATCAGCAGGTATATAAAGATGAGGTGCTACTTTGAAACTTGCACCACCACCAAATCGGATTCCAAAAAAAGGACCGCCTGAAACAAACCAAAGATTTATACCGGCATCGGCATAAGGTTTAATATCCGGATTGCTTGGAATATCAAAATAATATTTGAAATAATCTGCCCATTCTATAGGGGTACCAGCCTGAGTATTAATGTTTAATTCTGTCCCCACCGCCATATTTTTGTTAAAAAGTAATTCAGCCATAGGACCTAGCTGCAAACCCGCAGCAGAACCGCCCCCCGCACTCGCAATAGACAATCCGAATCTTCCCCCAACTACCCACTTAAGTGATGATTGAGCATAAGATATATAAGTTATGCTGAAAAAAAAGAGAATAATAAAAAAGATTTTTTTCATAGAGCCTCCTGCATAAAAAGAGATTGGTTAACTAAGTGACAAATTAATTCCGGACATTAAATGAAACGAAAATAATAATTATTATAACTTTTAACAAAAATAATATCTTATAGACTGTCTTATTATATTTTTGTTTATTTAAAAAACAGTAGCAAAACGACAAGGCATAAAATTTGATAATTTTAAATGATTTATAAATTCATACTCTTTCTTGAACCGACATTAATTGAGTTTTTCTAAATCAAAATATTTTATATAAGTTTGCTGTTTATAATTTGAGGTAAAATTGAAACTAATAAGGAAGCTTTATGACTGGGTGCTAAGCTGGGCAGAAACCCCATATGGCGGAGTTGCACTATTTATACTTGCTTTTGCAGAATCCTCTTTTTTTCCTATTCCCCCTGATGCTCTTTTAATTGCCCTGGTTTTAGGCGCCACAACAAAAGCATTTAAATATGCTTCCACCTGCACAATTGCTTCAATTACAGGCGCTATGTTAGGCTATGCAATCGGGCATTTTGCCTGGTGGACTCCTTCAGGAGAGTTTACTTCATTGGCAGGTTTTTTCTTCACAAGGGTTCCCGGATTTACACATGAATTATTCTATAGAGTTCAACAACTTTATGATAAGTGGAATTTCTGGATAATATTTACAGCTGGATTTACACCATTACCTTACAAAGTTTTTACAATTTCTGCAGGTGCCTTTAAAATAAATTTTCCAATGTTTATAATCGCCTCAGTCGTAAGCAGGGGGGCAAGATTTTTCCTTGTTGCATTTTTAATATGGAAATTCGGCCCGACTATAAAAACATTTATTGATAAATATTTCAACTTGCTTGCCGTTGCTTTTACAGTTTTATTAATAGGAGGGTTTTTTGTAATAAAATACCTGATTTAAGGTTTGCCGGATTAACCCAATTCATTAAATCTTTTTTCAGCAGTTTGCTTTATTTGATCTGTTATTTCAGGATATCTCTTTAAGCAGTAATCGAATACATCTTTATCTAGAACATAAAGATCACTGTAAGTTATTGCTCGAACGCTTGCCGTTCTATTTATATTCTTAAATAGAGCGATTTCCCCAAAAAAATCTCCATCACTTAATGTATTTTTTGTTTTTGTTTCTAATTCGGAAATTACTTCCAGTTTGCCTCTTATGACAAAAAACATTTCATTTCCTTTGTCCCCTTCTTTAAAAACAAATTCACCTGGGATAAAGACCAAAGGCCTCAAATGAAGTGACATCTCCTTTAAAAACCGATCATCAATTCCTTTGAAGAGAGGAATTTTTTCAAGTATTTCTCTTTTAAGGAACAGGGATACTTCATTTTGTAAACCATTCGGCAGCTTTGAGATAAATGCTGCTTCATCATATCCTAATCTTTTTTTCCAGATATAAATATAATAATCCCGAATTTTTTTCTGGAGCCCTAAGGGGATATTCCTGAAATTTGAGAAGGCTTTTAAACTTTCAATATTTTTAAAAAACTGAGCCTTAGCCGGATCTCTTTTGGATAGTATATTTGCTACGTTTCCAATTAAATAGCCATAGACACCTACTCCAAACATCATAACCAATATTGAATAAATATGCTGAATGTTATTTAGAGGAGTAATATCACCATATCCCACAGTGGTGAAAGTCTGTACACACCAATAAAGTGAATTAATATATTTAGCTGTTCCATTGATATCCGGGGAGAAATCATAAAGGACCATCCATCCGCATGAAAGCCAGTGAATAAGAATTAATAGCCAAAAAATGAAAAAGCCAAGATTAAGATAATCGCTAAACCGTAAAACATATCTTCGCAACTCATGCATATATTGTGCAACTCTTGCAAGTTTTATAAGCCTTAAGATTTGCAAAAAAGATAAACCAAATACCAAATAGAAAGGGAAGGCTGCAACTGAATCAACAATTATCCAAGCGAAAGAATAACCCGATATTTCCTCTCCTTCGAAAGATGATATCTTTGTTTTTAAATTTAATCCTTCAAAAAAATTATAAAATAGATCTAAAATAAATATTATTGTTATTATCCAATCGAGATACAATAATCCACTCCCCTCGTTTAAATCATTAACCATTCGAAGAGGGATATATATTGCAGATAAAACAGTACAGATTGTAATAAGAGGGCGCCAGATGTATGAAAAGAAATTATTTTTCGAAAACATTTTTGATATTTTGTTAAATAATCTATTTCGATAAAATAATAAATTAAATCAACATTATTAAAAAGTTTTTATTAAACCCTGTTTCCAGGCTTATATTTTATTGATTTTAGAAGTCAATCTTTGTATCTTCAAAAAAAAATTATAAAGACACACGGATCAAAAAGACTAATTATTAAATAAAGAGTTAAAATATACAACAGCACCTATATGTGCGGTCAGTAAATCCGTTTTAGATTTGGAAGTATTATAAGTTACTTTTCCATTTGCCACTATTACAGAACCTTCTTTTAAATATTCTGCTTCTGAACCGTATAAATAACGGGCTTTTAAATCGATAAATACAGACCCTACTTTATCTACCGGATTATCTGAAGAGAAAACTTGAATTAGAAATCCCCCGCCTGCTCCATAACTCCATGCAAAATCATCAAAGTTTGTAGAACTTGCTACTTCATCAACACCACGGCTTTTAATAGTTGTTTCGGTATATATATACGAACCGCCAAACAAACCTTCAGCGTATGGTCTTACTATTCCTGTAGGGAAAGCTAATTGAAAAAGAATATGAAAATTTACAATATTATTTGATCTATCAACGTCAACAGTAACATCCGGAATAGTTGAGCTGAAAGGTTCTGGTCTTGTTTCGCTGCCGTAGTTTATAAATCCTAAATTTAAGCCTATAGAAAAAGGGTTTTTTACGGTCGGTGTAAGAATGAGAAATCCGCCGCTGACTCCAAATCCGGTTCTTTTGACATTATTATTAAATTCACCTATTGGAAAGCCCAATGTGAAATTAAATCCACCAACTTGCGCTAAACAACTAAATGATGATATTGTTATTAAGAAAAGAAACATTGTAAATGACTTTTTCATGATTTCCCTTTATTTAGATTATTTTAAAACTTACTAATTTATTTATAATTTTCAGAAGTAAATTTTTTAGGGATCCCAAAATATATCCTTAAAAGTCTTTAAGTAAAGAATTTTGTATGAACGGCAATTAATAAATATGAAAGAATTATTTATCCCATAAAATTAATTCTTATATGTTTAAATTAATTATAAAATTGGTCTTACTTCTTTCCTTAATAATAATTCTAATCGTAGTAGGAATATCTTCCGGAGTTATAAATATCTCCAAAATAAACAACTCTAATAATTCTAACCAGGAAATTTTAACAAAGATTGCAGAAATCGGGAATTTTCAGCTCATCAAATTCAATTTAAATTATACTGTTGAAGATACTATAAAAAACGATTCGCTGCTTTCTTATAAACTTCCGTCAAATAACAGAATACTTGCTGTGATAAAAGGCGAAGTAGATGCTTGCATCAATTTAAAAGGAATTAGAGAAGAAGACATAAAAACAGATAAAGATACTATTTACTTATACCTGCAGGAGCCTGTTTTATGTAATACAAAAGTAAATTATGAACAATCTAAGTTTTATGATACAAATTTAAATTCACATTCATTTGATCAGAAAATGATTAATAAATATTTTCCCAACATGGGAAATATTCTAAAAGCTGAAGCGATTCGTATGGGACTTTTGGATCAGGCAAAGGAAAACGCTAAGAAAATTTTGATTCCTATATTAAAAGAAATGTTTAGAAAGAAATTTGTCCTGGAATTTAAAGGAAGCTAATTTAATTCGATGATTTAATCCGTAAACCCTTCGGGACAAGGAACATTTCAAGCAGATCAAAAAAACCTTGCACTAAAAGCGCCAGAAGTGCAGCAGGTATTGCTCCTTCAAGAATTAAAGAAACATCATCCAATCTTATTCCGGTTAAAATCGGCTGTCCATACCCACCTGCACCTATTAATGCTCCCAAAGTTGCAGTGCCAACATTTATGACTGCTGAAGTTTTAATCCCAGCTAATATTGATCTGGATGCTAGCGGGAGTTCAATCAAACGCAATCGTGCAAAGGAAGATATTCCCAAAGCTTCGGCAGATTCTTTAATTGATAATGGTATATCCATTAAACCGGAATATGTATTTCGAACAATAGGAAGAAGACTATAAAGAAATAAAGCAACAATTGCAGGCCATGATCCGATTCCCAGCAAAGGTATCATAAAAACTAAAAGGGCAAGTGAAGGAATTGTCTGTATTATACCTGTAATTCCAAGGATAACATTTGCAAATTTCTGATTTTTATATGCCAAAATTCCAAGCGGGATTGAAGTTATTATTGCGCTGAACAATGAAATTAATACAAGGAAAAGATGTTCTCTAGTATAGAGCCAGATTCGTTCTAAAAAAGTATCTACTTCATAATTTGTTTTAATAGAAAATTTCTCTTTAATAGAATTGGAAGCTACTATTGTTTCAGGCACTTTATTTATTTTAACTTCTGCATTCATTTTTATCATAGTCGATTCGGGAATATTTCCCTCAAGACGAAGAATTGATTTTAAAGCGCCGGGTGATTTTGATTCTAACTCGGAACGATAAACAAAAACGGCTTTGTATTCCGGGAAGTAATGTAAATCATCTTTTAAAACTTTAAGATTATAATATTTGATATCAGCATCGGTAGAATAAAAATCAATTACATCAATTGAACCGTTTGCAAGCCCTCGGTATGCAAGATCATGATCAAGCCCTTTTACATTATTTTGCGGCAGATTATATCTACCTTTTAAGCCCGGCCAGCCATCTTTTCTATCCATAAATTCATTACTAAACCCGAAGCGTAATTCAGGATGACCCTTTAGATCTGAAATTTTTTTAATATTTAATCTATCTGCCAGGCTTTTTTTCATTCCAACTGCATATGTATCATTGAAGCCAAGAGATTTGCTCATACTTATATTCATTTTACCTAAAACATTTTTCATACTTTCATCATTGGGAATATTATCGCCGGCAAGAATTTCTTCTCTTATTGTTCCTGTATATTCCGGATAAATGTCTATATCACCTTTAATTAAAGCATTCCATAAAATTCTTGTTCCGCCGAGTTCTCTTAAATGCTTTACATTTGAACTCCTAAGACGTGCAAGCTGTGCAGCGATCTCCCCCAAAATGACACTTTCAGTAAATTTCTTTGAACCGATTTTTAACGGATAATCTTCTTTCTTATGCTGCGGGAAAAGAGGTATGTTAAAAATTATAAAAAGGATTAATAATCCCGGAAGTTTTTTATTAACAAAGTTTTTTGAGAATAATAATTTCAATTCAAAATCAGGATAGTGTTCGTGTGCCAGTCACCTTGAAGGTGACTGGCACATATTATAAATATATTATAAATAGATAAATTACTAATTTAAACTTAAAATAAAATAGGAATTTTCAAATCCGGTTAAGACTAATACCCAGGTAATTTTACCAGCGGTTCAAAAGCTTCAATGAATTTATCACCTTTATAATAAACTTTCTCTAAAAAAAGCCCTGAAGGAGGAGCTGTATATTTAGCTGGTTCGTTTGATTTTGTAATTAAAAAGATTTTTAAATCCGCTTCAGTCATTTTTCCTCTTCCTATTTCAACTAAAATCCCGACCATTCTTCTTACCATTTTCCAGAGAAAATGTGAACCGGTAATCCTTATTAAAATAAGTTCACCTTCCTTCTTCATCTGTATATTTTCAATCAATACTTTAGTGGATTTTTCCTCTATATCATCATCTGAAAATGATGCGAAATTATGCATACCAATAAAAATAGAAGAAGCATCCATCATTTTGTCAAAGTCTAATTTATCCTTTATCCACCAGACATAATTTTTCCCGAAAGCTGTTCTTCGCTGGGATATTTGATAGATATAACTTCTTTTAACAGCATCGTGCCTTGAATGAAATTTATGATCAATTTTTTCAACTTCAACAATATTTATATCATGCGGTAATTTATCATTCATCTTCATTTTTATAATTTCAGGAGCGAGCATCGTTTTAACTTCAAGATGTGCGACCTGGCTAATTGCATGCACTCCGCTGTCTGTTCTTCCCGAACCTTGCAAATCAATTTTCGAATCATCAAAAATTTCTTGAGCAATATTTAATAGTATTCCCTGCACCGTTCTTGCATTATTCTGTTTTTGCCAGCCGCTGTAGCGGGTTCCTTCATATTCAATATAAATTTTGAAACGGGACATATCAATAAATTATATCCAATTGATTTTTATTTCTGTTTCAAGAGATTTAAACTCTTTATCCCCGGTAACCAAAACAGCTTTTTTATCTTTCGCAAGTGCTGCGGCAAAAGCATCTGCATAAGAGATTTTATATAAAGCTTTATAATTGGCGGCTGTCAGGGTCAATTCTTTATTCGCATCTACAATCGTAATCGGGTATCGGGCTATAGTAGCTTTTAATAACTCAGCATTTTCTTTTCCTTGTGTTCTTAATGTTATATAATAAATTTCACCCCAATTTATTACACACATAAATAGCCCAACTTCACCAAGTAAGGCTTTAGTTAGTAAGTCATAAACTTTCATTGCTCCACTTTCACCCCTCGCATAAGATATTATTGCAAAACTATCTAATACAAAACTTTTCATAATTCACGTTCTTTCTTTTTCTCTTCCATTAGAGCTTTCATAAGATCACCTTTCCCTTTTAAAAAACCAATATTTGATTTTATTAACTCAGGAGTTACAGGAATAATTTTTATTCCATCTTCTTCTTCATAAAAATTAACTCGGGTACCTGCTTTTATTCCAAATTTTTTACGCAGCTTGGACGGAATTACCAACTGCCCTTTTGAGGTTACATAGCCTGTTTCCATTCCATTCTCCTTTTTTATCCGAAAATTACCATTAAGTTAAACATTATAAAAATGTAAGTCAAATATAAATAGTAAGACATAAAAATAAGGTGGGACATGTAGACTGATTAAATATAAATGTTAAGAGAAATTTTTGTTAATTAGATAATTTTTGAAGTTGTTTTGGGAGAGATAACTATACTTTCTTCTGCATAATCATCTTGAGTTTCATAAACTCTTACTTTGACCTGCTTGATATTAGGCGGGAAATTTATTTTCTTAACTTCTCTTAAAAAGTATCTGCA
>Ga0315554_1001562_pt1 | contig 13498 bp, 9 predicted proteins | sample SalMarSW160370MG_FD_202114 | JGI IMG/M metagenome (GOLD analysis project Ga0315554, IMG submission 202114) | Salt marsh sediment microbial communities from the Plum Island Ecosystem LTER, Massachusetts, United States - Salt Marsh Sediment SW1603-70 ... | reverse complement strand
TATAGAATGATCGGATTACCTGGAAATCAACAAACAAAAATCTCTGATATAATTTCCGGAACTCAGAAAAAAGATTGGGATGCTTTTTATGATGATGGTTCCGATCCAATCAATCTTTTAGAATTTGACGGAAGCTCAACTTTTAATTTTTCACCGGGTAAAGGATTTTGGATTTTGAGTAAAAATCCATTTAATGTAAGCGGTGATGTAAGTACGGTGCCACTTTCACCAGGCACTACATTTTCTACAATATCTCTCCATTCCGGTTTTAATATAATTTCTAACCCGTTTGAAAAAACAGTAGCCTGGTCTGACGTTCAAAATCTTAACGGTTTGAGTATAGATAACAATCTTTTTGCATGGAATGGAGTTTGGGATCGTAATGCTCAACAAATGGAACCGTACAAAGGGTATTATTTTATTAATGTCAATAGTTTGAGCTCTTTAAAGATCCCATATAATTTCTCTGCTGCAAAAATATCAAAACCAGATTATTCAGAAAAAACCTATCCGGGCAGCTTTCTCAAATTATCTCTTCTGCAAGACAATCAGGAAAAGTCATATACAATAGCAGGTTTTGATAAATCCTCCATAGAAGATTATGATAAGCTTGATTGTTTTGCTCCACCCGGATATTTTGATGAAGTTAGGATCTATATTGAAGATAAAAACATAAATTATTTCTACAAGCAATTATCAGTTGATTACCGTTCTGAAATAAATGATGGACAAACATTTAATTTGAAAATTAAGAATACAACAAAGAAAACCGTTAAATTAATTGCAGATGGATTAAATAATTTTACTAATACTGAAGTTTATTTGTTTGATGAAAATCTAAATCGATTTTATAATCTTAAAGATAAAAATGAAATTGACCTCTCCCCGGTTCATCAAAAAAATAACTTTCAATTATTAATTGGAAATGAAAATTTTATCAACAATATTAAAAAAGATTTTATTCCTAAGCAGTACAACTTATCCCAAAACTATCCTAATCCATTCAATCCTTCAACGGTAATTAAATATCAATTGCCGAAAAGTGGATTAGTCGAATTAAAAATTTATAATGTACTGGGGAAAGAAGTTAAAACATTGGTTAAAGAAATTCAGGATGCCGGGATTCATGAAGTGGAATTTAACGGAATAGATTTAAGCAGCGGTGTTTATTTCTATTCATTAAATGCCGGAAGTTTTTCTTCAACTAAAAAAATGATTTTGATGAAATAGTATAATCATTAAAATTATTATAGAAAAACCAATAGTTTTTTAATAAGTAATATCTTGAATTAATCCTTTAGTATTTAGGTACAATTCCAGTTAAGCTTATCCTCCTTCGCAGCATTAATTTTCCAATTTAATGGTTGTAAATTACTAAGATTATCATCACCATTATTGGAAACGGGATTTATATGATCAACCTCCCAGCCGTATTCTGATTGCCTATTACCATATTCGCTTCTTTTCATTATTATCTCACATTTATCCCAACGCCAAACACTTGTTGGAAAATCGGGGATTTCTCTTCCCTTATCCCAAACACTTTCTATTATTTTTTCCGAGAATGGATTACCCATTTCATCAGTATTTGGTTTGTGTGCCATAACTTCCCTCTTTATTTGATTGTTCGCAAAGATGATAAATGCAATGTATGTTAAAAAGAAGAAATATCAAATTAGAGTTGATACCAATATCTCCGGTAAATAAATCCAATTTAAAAATTTCTTATATTTTGAAAAGAGTTTTTATTTTTATTAAAAATCTTTCCGATTAATAACAGGGTTTTATTATTCTAATTTTCATTTTTTAAATAACTTTTAGGGAATTAAATGAAAATCATACTATCTGCATTATTTCTATCAATTTCATTGTTTTCCCTCTGCGCACAGGAAATAATGGTTAACCAGGCCGGTTATATAACCGATCAGAAAAAGATTGTATACTTTACACAAGCTGCGGACAGCTTTTACGTTATAGATTTACCAAATGAACAAATCCAGTTCAGAGACAAGATAGAAACATCCAAACTAAATGATCCGGCAACAGGTATGAATGTTTATTACGGTGACTTCTCTTCTTTTTCTCAAACAGGAAATTATGAAATCAAAAACAGTTCCAATAAAATATCATATCCGTTTGAAATTTCATCTAATCCATTTACAGATGTATTTAAGAAATCTCTTAAAGGATTTTACTTTCAAAGATGCGGTGAAGCACTTTCATCTACTAATGCAGGTCAATACTCCAGGCCGGCCTGTCATTTAAATGATGGTTTCTTTGAATCTTCTACAGGTTTAACCGGTTCTCGAAATGAAACCGGCGGCTGGCATGATGCCGGTGATTTTGGTAAGTATGTAGTAAATGCAGGTATTACAGTCGGTACTCTTCTATTAGGTTATGAAATGTTTCCGGATAATTTTAAAAGCGATGATTTGAATATACCTGAGAGTGGAAATTCAATCCCTGACATCCTGGATGAAGTTAAATATGAACTTGATTGGTTATTAAAAATGCAAGATTCGGATGGAGGTGTATTCTTCAAAGTAACTCCCCAGAATTTTTCCGGTTTTATAATGCCGAACACTGATAATTCTACAAGGTATATATATCAGAAATCTTCAACTGCAACCGGAGATTTTGCAGCCGTAATGTCTATAGCAGCAAGGATTTATTCAGCTTTCGATACTTCATTTGCATCAAAATGTTTAAATGGAGCAAATAAGGCATGGGAATACCTGCAAATAAATCCCTCCATTATTCCTACAGGCGGTTTTCATAATCCATCAGGAACATATACCGGTGAATATGGAGATGGAAATGATTCCGATGAACGTTTATGGGCAGCAGCAGAACTTTTTATAACAACCGGAGATGATACATACGGGAGCTATTTTTCAAGTCATTATCAAAATTTTGGTATGATAAGTTCTACTATGGGCTGGCCCAATGTCGGAACTCTGGCTCAGCTCGATTACCTTGTTTCAAATCAATCAAAAGCTGATAGTACAATCAAAACCAAATTAAAAAACGGGCTTATTAATTATTGCACAACACTTTATAATATTTCAAAGAGTGACGGATTTAATGTTTCGCTGCATATATATGAATATTATTGGGGAAGCAACTCGGTTGCATTAAACAATGCAATTATTTTAATAATAGGATATCAATTATCCGGTAATAAAGATTTCTTTAATGCAGCTTTAGAACAGTTCAATTATATACTTGGCTGCAACGGAAACAATATTTCTTATATAACCGGGATTGGAAGTAAATATCCGATGCATCCTCACCATAGACCTTCTGCTTCGGACGGAATAGTTGAACCTGTTCCCGGATTAATGGCAGGCGGCCCCGATAGAGGTCTTGATGACGATGTTTTACGATCTATGTTCAATTCATCCACTCCGCCGGCTTTATGCTACACGGACACTCAAGGCAGTTATGCTTCAAATGAAATTTGTATAAATTGGAATGCACCTTTGGTTTTTGTTGCCGGGTATTTTAGCGGGGATAAGTCAATTACAGGGATTAAAGAAAAAGTCAGCTATAAACCTAATAAAATCAAAGTTGAACAAAATTATCCCAACCCCTTTAATCCGTCTACAACAATAAAGTATCAAATTCCCAACAATAATACTTTTGTTGAGCTAAAAGTTTATAATATGCTTGGTGAAGAAATAAAAATATTAGTAAATAAGATGCAGGATTCCGGTTACCATGAAGTAAAATTTGATGCTTCAAATTTAACCAGCGGTGTTTACCTGTATTCATTAAAAGCCGGAAATTATTTTGCGGTAAAAAAGATGATCTTGATGAAATAATTCTTTTACATTGAGCTATAAACTTGTAAACGAATCTGCCATTATATTGATAAAATCAAATTACAAATTCATTATATTGTAAAAAATAATTCCTAGGTTTTGCAAGAACTATTTTATTTTTCACCGCAGCGTATCTGGATTTATAATTTATTAACATTAAAGTTTTCAAATGAAAATAAAATTTACTATAATATTTTTATTAACAATTTCATCATACCTTCTTTTCGCTCAAGATATTTTTGTCAACCAGGTAGGATATTTAACCAACCAGCAAAAGATTGTATACTTTTCTCAACCGGCAGACAGCTTTTATATTATAGATAAAACAAGCGGGAAAATTCAATTCAAAGGGGAAATAAATACTTCTAAAATTAATGATCCGGCAACAGGCATGAATGTTTATTACGGGGATTTCTCTTCGTTTACAAAGGAAGGGGTTTATGAAATAAAAAATGATTTAAACCAAATCTCTTTTCCCTTTGAGATTTCATCAAATCCTTTTACAAATGTTTACAAAAAATCTTTGAAGGGATTTTATTTTCAACGATGCGGTACAAAACTTCTACATGAAAATGCAGGTAAATATGCCAGGCCTGCTTGTCATCTAAATGATGGAGTTTTTGAACCCTCTACAGGATTAACCGGCTATAGATCTGTAATAGGAGGCTGGCATGATGCCGGTGATTTTGGCAAGTATGTTGTGAATGCCGGTATAACAGTTGGTACGCTTCTTTTAGGTTACGAAATGTTTCCGGATAATTTTAACAGTGATGATTTAAATATACCTGAAAGCGGGAACTCAATTCCCGACATCCTTGACGAAGTAAAATATGAACTTGACTGGATGCTGAAAATGCAGGACTCTGATGGCGGAGTATTTTTTAAAGTAACTCCACAGCATTTTGCAGGATTTATTATGCCGGATTCGGATGGTTCGGTAAGATACATATATCAGAAATCTTCAACTGCAACGGGTGATTTTGCCGCAGTAATGTCCATGGCTGCAAGAATTTATTCTTCATTTGATTCTTCATTTGCAAAAAAATGTATAGAGGCCGCAGAAAAATCATGGCATTATTTAGAAATAAATCCTTCAATTATTCCTAACGGCGGTTTCCACAATCCTCCCGGAACCAGGACCGGACAATACGGCGACAGAAATGATTCTGATGAACGTCTTTGGGCAGCAACAGAACTTTTCATAACAACCGGAGACAGTATATTTGAAAATTACTTTTTCGGCCATTATCAAAATTTTAATTTATTAAATTCTACAATGACCTGGTTAAATGTTGCACCATTGGCAGAACTTGACTATCTATTCTCTCACCTGCCCAAAACGGATACTGCAATAAAATCTAAATTGGAAAACGGGCTTATTAATTATTGTTCAAAACTTTATGCTATTTCAAAGAACGACGGATTTAATGTTTCATTGAACCTATTTGAATATAACTGGGGAAGCAATGCCGTTGTAATGAATAATGCCGTTATGTTAATAATGGGATATCAATTAACAGGTAATAAAAATTTCTTAAACGCAGCCTTAGAACAGTATAATTATATTTTAGGCTGCAACGGTAACAATATTTCGTATATAACAGGCATCGGGAGCAAATGTGTAATGTATCCGCATCATAGAACTTCTGCAGCAGATGGAATAGCTGATCCTGTGCCCGGTTTGCTGGCAGGCGGTCCTGATAGATATCTTATGGATAAAATTTTAAAGTCTAAATTTAATCCATCTACCCCGCCGGCCTTATGTTATACGGATACACAGGAAAGCTTTGCATCAAATGAAATTGCAATAAATTGGAATGCCCCGTTAGTTTTTGTAGCGGGATTTTTTAACGGGAGCAAATATATTACACAAATAAAAGAAAGAGTAGGCGTCAAATCCAATGACATTCTAATCAAATAGAACTGAACTATATAGAATAATTAGGTATACTTTTGGGATTTGAGAAAGATTGCTAAACACTTCTTCAATGTTCCATTATTGCATAATGCGTGATTAATGTAGATATTATTGTCACTTAAATATTGCTTTTTCTTACAGCGAATTTCAACCCCGACCATGTATTACTTACCGAACAAACTTTGTAATCTACCAAACCAATTGAAAGCCCGGTATTTCTAATAATTATCTGAGATAGATCAGAATTAAATTTTGATCCCTTTTTAGGATATACAACCCATAATCCATCTTTTCCAACTTTGGTTTTAATCTGTTTAATCTTTTCTCCAAATTCCTTGATTGAGGTAACAAACCAGATTATTAAATCTGGCTGATTTATTCTTTTTTGAAATACAATTCCTTCCGGTAAATCCCCTAAAATTTTGACTATGTTATCGGGAGCATTTATTACAGCTATTTTCAAATGAGGTTTTATACCTAATTTTTTTATTAGCGGAGTTCCTTGATAACCTGCAAAAACAGAATTCGGGATAATTAGCTTTTCTTTTTTTTGATTTAGAGAATTGTTTATGGACGCCTCAATATTATTCCAGCTTGAATAGAATGCGTCAGGGAGTATTGCTTTTATTTTATTTATTTTTTCCGGATCTCCATCTGCGAATATGATCGGAGTATCTCTTGTAGTTTTATTTTTGCGCAGGAAGATTCCCAAATCTCTTCCCTGCGATGGAAGTCTTGAAAGATCTATAATAAATAAGGATGGAGAATTATTTTTTATTTCTTTTATTTCACCCGGGTTAAACGGAGAATAATTTATTTTATATTTTTTTTGATTTAATAGTCCCGCAAGTTCCTTTGCTTCAGCCTGGTTCCAATGTATTAATTTAACTAAGATTTTGTTCATCATAATTTTATTTTAATACCAAAATTAAAAATATTTAAATGATTGATAAAATCTTAAATTACTGAAAATTTATCCGCACAATTTTCGGATTCTTCGGCATCTCTTCTTAAACAATGTGCTTATTTAACCGCAGAGGAATCAGAGAAGATGCAGAGAGCGTAGAGATGATTTACCTCTGTTTCCTCTGTTATCTCTGTGGTAAAACAACGAAACCTGATTCTTTTAAAATTACTTAATTGCCTCTTAATTCGCAGAAAGCTTTTAATTAGTAAAAAGCCTGTAAAAAATTAATTTGATGCTTAATCATTCTTTTACTGCTTCAGCTTCCAGTCGGACCATCTTGGCATGGACTTTTCCATTTTCATCCGGCGGAAATTTTTCTATAAACTTTTTAACTACTATTCTAATAAATTCTTCTCTTTTGTCTTCAGGTATCCTGGAAGTATACGGCAGCCAGGTAGTTCTAATCCAGCCGGCAAGCCCATCCTCTCCTTCATGAATCATATCCTTTTCAACTGATTCAACTCTTTTTATTATCAAACCAGACTCTTTAATTAGTTCCGTGTATTCTTCATCTCCGGGGAAATTATACGGAAATTTAAAGTTTCTAAAATAACAGGACCATTCTTTATCTTTTATTATCTCATCTAAAACCAAGAAAACAGAAGCAGCATTCCCTTTCCCACCGAATTGCAGTAAAACTCTTCCCCCTTGTTTGAGACTTTTATAAATTCCTTTTAAGACTTCATGATGATCATCAGCCCAATGTAATGCAGCATTTGAAAAGACAACTTCAAATTGAATATTAAAATCAATTTCTTTAGCATCACAAAGCTGAAATGAAAGATTTGGATATTTTTCTTTCGAATAATTCTTTGCTGCTAATTCTATCATGGATTCTGAATTATCAATCCCGACTACAGAACCATTTGGAACCATTAAAGAAATTTCTGCGGTCACCTTCCCGTCACCGCATCCGATATCAAGAACATTTTCATTTTTTTTTAAATTCAATTTGACAATTAACTCTCTCGCCCACTTTTGCTGTTGTGAGGAAAAGTTAGCATAATCCCCGGCATCCCATTTATATTTTTGCATATAAAAATTTTTTATTTGTTTATTGTAACTTCCATTTGCGGAGAATTTTGAAGAGTCTGAAAAACCACGCAATATCTTTCAGTTAATTTTAAAAGATCTGCAAGCTTTTGTTCCGAAGCATCGGTATCTAATTTGAAATTAAGCCTTATATTTTTAAAGCCGACGGGGACTTCTTTAGAAACAGCAAGAGTACCTCGAAAATCAAGATCGCCTTCTGCGAATACCATTCCATCTTTAATATTGATTCCAATAGCTGTTGCAACTGCATTTAGAGTTACACCGGCACAGGCTATAAGGGCTTCCAGCAAAAGATCACCGGAACAAATATGAAACCCGTCACCGCCGGTAGCTTTATGAAGTCCCGCATTAATTAAAGCTTTGCCTGTTTCTACTTTACATGTTATTCCCTCGCCCAAATGACCGCTTGCTTTCAAAGTAACCAATGCCGATCCGGGTTCTTTTTTGTATTGCTCTTTTAAAGGTGCCTGAATTGAACGCAATTCTTCGGATTTCATAATTCTCCTTATTTATAAAATAGTAATATTACTCTATAAGTAAAATAATTCAAGCTTAAGTTTCGTAGTCAATAAATTTCTAAGTTTGAAAATATTTGAAAGATTTGAAGAGCCAGAGATTAAAATAAATCTTTTTATTTTGAATGACAATACTATATTATTAAGCATAATAAAATCAAAGTACATCTGTTTTAATCTTGTAATCTTTTAATTAGAGTATTAAGATTCATCTATACTCATTAATACTTTTTATTATACTGCGACTTCTTTTTTTTATTAGTAAATTTGGAAATAACCGAACTATTTTCTAATTAATCTCTTAAATAATAACAATTTATATGAGTAAAAAGTTTGTAATCATTGATGCGATGGCTTTAGCTTATAAAGCTTACTTTGTATTTATAAACCGTCCATTAGTTACCACAAAAGGAGAACCGACTTCGGCAGTATACGGTTTTCTAAATCAATTAATTAAAATATTGGAAGACACCAAACCGGATTATCTTGCGGTTGCTTTCGATTCACACGGGAAAACCTTCCGCCATGAACAATATGAAGGATACAAATCTTCAAGATCTGCTATGCCGGATGACATGATTCCCCAAATAGAAATTATCAAAGATATTATCGAAGCTCTTCATATACCTACTTATATTCTTCCCAAATACGAAGCTGACGATATTATTGGTACTGCTGTCTGCCTTGCGGAAAAACATGGATTGGAATCTTTCGTAATTACACCGGATAAAGATTTCAATCAATTAGTGACCGATAAAGTAAAAATAGTAAGACCCGGGAAAACTGCAGAAGAAATTGTCACTTATGATGTTGCAAAAGTGAAAGAAGAATTCGGCTTTGAACCGAGACAGATGATAGATTATTTAGCTATAATCGGTGATAAATCAGATGACATTCCCGGCATTGCAGGGATAGGTCCTAAAACTGCAATACCGCTTATCCAGCAATATGGTTCACTCGAAGGGATTTATGAACATATAGATGAAATTGAAAAACCGGCACTAAAGAATAAATTAATTGAAGGTAAAAAAGATGCGGTGATTTCGAAAGTCCTTGCAACAATCAATTGCGAGGTTCCCCTTGAATTCGATTTTGAAGCTGCAAAATTAACTAAACCGGATTTTGATAAGCTTCGCGATCTTTTTCTCCGGCTAGAATTTAAGAACCAGTATAGCAAGCTTTTAACAATTTATGGTATGTGGAATGCACAGGAAAATGTTGAAGAAGAGTTTACCGAGGAAATGTTATTATATAATGAGAAAAAAGTTAACTACAAATTAATAACAACCGCAAAAGAAGCTGAAGAATTATTTAAGAAATTAAGTAGAGAATCTCTTTTTGTTTTTGATACCGAGACAGACGACCTAAATAATTTCAAATTAAACTTTGCCGGTGCTTCTTTTTCATCAAAAGAAAATGAAGGATTTTATGTTGCTATTAATCCCTACACTAAAAATGATGGAAAGTTCAAAAAGGATTTGAAAGACAGGCTTCCCATTAAAGAGTTTGTCAAAATATTCAAACCTCTTTTTGAAAATAAAGAGATAAAAAAAGTCTGCCAGAACGGGAAATTCGATATAGCTGTTCTTCGCAACTTTGGGATCGAACTTAAAAATTTCTACTTCGATACTATGCTTGCAAGCTATTGCATCGACCCGGATCAGAAGCATGGAATGGATGAGCTTTCACAGAAATACTTGAATTATAAACCTATCCCGATATCGGATTTAATCGGAGACAAAAAAGATCCTTCAAAAATATTTGATGTTGATTTGAATTCTATTTCAAATTATTCCTGTGAAGATGCAGATGTTACTTTTAAGCTGTATAATAAACTAAAGAAAGAACTTGAAAAGGAGAATCTAACAAAGCTTGCCTACGAAGTTGAATTCCCTCTTGTTCCCGTCCTTGAAGATATGGAAAGAGAAGGAATAAAAATAGACAAGGATGCATTAAAAACTCTAAGCGATGATCTGCAAAAAGCAATGGAAAGTTACACAAAGCAGATTTATGAAAGCTGCGGAGAAGAGTTTAATATTAATTCTCCAAAGCAGCTTCAGGAGATTCTGTTTAACAAACTTGGTTTAAGAAGAGGTAAAAAGACCAAAACCGGTTTTTCAACCGATGCGAGAGCATTGGAATACTTAAGAAGTGAACATCCCGTAATCGGATTGATACTGGATTTTAGACAGGTTTCCAAATTGAAATCAACATATACCGATTCACTTCCTAATTTAATTGAACCTTCTACAGGAAGAATTCATACAAGCTTTAACCAGACTGTTGCATCGACCGGGAGATTATCAAGCAATGATCCTAATCTGCAAAATATTCCGATTAGAACTGACCTTGGAAAAGAAATCAGGAAAGCATTTGTTCCACGGGATAAAGATCATGTAATCTTAAGTGCGGATTACAGCCAAATAGAATTAAGAATTATGGCGAGCATTTCGGGAGATGAAGGCTTAACTAAAGCTTTTAAAAACAGAGAAGATATTCACAGAAGCACCGCAGCTTTGGTATTTATGGTGGATCCCGAAGATGTAACTCCCGATATGAGAAGAAAAGCCAAGGAAGTGAATTTCGGAATTCTTTATGGAATAGGTCCTTTCGGTCTAAAGACCAGGCTAGGAGTATCCCAGACTCATGCTAAAGAAATAATCGATACTTATTTTAATTCTTTCAAAAGAGTTAAAAATTTTATGGAAGAATCCGTTCTAATGGCAAAAGAAAAAGGTTATGCGGAAACCTTAATGGGAAGAAGAAGATTTTTAAGAAATATTAATAGCAGCAATAGAGTTGTAAGACAATTTGAAGAACGTGTTGCAATAAATATGAGAGTCCAGGGTTCCGCTGCCGATATGATAAAGCTTGCAATGATTAATATTTTCAATGAGTTAAATAAGAGGAAAACCAAAACAAAAATGGTTCTTCAGGTTCACGATGAGCTTGTATTTGATGCTCACAAAGATGAAGTCGATGAGTTAAGGCCTTTAATAAAAGAAATGATGGCGAATGCATTACCGTTAAATGTCCCTGTTGATGTTGATACGGGAGTTGGAGATAACTGGCTGGATGCGCACTGATTTAATTAGGATTTCCATTTGTCATTTCGAGTGAGCCTGCCTTTGCCGAAAGGCTTCTGCAGGCAGGTCTTCGAACGAGAAATCTTTTCTAAAGTTTAAGATTTCTCCCTTTGGTCGAAATGACAATTGTGCAACAGCCTACTATAGCTGATAATTGCGAATTTAAGAATTATCTAATTGCTTAATTGTTTGAGCCAAGGGCTCATCAGCTTATGGCCGAAAATCGTTTTGATTAATAATTATCTTCTTAGCAATTTAGCAATTAAACAATTAAACAATGAAAACTAACGGAATAAAAAAAATCCTCTGCATCAAACCACGCGGCATTGGAGATATTGTTCTTTCTACAATTGTATTGGATAATTTGAAAGCTCACTTCCCTTATATAAAAATTGATTACCTAACAGAATATTTTGCAAAATCTGCTGTTGAGAATAATCCGCTTGTAAATAAAGTAATTACTATCGATAAAAAAGAATTTCCGTTAAAAGCTGCTTTAAAGATCCGTAAAGAAAAATATGATATGATCCTCGATTTATGGTCTAACCCGAGAAGTGCACAAATAACTTTTTTATCGGGAGTGAAATATAGAGTTGGTTTTGCATACCGAGGTAGAAAGTATGCATATAACTACCTTGCAACTTCCCGTAAAGGAGAGCATCACTCGGCAGAGCATAATCTTGAATTGTTGAAAACTATTGATGTTCCAATCGTTTCAAAAAAGATTCATTATTATGTTGATGGAAAAGAAAATAAAATTGCAAAAGATTTTATCAATAATAATTTTACAATAGGCAAAACAATTATAGGAATAATTCCTTCCGGCGGCTGGCCTTCCAAAAGGTGTGATGCATCCAAATGGGTTGAAATAGGAAAAGCAATTACAGAAAAATATAATGCCGGAATTTTAATAATTTGGGGGCCAGGTGATGAAGCAGATGCAAATTATATTAAAGAAAATTTACCGGGTTCAATTCTTGCACCTAAAACATCTATTTCTGAAATGGGCGGGTTTATTAATAACTGCAATATCATCTTAGCAAATGATTCGGGACCAATGCACATTGCATCAGCTTTAAATATTCCAACTCTTGGCATTTTCGGACCGACAAATCCAAAAGCTCATGGACCATATTCCGAAAATTCAGATTATATTATAAAAGAAGATTTATTTTGTATTATATGCAACCTGCTTGAATGTCCATATCATCATGAATGTATGCTGCAATTGCCCATTGATAACATATTAAAGAAAATTGATAAAATTGGACGTAATTTATTTGAAAAAAATGCTTAAACCCATATTTAAAATTTCACTTGCAATTTTTTTAATCCTGGTTTTGTGCATCCCGGTTACCTTTATTGTTAATATTTTATTAAATCCATTCTGGCTCTGGGTTGAGAATACTTTTGGTATTGAAGCTTCAGGACATTCGGGGCCTGCGGACTGGACTTTCGAGGTAATTTATTTCTTTTTTATAATTATTTTCATTCTTGGTTATTGGTTTTTATATAAGAACAAATTTAAGATGCAAATATGAAAAGAGAATATTACTTTATATTTCTTTTAATAACTGTTTTTTTATATCCATTACCAAATCAGTTAAACAAATTTCAATCTGCTGATTCAGAGAATGTGAGTTTTGGTTTTACAGATAGTTCCGGCAGATTTTTGTTAGCAAATAAAATAAATCTGCTTTCGAAGAATTCTTATTATACCGTAATATCTTCAGGGAAAATCTTTAAATTGGATTTTATTGAAGAACGGAAGGAAAAGAAGGAAAGTACCGGCAGACAGACAACCGGTAATTTTTATAATTCAGGCGGGTTTCTTTTTAAATCTCCGTATATAAAATTAGACTCTAACAAAACATACCTGATTGCTGATTCAAGTTATCTTTCACAGCATTCCCGGTTATCAATTGAACCGGTTTCATATCTACCTTTAGCTCCAAATAATATAAAACAAATTGAAAGTGTAAAGGGAAAGCAGGTAAAATCAAGCTGGCAAATCGGGAAAACTGATGATGGAATAATTTTAACTTTAATTTTATTTAAACCGGCAGGAGATACTGCTTTAGCCAGTTTAGTTTTAATGAAAAATGATTTATGCATTTTTGAAGACTATCCTGGTG
>Ga0315554_1001561_pt1 | contig 13503 bp, 9 predicted proteins | sample SalMarSW160370MG_FD_202114 | JGI IMG/M metagenome (GOLD analysis project Ga0315554, IMG submission 202114) | Salt marsh sediment microbial communities from the Plum Island Ecosystem LTER, Massachusetts, United States - Salt Marsh Sediment SW1603-70 ... | reverse complement strand
GGCCATATGCTTCGTATACTGCATCTTCATAGCTGGCTCCGGGAAGTTCGCTCGTGCCTTTTTGGATGGCGCGCTTGATATTATCTGAAGGCATATTACATGCTTTTGCTTTATCTACAGCAAGGCGAAGGCGTGAATTGGTTTCGGGACTTCCGCCGCCCATTTTGGCGGCAACGGTAATTTCTCTGATGACTTGCGTAAAAATTTTTCCGCGCCGCGCATCAGTAACAGCCTTCTTCCTTTTAATTGTAGACCATTTGCTATGTCCTGACAATTTTTATCTCCTTTGAATATCGTGTGCCGCGTGAATTCTTCTTACGTTTGTCTTTAAATATACAGTAATTGGAAAAAATATATATACATCTGTACTTACTTAATATCTCGCACCTTCAATTGCGGGACAGCCTCGCCTGCAAATTCGCTTTCATCAAGCGAAAAAGCAACATCAACTTTTTTCCCGCTCTGCAACCGGCTGAGCAAATGACCCAGATTAAATCCGATTGCATCTACAACATGAGTATTGCTCCGTACTTTGAATTTGAGATGATTTTTCCCCACAATGCGCGGCTGACCATACACCTCTATTCCATACATTGCGAATATAGGACGCATATTCTCAGGCCCGAATGGAGCGAATTGGTTTAATATTTTGATGAATTTAGGCGTAATATCAGAAAGCCGTACTTCAGCATCGATATGAATTTCCGGTGTGAGTAATTCTTCTGTGAGAAGTTCGGCGGCAACCTGTTTAAATGCATCGCGAAATTCGTCGAGCCTGTTAAGCTCTACCGTGAGGCCTGCTGCATACTTGTGTCCGCCAAATTGAATGAGTTTATCCTCGCATCGTTTCAATGCCTCATGAATATTAAAGCCTGACACACTGCGTGCCGATCCTTTGGCAACTCCGTCCACCGTAGTCATCATGATTGTGGGACGATAATAGCGTTCCACTAATCGCGAAGCAACTATGCCTATAACACCCGGATGCCATGTATCCTGATGCAGAACAATGGCACTATCATCGTCTGCCTCTAAATAATGTTCTACAATTTCTTGTGCTTGAGTGAAAGTTTCCTCGTCGATCTTGCGCCGCTGATGATTCTCATCTTCCATAATCCTTGCGATCTGGACTGCGTTATTAAATGAATTATCGGCGAGCATTTCAACCGCCCGGTTGGCATCGCCTAATCGGCCTACTGCATTTATGCGCGGCGCAAGTACGAAAACTATCTGCCCGGAAGTAATTTTTCCCGATGGTAATCCGGAGGTTTCGATAAGTGCACGAATTCCCGGAATAGGAATAGAGTTAATAAGCTCCAATCCTATTTTCACCATAATGCGGTTTTCATCTATCAGAGGGACGATATCTGCTGTTGTTGCCAATGTGACATACTGGAGATAATCAAGCAGGCGTTTTGGCGCATCTTCTCCCAGTTTACTGCGTATTGGTTCAGTTAATGTCAATGCTTGAATGAGTTTAAATGCAACACCGCATCCGCAAAGAAATTTAAATGGATATTTACATAACGGCTTAAAGGTATCTAAAACTGCCGAAGCATCCGGAATTTCACTCCCGGGCTCATGATGATCGCATATAACAACATCGATTCCAAGAGATTTCGCATATTCTACTTGTTTTACTGCAGTGATGCCGCAGTCTACTGCGATGAGAAGAGTTGTTCCCATTTCGTGTATATGATCGATCCCTGCGGAAGAAATGCCGTAACCGTCTTTAATCCGATCCGGTATAAAATAGTCGACATATGCTCCGATATCTTTCAAAAACCGCCACAGCATCGCTGTGCTGTCAGTCCCATCAACATCATAATCGCCGAAGATAACTATACGATCATTGTCAGTTATTGTCCTTATAATTCGTGCTACTGCAGCATCCATTTGATCGATTATAAAAGGATTATGAAGATCTTCCATACTTGGACGGAAATAAGCCCGGGCTTTTTCAAATGTATCGATGCGCCGGCTTACAAGTATCTTTGCCAGGATGGGGGAGATGGAAAGATCCTGTGCCAGAGTTCGTGCAATCTGAACGTCCTCCGTTGACAAATCTGAATCCTTTCGAGTTGTCCAGCGATATTCCCGATTCTGGGTCACAATAATCCTTTAGTATTATTAATGAAAATGGTTGTAAGAAAGTGGATATGTACGGCCGGCTGCCCGTATATTCTTATATCCAGGAGTATGAAGTGGTTGGTCGATAAGCCGAATTCTGTCTTATTCCATGAACTGCCGAAGCAATTAATGAAACGAGGCAGCCATTTCTCTTTGCGACCTACCCATCCCGTCTTCACATGTGTGAACTTGAGCGGGCAACTCTATCCCCATTCAACTTTCGCTGAATCGGGAACGGGATCTACATGGTCTTGCACCAAGCGGGGTTCCTCTTGTCCCGATTCAATCAGGGATTGAATCGGGATCGCTTGCGCGACCATTGTCATTGCTGACAATGCGGTGGTCTCTTACACCACCTTTTCACCTTTTCTCGGTTTCTTCTTATAGAAGAAACCGGGATGTGTCTTTTCTGTGATACTCTCCGTTCCTGCAGGATATTGCCTGCAAGACCCTCGTTTTCTACGCCCTAAGCGTACACACGAGGCGCTTCGCCTTGCGGTGTTCGGACTTTCCTCTCCGGCCTGTTTAAACAGGCCGGAGCAGCTGCCTGACGCACCAGCTTCTACTCCTGGACCCAATGTCCAGCCTTCTTAACAACATTCCTTAATAAATCTTGCAAGCTTCCTGAATAAAAAACTCACACGTTTAAATGTTTCTTTGTATCAATGCCGCGATTTGCCAATTGGTCTGCCTCGTAGTTTTCATCTCGCGGTACATGTTTAATTGCAAATTTGAACGGCGATGCCGTAAGAATTTTTTGGATACTAAGGAAGTGTTTCTTCAATCCTTTATCCTTCACTTTATATTGACCGTTTAATTGACGAACCATTAACTCGCTGTCGGAATGAACGATAAGATTGTCGCATTCGATTCCTTTTACAAGCTTCAAACATGCGGCAAGAGCTGTGTACTCAGCAATGTTATTCGTTGCTTGCCCGATGTAGCCGTAATGCGATTCGATCAAATTGCCGAGCTTATCCTTTAATACGATGCCGATCCCGCTTTCACCGGGATTACCGCGTGATGCGCCATCCGTGTAAGCCAATACGGTCATAGTAACTTCTTTGCGCTTTCAACTATCTCATCCGAAACGAGTATGCGGCCGCATCGTTCACAAGTGATAAGAGTTGAATTTTTCCTCAGCTCTAACACCCTCTGAGGTGTTGCACGGTTGAAACATCCGCCGCAAGAATTCCGCTGTACCCGAACAATTGCGCGCCCTTCTTTCGCTTTACGGATTCGTTCATACATCTGGTAATCCGCTTTCGTTATGCGGGCGACGATTTTCTCGCGCTGGTGCTTAAGTTTCAGCTCTTCATCTTCATGTTCTTTATTGACAGCTGCGAGTTCTTTTTTGCGATCTGCAAATTCTGCCTGCAGTGCTTCAATCTCAGGTTGAAGTTTAGTTGCATCCTCTTTTGCAAGTTCAGCTTTATTCTCCAGATCCTCCATTTCCTTTTGGAGTTTTGTGATTTTTTCTTGAGCGTGATCGACTTCCCGTGCCAGCATATCGTATTGCTTGTTGGTTTTCACTTGAAACTGCTGGGACTTATATTTCTCGATCTTTTCTTTTAGAGACAGTATATCCACGTCTGTTTTGTCTCGGTTTGCTATCGATTTTTTCAAGATGTCATCAAGTTGCTTTTTCTGTGTAAGTTTGTCTTTTATGGTTTCTGATAATTCAGCTACGATTTTCGGTAAATCGCCTTTCATCTCCTGAAGCTCATCCAGGCTGGAATCCACAAGCTGTAATGAGTACAACGATCTTAATCTATTTTCCAACGGTTACTCCTCTCAGTAATCAGAATATTTACATTATTTGGATCGGATTCGTTCTGTGTTTAGTGATCAATACGGTTAAAGGCTCATTCGCCCTTCGGGCGATAGAGCGAATTCGATCCGCAATAGGTTTTAAAACAACTTGTTCGGTTTCCCAGTGGCCTGCGTCTACAAGGGCGATGCTGCCTGCCGCTGTATGAAATACATGGTAATTCACGTCCGACGTGATTAATACATCTGCTTTTACAGCAATGGCATCTGATAAAAGGTCAGTTCCTCCTCCTCCGCAGACCGCAATATTTTGTACTTTATTTGCTGTTCTGCCTGTGAAACGAAGCGCTCCACTGCCCAGTGTTCGCTTTGCAGATTTTAAAAATATACCAAGCGGCTGTGCCTTTGGCAGTGTCCCGAATGCGCCCATTCCGAAGTTGGGATTCGGATTTTCAACATTATAAATATCGTATGCAATTTCTTCGTACGGATGTACAGATTTCATAGCAGCGATCACTCCACTCAGTCGTCCGCGCGGTGCGATCATCTCGAGCCGCGTCTCGTTGACAAATTCCAATTTTTTACGTTTTCCTATAAAAGGATCGGATGAAGGCGATCCGTGAAAGCTTCCTATGCCTTTTGTACCGAATGAACAAGATGAGTATCTGCCGATAATACCGGCTCCTGCCTGTGCCATTGCCTGCATCACCCGCTCAACGTGGCCTTCAGGTATAAAGACGGCAATTTTCGAGAGTGAATTCTTAAGCGGTGAAAGAAACCGGATGTTCTCTAATCCGAGCGCTTCGGCAAGTGCGAAACTTACTCCGCCCTGAGTAAAATCAAGATTAGTATGCGCGGAAAAAAGTGAAATCCTGTGCTCTGCAAGCTGCAGGACTAATTCACCGACAGCATCGCTTGTTGTAATCGATGACGGCGGCCGGAAAAGAAGCGGATGGTGGGAAATTATCAGTTCAGTTTTTTTTAAAATTGCTTCGGCAACGGTTTGTTTCGTCACATCAAGCGTGACCAAAACTTTTTTTATATTTTGCTGACGATCCCCCACTTGCAGGCCTACGTTGTCTTTTTCCCAAGCTGCCCATTTTGGCGCCCAGTCTTCAAACGCTAGTATAATATCGTTGACATTTAAGCTCATACAAAAAAAAGTGTCCCGCTTATTAGGCGGGACACTTTTTATAACTCTCTCTGTTTTTTGTTCGCAAGAAAGGCGATTATCAATTTCTTGTTCGCAAGCATCTCGATTTGTGTTACTGTCTCTAGCAAGACTACATCTTATTCAATTGAATTCACCTTATTATTATATGCAAAAATAGGCAGAGATGCAATATCTACCGAATTTCACTGGAATCGAATGCTTTTTTCCTCATTAAAAACGATTTTCTCGAAGTTTAAATCACGCAACCGTTTTATTTCCGAATCGATGGCGTTAAAGCTTTTCTCGAAGGATTCCAACATTTCCGGTGGAATAATATCTTCAGTTTGGCGCTGAAAAAGGTCGAAGCTGATTTTAATTGCTGCCAGCGGATTATTAAACTCATGACAGACCGTGACAACCAGCTCGCGGATGACCTGGACGCGGCTCTCAGCCATTGCTATTCTTTTTTCGATTGATAGTTTATGCTTGCGCAGCAGTACACGATCGAGAATGCTCAGGATAGTTCGGGGCAGATAAGCCTGATCCAGTTCGTCTTTCAACAGGTAGTCTTCGACTCCGAGTTTCATCGCTTCTACTGCGAGTTTAAAGTCACGGGCATTTGTTAAAAAGATAATGGGAATAGAACGGTCCATTTGATCCAGTGCCAGGCAGAATTCCAAGCCGTTGGATGTCGGGAAATAATAATCCGTGAGAATAAGATCAATATCCTGGTTTTGTTCGATTTCCTCAATTGCACTTTCGACAGAGTCTTTGCAAGTAATCACGAATGTACGCTGTTGATAAAGCTGAAGAATTGCCCGAACGACTCTGGTAAAGGCAACATCGTCGTCCACCATAAGGATGCGTATTGGATTTGATGCATTATTTGAATTAGCAGCAGCCATATCGGTCTATTGTACCATAAGTTTTGATAATATTCAAATTCTCTGGCGAGTTTCTTGACATCCAGATCAATTTCCGAAAGTTATCATAGAATAATAATGAGGAGTTACGGAAAGTTACATTATTTTACAGAGCAGCAGTCTAATCCAACTTATCCGTCTCGGACCTGTCGAGACGAGATTTCGACGAAGTTGGGCGGGAACAAGATATTATTCTATTGTGTTATTATAAAAGAACCTAATGCCGGCTTTCCGGACGGCTCGTAAAACACATTAAATGGATTTAAGGAGAAAATTTAAAAAATGAAGACAAGGAAGATTGTTGATAACGTCTTTTGGCTTGGGGCTGTAGATTGGGACAGGCGCCTGTTCGATTCTCTCATCCCGCTGCCGGATGGGACAAGTTATAATGCCTATCTGGTTAAGGGTACTGAAAAAACCGTTTTGCTGGATACCGTTGATCCTCCAATGGCGGATATTCTCTTTAATCAACTGGCAGATATTCCACGTATTGATTATTTGGTTGCACATCATGCGGAACAGGATCACTCGGGAACGATTCCGAAGGTGCTTGAAAAATATCCGGAAGCTCAACTTCTTTGCACGCCGACCGGTAAAGGGATGCTTGTAGACCATCTGCGGATTCCGGCAAAACGTGTTAAAGAAGTAAACGACGGTGAAACTTTAAACCTGGGCGGTAAAACTCTGGAGTTCATCCATACTCCGTGGGTACATTGGCCGGAAACGATGTCGACTTATCTTCAAGAAGATAAAATTTTATTCAGCTGCGATTTCTTCGGCTCGCATCTGGCTACGACTGATTTGTATGCTGTTGATAAAGGACGTGTCTACGAATCTGCCAAGCGTTACTATGCCGAGATCATGATGCCGTTCCGTAAAATTATTCAGAAGAATCTGGCAAAAATTCAGAACCGGGAACTGCGGCTTATAGCTCCAAGTCATGGCCCGATTTACTCCGAACCCGAGTTCATCATCGATGCATATAAAGATTGGGTTTCGACCGAACCGAAAAACATTGTGGTGCTTCCTTATGTATCGATGCATGATAGTACGAAGAAAATGGTGGAGTACATGGTCAGTGCATTGGCCGCAAAAGGAGTCACGGTATATCAATTCGATTTAGCAGTCACAGATATAGGCAAGTTGGCCATAGCTTTGGTTGACGCTGCCACAATTGTGATTGGAACGCCGACCGTTCATGCAGGTCCGCACCCGCTTGTTTTTTATGCAGCACATCTAACAAATGCGCTGCGTCCCAAGCTGAAGTTCGCCTCAGTCATCGGCTCGTACGGCTGGAACAGCAAGGTAGTCGAGCAAATCGCAGCATCAATACCTAATTTGAATGTTGAGATATTGCCTCCTGTGTTATGCAAGGGACTTCCGCAGCAGCAGGATTTTGAGGCGTTGGAGAAATTGGTTGCAGCAATTGCAGATAAACATAAAGAGAATAAACTGGTTTAGTAACTTTTAGAAGGACTTTCGGAAATTTATCGTAGAGACGTTCAATTGAACGTCTCTGCTTTTTTGGTATGGACACAATATATTGTGCCGTTATAAAAAACGATATATCACTTGTTATTCGGGAGTCCAACTCCTGAATAGATCGGCGTTTGCTTTTAATTTGAAGAAAAGAGATATTCTTGTTATGCCAGGTAATTAAAGGGGCGCAGTTTTTTTTATTCCCACTCGCTTAAAGGCGGACAGACTTGTTTGCGTTGGACAGCAGTTCAGGCGGGTGAATCAGGTGGAGTTAACGAAAGGAGTCCGGAATTATGAACTATCCCATTCGAGTTGAAGGTTGTGAAGGCCAAAATATTGAAGTCCGGCCCTCCACTATGTTTACAGATCCAAAATTATTTATCAACGGCCAGCCGGCATCGAAGGGGCCAAATCGAAAACAAATGGTTCTTCGGCGCAATGACGGGAGGGAAATTATTGCGATGTGGAAACCTCGGCTTCTCGGACTTGATGTTCCGCAGCTTTCCGTAGATGGTAAAATCATTGATGTCGTCGAACCTCTAAAATGGTATGAATGGATATGGAGCGGCCTTCCTATTCTTCTCATTTTTTCCGGTGGATTAATAGGCGGGATAATCGGCTTTATTGGCTTTACATTCAGTACAAAAATCTTCCGCTCGTCGTTGAGTACTGCGGCTAAGTATATTGCCTCTGCCGGTGTTTCAGTTTTAGCTGTGATTGTTTTTTTTGTTGCAGCTGCCATTGTCTTAGGGGCGATTGGCGGGTAAGAAAAAGACATTCAAGGCTTCAACCTATGCATTGCATGAGAATAACGAGTTAAAATCCGAATTAGGAGAATTTTTACTAATCCACAAGCAGATAAAAATCGCGTCTCTACAGAGGTTCCCTTGATTTTATATTGCTTACCTGCCTTCGGTAATCAGGATTAATAAATTCAATACACTAAATCAATCAAATAAAAAACTTCAAACAAAACTGGAACTTATGGAATCTTTCTTATAATATTGGAACCAAATTCAATAAATCTACTGGTGCATTATGCGACGAAAATCTATTCTATATAAGGACATTGTTCTTTCTCTGTAAGAAATCAGATCATCAGAAAGGCCAAAATAATGAAACTCCTCAAACTCGCAATCTTATTAAACACTTTTTTTGTTATTACTCTTTTGTCTCAACCGGCGACAGAAAATGTAAAACCGCCTCCATATAAAGACCAGAGTCTTTCTATTGAAGAGCGGGTGAACGACCTGGTATCGCGGATGACGCTGGATGAAAAAGTCGGGCAGATGGTAAATGCGGCAAATAAAATAGAAAGACTCGATGTGCCCGATTATAACTGGTGGAGTGAAGGCCTGCATGGTGTCGGGTACTCGGGTATCGCTACAGTTTTTCCTCAGGCTATCGGATTAGGTGCAACTTGGAATGACAAATTGATGCACGAGGTAGCAGATGTAATATCGACTGAATTCAGAGCAAAGTTTAATGACTATCAGAGCAAAGGTGAAAGAGGAGCATTTAAGGGACTAACAGTATGGTCGCCCAATATCAACATCTTCCGAGATCCGAGATGGGGAAGAGGTCAGGAGACTTACGGTGAAGATCCTTACCTCACTTCCCGAATGGGTGTTGCATTCGTGAAAGGCATGCAGGGAAGTGATCCGACATATTTTAAAACCATAGCTACACCGAAGCATTATGCAGTTCACAGCGGTCCGGAACCGCTGCGCCATCATTTTGATGCCGTGACCGATTACCGCGATTTCACCGATACATACACGCCAGCTTTTAAAGCATGTATTGCCGAAGGCGGTGCTTATTCCGTTATGTGCGCGTATCAAAGGTACCTCGGTGTTCCATGCTGTGCAAGCGACCTGTTATTGAAAAAAGTATTGCGGGATAAATGGAATTTCAAAGGGTACGTTGTATCGGATTGCGGAGCTATAAATGATATTTATGCCAATCATAAATTTGTGGACTCGCCTGAAGAAGCAGCAGCTCTTGCCGTTAAGGCGGGGTGCGATCTCGAGTGCGGCGATGTTTATATCAATCTGAATGAAGCGGTTAAAAAAGGATTCCTGAAAGAATCGGATATCGATATTTGTGTAAAACGGCTTTTTACCGCCCGTTTCAAACTTGGATTGTTCGATTCCCCCGAAATGGTTCCGTACTCGCATCTAAATATATCTAATAATGATACACCCGAACACCGCGAAATGGCATTGAAAGCTGCAAGAGAATCGATCGTGCTTCTCAAAAATAAATCAAATTTTTTACCGTTGAAGAATAATATAAAAACCATTGCAGTGATCGGCCCGAATGCAGATGCTACGGAAGTTCTCTACGGGAATTACAACGGGATATCTACAAAACCGGTCACTATTCTGGAAGGAATAAAGAACCGGGCCCCTGAATCGGTAAATATATTATTCGAAGCTGGCTGCAATACTGCAGGTAATGAGCCCCTTTTATCTCCGATCGAGGAAGATGCATTCCTGACCGACGACGGGAAAGAGCATGGACTTAATGCTGAATATTTTGATAATATAAATTTAAGCGGTATTCCATTTATGCGCCGTATTGATAAGAATGTGTCTTTCGATTTCGTGAACAATCCCCCCGTGCCTAAAAAAGATATAAGATTTTCTGTACGTTGGACGGGATGGCTGATAGTATCCGAAACGGATATGTTTCATTTCGGATTCATTGGAGACGACGGCTATCGCGTGTATCTGGATGATAAATTGATTTTTGAGAACTGGAAAGATCATGCACCTGTATTCGAAAAAACAAAGAAAGAACTCGAGAAAGGAAAAAAATATAAAATAAAAATAGAATATTATCAGAATATGGGAGCGGCAGTAGCAAAACTGCAGTGGGGAAGAGAAAAAGAGGATTATATGCCCCGTATCGATAAAGCAGTTAAGAAAGCAGATGTTGTAGTTTTTGTGGGTGGACTTTCTCCGTGGCTTGAAGGGGAAGAATTGCCTGTTGATATCGATGGCTTTAAAGGCGGCGATAGGACTGCGCTTGATCTTCCGGATGTTCAGCAAAAAGTCCTGAAGAGAATCAAAGCTTCCGGAAAACCGATCGTGCTGGTGCTGTTGAGCGGCAGTGCGATATCGCCTAACTGGGCGGATAAAAATATAAATGCAATTCTGCAAGGTTGGTATCCGGGCGAAGAGGGAGGCAATGCCGTTGCGGATGTTATTTTCGGCAATTATAATCCGGCAGGACGCATGCCTCTAACTGCCTATGTTTCTGTCAAAGATATTCCTCCGTTTGAGGATTATAATATGGCGGGAAAAACCTATCGCTATTTTAACGGCACTCCTTTGTATGAGTTTGGATATGGATTGAGTTATACAACTTTCAAGTATTCCAATTTGAAGGCACTTAAAACCGTTAAGACAAATGAAAATATAAAAGTTACGGTTGAAGTGCAGAATACCGGCAAGTCGGATGGAGATGAAGTTGTCCAATTATATGTTAAAACACTCGATGCTAAAGTGCCTGTACCGATTCATGCGCTTCAGGGATTCAGACGTGTTTTTCTAAAAGCCGGAGAGAAGAACACAATTGAATTTGAACTTAAGCCTGAACAGATCTCTATTATAGATAATAATAATCAGCGTGTGGTAGAGCCGGGAAAGATACAGCTCTATATCGGCGGCTGTCAGCCTTCAAAGAAAGCTGTAAGCTCGGGTAAAGTACTCAAAACTGAGTTTAGTGTTATCGGAGATATAAATGTGATCGAATGAACTGTGACGTTGGTAACCTTCCGAAGGTATTGCCGTTTAATCAAAGAAGACCTTCGGAAGGTTCTTCTGCACTCTGCGGATTGGCATCTCTTGTATATTTATTTCGTTCCAAAACTTTTTTTTCGCTGTGCACCGGCTTAAAATATCCATTCCTTTTTAATCTTATAATCTATAATTCCGTATTACGGGAATTTATCCAGCCGATAGAAACAATGTGTTTTTCAGCATTCCTCACAGATTTTCCCTAAACCGTGCATCTTGATTTTCACATAAAGACTTATTACTCTTACATTTATACATAGTGGCAAGACTCTATTTCTTAAATGGAATCGGATAAAAGAGTATGCACACAAAAAGAACTGTAAGCAATCGATTCCGATACCTCCTGTCTCATTTTATTTTTTACTCTGTACAATTCCGGTTTAATCGATTTTTATTCCTGGCAGATACACGGGCTTATTATCGTTTGTTGATGACTCTATTCTTTATGAGAAATGCGCGAAATATAAAATTTTTCCCCGGAGATACAGTGTGGATATTTATTATTTGTAATAAAGTCAATCCGTGAGGAGCCGGATTTAAATGGAAAAAACACCATTGAAAGTCCTATATCTCGAAGACTCGCCTCAAGATGTCGAGATTATACGTGAGCTGCTTATTGAGGCAGGATTTGATCTCAGTTTAGACTGTATTGAGAAGAAAAAAGAATTTACTTCTTTGCTTAAAAAGAATTCGTACGATGTTGTTTTAAGCGACTTCAAATTGCCCGGATTTGATGCATTCGGGGCACTGGAGATAAAGAAAAAAATCTGCCCGGATGTTCCCTTTATTTGTGTATCAGGATCGATTGGCGAAGAGATTGCAATTGAACTTATAAGGAAGGGAGCTGTCGATTATATATTGAAAGACCGGATGATAAGACTTCCTTCTGTTATCAAACGAGTGCTTAATGAAATAAAAGAAAAAGAGGCAAGGCGGAAGGCAGAAGAAGCACTGCATGAAAATGAAGCCCGCTTCCGTGCGACCTTCGAAAACGCAAATGTCGGTATATGCATTGTAAGTCTTGACGGCTCGCTTTTAAAAGTCAACAAAGAAATGTCCAGAATATTCGGATATAGTTGTAAAGAACTCGAGCGTATGACGGTGACCAGTATCGCATATCAAGATGATATTGATATAAGTCCGGCGTTTATACAAAAAGCGATATCTAATAAAATTCTAAAAGGCAGTTTTGATAAAAGATATGTACATAAGGACGGACATATTGTTTGGGGAAATGTATCCAGCGTTCTTGTCAGGGATTCTTCCGGCAAACCGCAATATTTTATTTCGCATATTCAGGATATTACAAGACGGAAACAGGCTGAGGAGGCATTAAGAGAATCAGAAGAAAAATTCAGGACATTTGCAGAGCAATCGCCGAATATGATTTTTATAAATAAAATGGGGAGAATTGTCTATGCAAATGCGAAATGTGAAGACATAATGGGATATACGAAAGAAGAATTCTATTCTCCCGATTTTAATTTTTTTAATATAACTGCGCCGGAACATGTTGAAATTTTAAAAGAATTTTATAAGAGACATTTAAATGATGAAGAAGTCCCACCGTATGAATATGCAGTAATAACTAAACAAGGCAAACGTATTGATGTTATCATTACATCAAAATTAATACCATATGAAAATGAAAAAGCGATTTTAGGAATTATTACTGATATCACTGAACGCAAACAAGCAGAAAATCTTCTGTATGAAAATCAAGAGGCTATCAACGCAATCGTTGAAACTTCGCAGGATTGGATTTGGTCTCTTGATTCTAACGGTATACATATTTATTCAAATCCAGCGGTAGAAAAAATTCTAGGCTATAAGCCGGAAGAAATAGTCGGTAAGGATAGTTTTGGCCTAATACATGAAGAAGATAAAAAAATAGTCGAATCAGTATTACGGAGAAGTATCCGAGAAAAATCCGGATGGAGTAATGTTTTACTCAGGTGGCGGAATAAAAACGGCGCCTACCGATATCTGGAAAGCAACGCAGTACCAATTTTAGACGGCAAAGGTGAAATTATCGGATTCCGCGGAGTAGACCGTGATATTACAGAACGCAAGCAAATAGAAAAGTATGTCGAGAGAATCAGCGATTTAAAGCATCAACTGCTCAGCAAGTTATCTATCGACGAAAAACTCAAACTTATAACAAATTGCATGGCAGAATTATTCGATGCCGATATCGCCCGAATTTGGATTATCAAAGAAGCTGATCTTTGCAAAGAAGGATGCC
>Ga0315554_1001560_pt1 | contig 13505 bp, 13 predicted proteins | sample SalMarSW160370MG_FD_202114 | JGI IMG/M metagenome (GOLD analysis project Ga0315554, IMG submission 202114) | Salt marsh sediment microbial communities from the Plum Island Ecosystem LTER, Massachusetts, United States - Salt Marsh Sediment SW1603-70 ... | reverse complement strand
AGGTACCCTACGACCCAGACCAGTCTCATAATCGCCTCCCTTTTTCGTCTCCGTTCATGATTTCATTGATGATCCAGAACCGGCAATCTTGGCTCGACGAAAAGGAGCTTTTCTCGCTCGATCGTCACGCTGCCGGGCTCCGCTCCTCTCGGCTTCCGGACGTATTTTCTTTCCGTAACAGCAACCGGGACGTGCTTCGCGCCCTTCATCTTGCTGTAGTAAGCCGCGATCCCTGCAGCTTCGTGGATCGCCTGCTTGCTCGGCTCTCCTTTGCCCGTTCCCATCCTGAGGATGACATGAGAGCCGCTCGAACCGCGAGCATGGAACCACAGGTCGTTCGGCTTGGCATATTTCATCGTCAGCAGATCGTTGTTCTCACTGCTTTTTCCGACCCACACCTCAAATCCCCCCGTGACGGTGAACGCGCGGAAGGGAATCTGCTCCCGCCCTGCATCCGGCCCGGGCCCGGCAACTCGATAGCCGACCTGAGCCAGCCGTTCCTTGTTCTCAGCGACAAAGTCCCCGAACTGCTCCATCGTCTCAACCGGTGTAAGCCGATCGAGCAATTCCCGCAGAATCTCCCACTTCTCCCGGACCGCGTCTTGCCGGTCGAGCTTCTCTCCAACGCTCGCGCGCGCCTTCTTTGCCTTGTCGAAATATCGTTCGGCATTTTGCGCCGGTGTGAGTCTCGGTTCAAGTGGTATGTTGACATTCACACGCTTGAGGTCGAACACATTCTCGATTTCCGTTTGCCTCATCCCCTTCGTCAGCAGATGGAGGTTCGCCATGAGAAGCTTCCCGAACTCCTCGTACTGGGCTGCGCGTTGAAGCAGCTGCGTTTCTTCGACGATTTTTGAAAGCGTACGCTCGGCACGCTCAATCCCTTGTGCAAGAAAGCGTTGAAGAGCCTCCTTCTCCACCAGCAACAAATGTCGCCGTCTGGACCTCCCGATGAATGCCCTGATCGCGTCCTGAATGGAATCAAACGTCTCCGCCTCAGTACCGCGCAGATGGTCAAGATCGATAATGGAGAAGACAATCGGTCGCGAATCCTGGCGATAGATGCGAGGTGTCGGCGATTCCCCTAATTGCGTGATCAGCTTGACGAGCGCCGCGTACAGCCGTGAGCGGTCTGCCTCGGTGAGCTCTGCGACAAGTTGCCCTTCACGGAGTCCCGCCCGATGGAAAGCCTCACGTATGAGCAGGCTGCCGAAGAAGGGCAGCAGCTTCTTGATGGCAGCAGAGAGCATGATCGTGCCGATCGCCTGGAGGTTGGCGTTAAAGCGCTCAAAGCTCTCCATGGCATCCGACGGCTCAAGCCGCCGTGCGTGGTGTACCGTTCCGACAACTTCCTTCGAATGGAGAAAAGCATCGATCACGCGATTTGCTTTGTTCACCAACAATGCATTTGCCTTCGAGCCGAACAGCTGCAGAACCAACCGCAGATCTCCGCTACAGCGAATCACGATCTCTCGGTCCAACGGTTGAATGCCCACATCCTCGATGGTTGCGCCCCAGAGTCGCTCGAACACATCAACGGAATTCTTCTTAGCCCGTTGAGCCTCGCCGCGGAGAAAGAGAGAATTCAACGAGGGCTCGCAAGAGAGTACGACAGCGTGATTTCGGTCCTCTGCGCGACATGAAATCACCAGTTCATTCTTGCTTTGACAGAAGATCTCTGTGATCCGGGAGCGCGAAAGCGTGCGATTCAGATCGAGAGCAACATGCCGTAACGTATAGTAATTGCCAACCATTGCTTATCCACAATTCACGAAAAGGTTGAGAAAAATCAGGGCAAAATCAATTTATTGACCGTACACAGTGGAAAACCGTGTGGATAGAGTGTGTGAAACTATTTCTTGCCCACCTCTCAAAATTTCCGTAAATTTCCGTCGAAACTGGAAAAATCGCAGGGAATGGAGCCAACGTGATCGCTAGTATGACCGGTTTTGGTCGCGCGGAGGCCTCGAAGAACGGCATCAGCGCAACTGTGGAAATTCGTGGTGTCAACAGCCGGTACCTTGACATCACGACACGATTGCCCCGTACCCTCTCCCAGCGTGAGAAGGATGTCAAGGAGATTGTCCGATCCTACGTAAGCCGCGGCAGTATGACCATCGGAGTGACTCTGGAAGAGGACTCAGACGGACCCCTGGCGGTATCGGTCAACAAGCCGGCGGCACGGGCATACATGAAGCTGCTGACCGAGTTGCGGAAAGCGGCAAAAATACGCGAAACCGTCAAGCTTGAGCACCTGTTGAAATTCTCGGAGGTTCTTGAGGTCCCGCACGATACGGAGTCCGATGAGGAGCGGTGGAGCGTTGTGAGTGGGGTCTTGCGTGCTGCGTTGGAGGACTTCGGCGCGATGAGGCGAAAAGAGGGCCAGGAGCTCGCGAGCGATCTCAAGCCCCGGATCGAGTGGCTGAATGAAACTGTTGCGACCATCGAGCGGCTTTCCACAGCGCGGATCCCCGCGGAGCGAAAGCGGTTGAATGAGCGAATCTCTCAACTCCTCGAAGACAAGACCATTATCGATCAGAACCGGCTGGAGCTGGAGATTGCCCTGCTGGCCGACAAGCTTGATGTTACAGAGGAGTGCGTCCGGTTCCGAAGCCATAACAAGTTCTTTCTCGAGGCCGTTGCGTCCGAAGAGTCGGCCGGACGGAGGCTGAATTTCCTTGTGCAAGAGATGAACCGGGAGGCCAACACGATCGGTTCAAAGACGAATGACGCCGAGATCGCGCATCTGGTTGTCCGCATCAAGGAAGAACTGGAGAAGATCCGGGAGCAGCTGCAAAATGTGGAGTGAAGGAATTTGGCCATCGGCTCATCGAACCGTTGGACTTCTCCACAATGACTCAACGATCCGACGGCCCGACGAGTCGATGGTTCCGGCATGCCCAGAGGGAAACTGATCGCCGTCTCCGCCCCGAGCGGATCAGGAAAAACCACCATCGTCAAGGCGGTGCTGGCCGCTCACCCGGAAATGCTGTTTTCGGTCTCTGCAACGACACGGCCGATGCGGAACGGCGAGGTGAATGGCAAGGACTATTTTTTCCTGTCGCGGGAGGAGTTCGAGCACAGGATCAAGGCGGGTGAGTTGGTGGAGTGGGAAGAGATCTATGGAGACCTCTACGGAACGCTGAAAAGCGAAGTGGAGCGGGCGCTGGCAACCCGGAAGGCAATGTTGTTCGACATCGACGTCAAGGGCGCACTTTCGATCAAGCGTCGATATCCATCCGATGCGGTCCTTATCTTCGTGAGCCCGCCAAGCCTCGAGGTGCTGAAGTCCCGTCTGCTCAACCGCCGGACCGAGGACGAGGAGGCCCTCAAGCGACGTCTTGACCGCGCGTCGATGGAGCTCAACGCGGCTGACCAGTTCGACTATCGAGTCGTGAACGACGATCTCCAGACTGCAGTCGCGGAGGTCAACAAGATTGTTACCAGCGCGGTGCAACCCGCGCTGCATTGAATACTGACGAGTGTTCAGAACATTCATCCATAATCACAAAGAAAGGTGCCCGTGCCCCTCAAGCCAGTTGACATAGAAAAGTTTTCCAGCTCTGCGAGGGATGTGTACGAGGCGATCGTCATTGCCGCCAAGCGTGCGCGACAGATTCACGCAGACCTGAAGATCGAGCTGAACCAGCAAATTGAAACGCTGAATCAGCTCACCGGCATCACGGAGACGGAAGATGAAGTGGATGTAGCCGCGAATCCGGATCAGTTGAAAATCAGCCTCGAATTCGAAAAGCGAACGAAGCCGGCCGATGTTTCCCTTCGGGAGCTCTTGGACGGCAAGCTGCAATGGCGGTACAAGGTGCCCGAGGAGCCGATTGAGCCGCCGCAAGAGAAAGAAAAAGAACCTGAATCGTGAGGCTCCGCGTGCTGCGCGGAAAACACATACTCGTGGGAGTCACCGGCGGAATCGCCGCTTATAAAGTCTGCTTTCTCGTTCGTGACCTCAAGAAGGCCGGGGCTGATGTCAAGGTGGTGATGACCGAGGCTGCAACGAAATTTGTTGCACCGCTCACATTCTCTACGCTCTCAGGACATGAGGTTGCCAGCGACCTGTGGGCTCGCGATCAATCCACGGGCTCCGCTATCGGGACCCGGCACATCGATCTCGCGAACTGGGCGGACGTTTTCGTCATCGCTCCGGCGTCCGCAAACACGATCGGAAAACTCACCTACGGACTTTCGGACAACCTGCTCACCATCATCGCGCTCGCCAGCAGAGGACCGATCATCCTCACGCCGACCATGGACGCGGACATGTACATCAACCCCGTCACGCAGCGGAACATCGTGCAACTGCAGGAGCGTGGATACTTCATTATTCCCGCAGAAGAGGGGGAGCACGCCAGCGGGTTGACGGGGCCGGGCAGGCTCCCGGAGATCAACTCGATTATCAAGTTTGTCGAGCGAGTGATCGACAAGACCATGCAGGATCTGAAGGGGAAGAAGATCCTCGTCACGGCCGGACCCACCTTTGAGGCAATCGACCCGGTTCGCTTTCTCGGCAATCGTTCCTCGGGGAAGATGGGATTCGCCCTTGCTTCTGCGGCCGCGCTCCGCGGCGCGGCGGTGACGCTGGTGGCCGGGCCCGTGCATCTCGAGACGCCGCGCAACGTCACCCGCGTCGATGTCGAATCGGCCGAACAGATGTACAAAGCAGTGCTTGGACGGGTGAAAAAAAACGACGCCGTTATCATGGCCGCAGCTGTGGCGGATTATGCGCCACCCACGCCCGCCCGCAGCAAAATCAGCAAGGAAACTGAAGGAAGCGGGCTCACGCTCAACCTGAGAAAGACGCCGGATATCCTGCTGTCGCTCGGCCAGAAAAAGAACGGGAAAGTCCTGGTTGGCTTCGCTCTTGAAACGGAAGATGAACTCCGCAACGCGCGAGAGAAATTGAAGAAAAAGAATCTCGATCTCGTCGTCCTCAATTCACTTGCCGATGAAGGAGCGGGCTTCGGCGGCGACACAAACGTCGTGACGATCATCGACAGGAAGGGTAAGGCAGAGAAGCTTCCCTTGATGGCGAAGTTTGATGTGGCCAACAAGATCCTGGACCGTTTGAAGGCTCTGCTCTGAAAATTTGAACCACCATCGGTGGCACCGAAGGGTGGCCTGGGTGGGTCCTCCGCTGAGGCCTCTCGCCCGCAACAGCACCCGGCTTCCTCCATGCGACCACGGACCCTCGAAGGCGAGCGCTCAAAGCAACGCGAGCAATCCACCCGGACAATATTGATTCTCGATGCACAACCAGCGGTCGTATGTCTGACGCCAACGACGAAATCGAGGAAATCCTCCACAATATCCAACAGGCCCTGATCCGGGAAAAAGAACTCTTCGGAGACACGCTCTACGTCGATCCGGAGCCCAAGACGAAAGAACCAGAAGAGCCGTCCATGGCAGAGCGCAAGAAGACAACCGTTACTGAAGAGGGTCCTGATCTCTTCGGCTTCGTCGCCCCGAAGGCGACTCCAGAACGGGAGCAGCTCCCCTCGTATCCGAACGAGCCCTGGGTGTCCGCCGGCAGCCTCGCCGAGCTCGATTCGACGATCTGCGATTGCGTAAAATGCCCGCTGGGCCAGACCCGCACCAAGTTCGTATTCGGCGTCGGCAACCCGAATGCCGACATCGTGATGATCGGAGAGGCGCCCGGCGCCGAAGAGGACGCGCAGGGGGAGCCGTTCGTCGGCCGCGCGGGACAACTGCTGAACAAGATTCTCGAGGCCATTCGGTTCAAGCGCGAGGACGTGTACATCTGCAACATCCTGAAGTGCCGGCCGCCCAACAATCGCGATCCCGAGCCGGTGGAAATCGATACCTGCGAGCCGTATCTCTGGAAGCAGCTCGAGCTCCTCAAGCCGAAGATCATCGTCTGCCTGGGCCGCATCGCTGCGATGACACTGCTCCGCATCACTGAGAGCCTGAACAACATGCGCGGCAAGATCTACACGTATCGGGGGATAAAAGTCCTGGTAACCTATCACCCCGCCGCGCTGCTGCGCAATCCTCACTGGAAGAAGCCGACGTGGGACGATGTGCAGTTCCTGCGGAAGATTTATGATGAGATGAAAGCCGAGGAGAACAAGAGTCCCTCGTAGCGTTCAATCAAACACCGGGGTCCTCGCAACCCGGGATCATGCATGGAAAAGGACAAACAATTCATTGCCGGCCTGAGAGAGGCGTGGCGAGACGAGATGTTGAGCGCCAGGAACTACCGGGCACTGGCGCAGCGGGAAAAGAACGCGGAGAAGCGCGCGATCCTCGAGCGTATGGCCGAAGCAGAGGAACGCCATGCCGAAACATGGGGGAAACGGTTGCGTGCGCTCGGCGCTGAGCCGGGGGAGTTTTCGGAATCCCTGATCGATCGTGTTCGACGCTGGATCCTGCTCAAAAGCGATGCCGAGGTGGCCGCGAAGATGCTGGAAGCCGGCGAGAGCCAGGCGGATAAGCTCTACGATACGCTCATCGCCCGGGCAGCGAGCGAGGAGGACCGGGCATCCCTGCAAGACGCCCGTCGTGATGAACACACCCATTCACGCATGCTGGAGGAATTCGAGGGGCGGGCCACCCACCATCCTCAGCGGCGGCTGGACACCATCCTCGGCAGGGAGACGTGGCACGTGCGCGCCGGAGGCTGGATCGGTCAAGCCATCTATGGGGTAAACGACGGGCTCGGTGCGGCGTTCGGAGTCGTCAGCGGGGTCTCGGGGGCGACGCAGGCCAACAGCGAGTTTGTCCTCCTGAGCGGGTTCGCCGCCGCAATTGCCTCAGCGCTTTCGATGGGAAGCGGCGCGTATCTGGCGATGAAGTCCGAGCGTGAGGTCTACGAGGCGGAAATGGAACGCGAACGCCGCGAGATCGAGGAGAACCCGGAGGAGGAGGTTGAAGAACTGGAGCTTTTCTATCAGCTCAAAGGGTTTACGGCCGGCGAGGCGAAAACGATGGCATCGCGGCTCGCCCAACAGCCGGATCAGCTTCTGAAGACGCTCGCGCACGAGGAGCTTGGGCTCTCAGAGCAGACGTTTCCCAACGAATGGCGAGCGGCGATCAGTGCAACGATCAGCACCGCGCTGGGAGCCGCGATTCCGGTCCTCCCCTTCTTGTTCAGCTCGGGAATGACTGCGCTTCTCATCTCGCTTATTGTCAGCACGGTGGCGCATTTTCTTGTAGGGGCATCGAAGGTCCTCGTCACGGGCCGTTCGTGGCTCAAGAGCGGGACCGAGATGACGTTGGTCGGCTTGGGCGAGGCAGCCGTCACCTATGCGATCGGCCTGCTGGTGTCGCCGGCGATCGGGTAGCGTCACGACGAGAGTTCTGAACTTAGATAGCAAACGTCCGTCCGCATTTCACTGAAGCATCAGAGCAGCAGCGCACATCACGGGGGGAGAAAGGGTGAAGCTCGAATGCGAAGCTTTCTTTCCATTGTCGCAGGTTATCTTGTCTTCTCGATAACCGCCGTTCTTCTTTTCAGGATCAGCGGGGTCGATCCGCACCACTCGCCTGCGATTGAGTTCATCATCGGAAGCATCGTGTACGGAGTATTCTTCGCAGGGTTGGGCGGCTATGTATCTGCAACCATAGCCAAACGAAAGGAGCTCGCGCACGCGCTCGTGGTCGCGGGCATCATAGCGGTCATCGCGATCGTGTCGCTTATCCTCGCCCCGAAGGAGGGAATCTTGTGGTCGGAGCTTGCCACACTGCTGCTGATGGCACCGGCGGCGTGGATCGGGGGGTATCTCAGGACACGTCAGGCCAGCGGATTAAAGGATGAGGGGAGAGAGGTTGTGTAGGTCGAGGGAACGGGAGGACAGCGTATCAAAGGATGAAGGGAGGGAGCGGTGAGCTGGCCGAGAGACAACGAGGAGGGCGGATGAAGGGAGGATGGGAGGGAAGACCGGGGGGGGAAATGGAGCGATGGCGATCGTGAATTGATTGCGCCTGCAGCGAGAAGTCACCATGGTGACCTTGAAGGCCGTTTTCATCACATTTGATGGAATTCTGGCAAGGTGGTTTCTGATCCTTGCAGCTCTCGCGGTGGCTCTGATGGTTCTTGCCCTTCCACCGGAGGGTTTCTTCTTTTCCTTGCCGTTCCTCCTTTTGATCGCGGCACTCTTCTTCGGAGCGATCGGAGGATTATTCCTCCTTGCCGTGCGAGGCTTGAAGCGGGACGCTCCCTGGCAGTGGATAGCACAAGTTATTCCGCTGCTGATTATCGCCTGCATTGTCCTCTTGCTGTCGCTTTAACAAGGTGCCCCGTCGGTTGGGGAGAGGTTCAGAAGTCTACAAAACCTGGGGAGGATATGTTTTCTAGAAGAAAACTCGTGCCTGCTTGTGCCAGCTTCTGTCTCCTGGCCACCTTCACCTGTCCGTTCTCCAAGGACACGCTGGCTCCACAGAATCGCTCGCATCATATGGATGCTCAACCTGCTGCCATCAACGCAGAAGATAGTACGCAAGCATCATACACAGATGAGATCCGTGCCTGGCACGACCGCCGGATTGCCAGCCTCAAGCGGGAATACGGCTGGTTGTCGCTTGTCGCCCTCGACTGGTTAACCGAGGGCAGGAACGAGATTTCCTCCATCGGCACACTTACATTGAAGAACGGAACCATGTTGCTGCAGACAGCTCCGGGTCTGGAGGCGCGGATCGGCGGAAAGCCCCTCTCTTCCGGTGTGTTGAAGACGGATGCCGACCAAGGCGGGCCGGACAGAGTCGAGCTTGGCTCACGCGCATTCATCGTCATCAAGCGCGGAGACCGGTATGCTCTGCGCATATGGGACAGCAACGCGGAGGCACGCAAACAGTTCACCGGCGTCGACAGTTTTCCGATCTCTCGTGCCTGGCGCATCGAAGCGCGATGGGAGGTGTACGACGCTCCGAAGAGGATCAAGGTCGCCTCGGTCATCCCCGGGTACGTAGAAGAGTATTCGGTCCCCGGGGTCGCCGTGTTTTCCGTCGCGGGCCGAGAGTATCGCCTGGAGCCCGTTGCAGAACCCGGGGCGCGACAGCTCTTCTTCATTTTCGGCGATAAGACGAACGGGAAAGAGACGTACGGGTCCGGCCGGTTCCTCTATACGGATTTCGCGAAAGACGGCAACGTGCTGCTGGATTTCAACAAAGCGATCAATCCTCCATGCGCGTTTACCCCGTACGCGACGTGCCCGCTTCCGCCGAAATCGAACCAACTTGACCTCAGAATCGAGGCGGGCGAGAAGAAGCCCCACGGTCATTGACTTTTTGGAAAAATTGGCGTTACCTCATCGAAGGAGTAGAAGAGTATGGCAGAGCCTCGAAAACTTTTTGACATGCGCTCACCAGACGTTCCTGCAGAGGGGCGTGTGCCGCCGCAGGCCGTCGATGTGGAAATGGCTGTGCTCGGCGCCATGCTTCTTGAAAAAGGAGCCATCCCCAAGGTTATTGAAATCCTCGACGATTCATCCTTCTACAAACCCGCCCACCAGCGAATCTTCGCTGCAATGATTGCTCTTTTCGAGCGAAGCGAGCCGGTCGACCTTATCACGCTCATCGAAGAGCTACGCCGCCGCGCTGAGCTGGAGAAGGTCGGGGGAGAGTACTACCTGACCGAGCTCACCGCCAGGGTCACGACGGCGGCCAACGTCGAGTACCACGCGCACATCGTCCTCGAGAAGGCGTTGATGCGCCAACTCATCGCGTCGTCATCCGAAGTGGCCAGCCGGGCATACAGCGACACGGAGGACGCGCTCGACCTCCTCGACGAAGCGGAGCAGAAGGTCTTCCAAATCTCCGAGCAGAGGATGAAGAAGAGCTTCGTTTCGATGAACACGGCCGTCCACAGCACGATGGAAATGCTGGAGAGCATCCACGGCAAGCACAGCGGCGTGACGGGTGTTCCCTCCGGCTTCACGGAGCTGGACAACTACACCGGCGGCTTCCAGAAATCCGATCTGATCGTTGTTGCCGGACGCCCGAGCCAGGGGAAGACCGCGCTCGTGCTTTCGATCTCCCGCAACGCATCGATCCTTCACGATATCCCCATCGGGTTCTTCAGCCTCGAGATGTCCAGCCAGCAGCTCGTCCTGCGGCTCATCTGCGCTGAAGCCCGCGTCGACGCCCACAACGTACGAACCGGACGCCTGCCGGAAGACGAGTGGCGAAAGCTCAGCACGGGCATCGGTAAACTGTACAAAGCGAAAATCTTCATCGACGATACGCCAGCGCTCACCGCCTTGGAAATACGCGCGAAGTCCCGCCGCCTGAAAGCCGAGCATAACGTCGGCCTGATCGTCGTCGATTACCTCCAGCTGATGCAGGGCCCGAAGAACGCCCAGAGCCGCGAGCAGGAAATCTCATCGATCTCCCGATCACTCAAGGCGCTCGCCAAGGAGCTCGACATTCCGGTCGTCGCCTTGTCCCAGCTGAACCGTGCCGTCGAAACACGCGGCGACAAGCGTCCGGTCCTCGCCGACCTCCGTGAATCCGGCGCGATCGAGCAGGACGCCGACGTCGTCATCTTCGTCCATCGGCCCGAGATGTTCGGGATTCTGACCGACGAGAACAACGACCCAACGGAGGGCATGGCTGAGCTGATCATCGGCAAACAGCGGAATGGTCCCACCGGGTCGGCCCGCATGGCGTTCATCAAACAGTACGCTCGCTTCGAAAACCTGACGAAGTTCCGCGAGGCAGCGTTCCTGCCGCCGGAGCCATCCGATGAGACGCCCTTCTAGCATGGGCAGGTCTTCATCGGCGTTCAATCGGCTGCCGACCTCCCTCGTCCGAACGACGCTGATGTGGGTCGCGCTCACCCTCTCCGCGACTTGCGCTGTCCCGGTTTCCCTCCTCGCCCAACAATCTCGATGGTCGCTGAGCGGCTCCGTTGGATACGCCATCCTCCGCCTCAACCAGGTCGATGATGACAACAGGGCCGACGTTGAGGGATGGAATGCGCTGGGGATCCCGCTCGGCCCGCTCGGCTCGTTGAAGCAGTCGAGTCTTCTCTCGGGGCGCCTGGCGTACCGGTCCAACAGGGAAATCGGTTTCTCCCTTACCGTGCACGATCAATCGAAAGAAGTGACAAGCGACTACGAAGGCTCAGATGCCATGCTGTCGCTGAAGCGCGGCGTCGGCTCCACCGATGTTCTGCTCGGCATCAGTTACTACCCTTCCGCGCAGCCGTACTTTCTGGAGTGGTACGTGGAGGTAGGCGTCGGCGTTATCATTGGCCGGGCAAACGCCAATGCACACGGAACGCAGACCGTGAAAGTCGGCAGCACAACCACGCTCACACCGCTTGTCGATACCGATGGCACGTACAAGAAATCGAGAACGGTCGCCACGTTCTGCCTTGGTGCGGATATGAGGATCCTCCGCCCCTTCTTCCTGCACTTCGAGGGCGCTTATCGGTTCGCCCCCCTTGGAACGCTCAACGGGGACATCAACCGTTCGGGGCAGCACAGCACACAGGACAGCGTCACCGAGTTTGATTACTCCGGTTTTCTCATCAGCGGCGGCGTGGGAATCGAATTCTAGCACGAGGAGAGGTTATGAAGAGACGTTCATTCTTGAAAGTCGTGCCCCTCGCGGCAACCATGCCGATGCTGTTGAAGGTATCCGGGCTCGGGAAGATCTTTTTTCCCGACGACAATGACGCCGCCATCTGCTCAAGGAAATTCACGCTTGCCGTGTCGCTGAAGCTTCGCGAGAAACCGATCGGCGAAGTCATCGTAGCAATCGGTAAGTCCTTTCTCGGCACCGACTATGTCGCAAACACGCTCGAGGAGCCGGGGGAGGAACATCTCGTTGTGAACTTACGGGGGCTGGATTGCGTTTCCTTTTGTGAGAACTCGCTCGTTCTCACCCGGTGCATCAAGAAAAACAAGATGACGTTCAACGACTACAAAGCGGAGCTCCAGTTCATTCGCTACCGAGGCGGAATCATCAATCGTTATCCCAGCCGGTTGCATTATTTCTCGGACTATATCGAGGACAATGTGAAGAAGGGCGTTCTGAAGGACGTGACAAGAGAGATCGGCGGCGTTCCGTACAAGAAGACAATCGATTTCATGTCGACTCACCCGGGATCCTACCGGCAGCTCACGGAGCATCCAGAGTTCGTTGAAATCATCCGGCAACAGGAGGCAGAGATCAACAAGCGGAGCATGGTGCACATACCAAAGGGTGATGTCGAGAAGGTCTCCGACCGGATCCACGGAGGAGACATCCTCGCTATTACAACCGACATCCCCGGCCTGGATATATCACACACGGGTCTCGCGGTCTGGCAGGCTGGCAAGCTCCACTTCATGCATGCCCCGAATGTCGGCTCGAAGGTGCTGATCACGGAGAAGACCCTCGCAGACTATCTCGCGGGCAACAAGAAGCAGGCGGGCATCATGGTTGCACGAGCGGTCGAGCCGGCCTGATGGCGCCGTTGCAATCCATTCCTCTTTTCAGTATGATGGAAGCCCTATGACGTTGAAGAGTGCGCACAACTGATGGCGATGAAGCGTACCATATCGTGGTTTTTGATACTTGGAATTCACAGCGCGCTGCCGGGCAGTCCACGCCTTTGTGCCCAACAGCCAGTCACCGCGCCGAGAGATTCGACGCAGATCGTCATCAACGGAAAACGGATTTCAATTTCCTACGGCCGCCCGTCGATGCGCGGCCGGAAGATCATGGGTGACTTCGTCCGGTACAACTCCGTATGGAGAACGGGCTCCGGCCAGTCCACGACGCTTACGACAGAAGCCGGCCTTGAGCTCGGCGGTATGGAGATTCCGGTCGGTTCGTACTCACTCTGGACCCTTCCCTCGGAGCGGGAGTGGAAGCTGATCATCAACAAGCAGGCGGGACAATGGGGTACCGTCTACAATCCACAGCAGGACCTTGCCCGCATCACCCTTCAAAAAAGAATGCTTACGAAGCCCGTTGAGAAGCTCACGATTACGCTCGAGCGCACGACGAACTTTTCCGGAGTCCTCAAGATCGAGTGGGAGTATACGTCGCTCTCCGTTCCGTTCAAGGTCAGCCCGGTCCCCATCATTGCCATCCCCTCCGCACCACGACAGGGGGGGATCTCGGGCAACTACATCAACGTGAGCCCTCGCGATTCGGTGGAGATCACCGTCGACGGCAAGAAGATTTCGATCAACTACGGCCGGCCATCCGCACGCGGCCGGAAGATCATGGGAGGCGTGGTACCGTACGGGCAGGTCTGGCGGACAGGGGCAAACGAAGCGACAACGTTTGTCACGCAAGCGGACCTCGAGCTCGGCGGGATGGAAATTCCCAAGGGCGCGTATACGATCTACACTCTTCCTTCCGAGACCCAGTGGAAGCTGATCATCAACAAGCAGGTGGGGCAATGGGGGACCGTGTACGACGCTCAGCAGGACCTGGCCCGGATCAACCTGGAGAAGAAGCAGCTGACCCACCCCGTCGAGAAACTTACCTTCAGCCTCGATCATGGTGCGAACGGCTCCGGCGTGCTCAGGATCGAG
>Ga0315554_1001559_pt1 | contig 13508 bp, 12 predicted proteins | sample SalMarSW160370MG_FD_202114 | JGI IMG/M metagenome (GOLD analysis project Ga0315554, IMG submission 202114) | Salt marsh sediment microbial communities from the Plum Island Ecosystem LTER, Massachusetts, United States - Salt Marsh Sediment SW1603-70 ... | reverse complement strand
TGGCGGGCGGGGTGCCCGGCTGCGCTTTCTCCTTCGAATACCTGCGGATACCGCCCTACAACTACACGGCGGTACTGACGAAGAAGGTTAGCGATTAGCTGTTGGCTGGGGTGAAGGGTTAAAAAGACAGGTAAGAAAAGATACGAGGGGGAGGGGTGGGGAACCTTCGACAGGCTCAGGGTGAGCGGGGCGATATAACATTTGAGGCTTGGATATAACATTTGAGGTTTGATGCTTGAAACTTATTCAAAGGAGTCAAAAATGGCTGACTGGGACGCAATCATAATAGGCGGGGGGCCGGCGGGGCTAACGGCGGGACTGTACCTGTGCCGGGGCGGCTGGCGCACGCTGCTCATCGAAAAGGAATACGTCGGCGGGTACATCATGAACGTGGAAACAATCGAAAACTACCCCGGTTTCCCCGAGGGCGTGATAGGCTCCGAGCTGGGGATGCAGATGAGAGAGCAGGCGGAAAAGTACGGGCTCAAGATAGAGCACGGCGAGGTCATCGGGGTGCAGGCCTCTCCGGGAAAGAAAATCGTCACGTGCGCGGGCGGGGACAGCCACACGGCGCCGGCGCTGATTATCGCCGGAGGGTCCGTGCATAAAGATTTGGGCGTGCCCGGGGAGGTAAAGTTCCAGGGTAACGGCGTCATCTACTGCGGTTTCTGCGACGGCGGCCAGTTCTACGACCTGACGATAGCGGTCTGCGGCGGCGGCGACGCCGGCCTTACCGAAGCGCTTTACATGGCGAACATAGCATCGAAAGTAATCATCATCGAGGTCATGCCGGAACTGACGGCGACGGCGGTATTGAAGGACAGGGCCAAAGAAAACCCCAAAATAGAAATCCGCACCGGCGTTAAGGTGACGGAGATAACCGGGGAAGAGCAGGTAAGCGGAATCGAAATCGAGGGGGAGGGCGGGAAAAAAGAGACGATACCGGTTAACGGGGTGCTCGTGCACGTTGGCCTCGACCCAAACACGGGCTACCTGAAAGGGGCAGTGCCGCTGGACGAGCGGGAGCAGGTCAAAGTGGACCAATGGATGGAGTCGGAAGTCCCGGGGATTTTCGCGGCGGGAGACATACGGAGCGGTTCGCCCCGGCAGGTCAGCACGGCGGTGGGGGACGGGGCGATAGCGGCCATAACGGCGCAGAGATTTTTACAGAAGCTGGGGTGAGTCATTCAGCCTCCCCACCACCGGATTCCGGCTTCCGCCGGAATGACATGTATTATTACGCTGCTTATTTCGTGATAATTACATATGAATGAAGATGTCTATTTCCACAAAGTCGTGACCCTGCGAGCCGGGAAGGAGACTTTAAATTTCCGGACGTCGCAGGAGCTTTTCAGCAGCCACGATATAGACACCGGCACCAGGTTCCTCCTGCGCAGCATCATCGAGGCGGATTACCAGCCAAAGGCCATCCTCGACATGGGCTGCGGGTACGGTCCGCTGGGGCTGGCGCTGAAAAAGCTATACCCGGAAAGCTCCGTGCAGATGGTCGACCGGGACGCCCTGGCGGTCGAGTACGCAAAACAGAACGCCGGGCTGAACGGACTGCATGGCGTGGAGATATACGGCAGCACCGGCTATGACGACGTAAACAAGAACGACTTCGACCTTATAGTATCCAATATACCCGGCAAAGCCGGAGAGGCGGTAATAACCTACCTGCTGCGGGAAGCGCAGCACTATCTGGCGCCGGGGGGAACGGCGGCCATAGTAGTAGTCGCCGCGCTGGAAACGATTGTGGAAAGAATGTTGATGGAAACTCCCGGATGTGAAATTACGCTAAGGAAAAACAGAGCGGGACATGCGGTATTTCACTACGGATTTTCAGGGGAACAAACTACACCTGAACAGAGCGGGGTGGAGCGGGGAGTTTACGACCGGCAGACACTGACCATGCTCGCGGCAGGCCTCGAATACAAAATAAAGACGGCTTACGGCCTGCCGGAGTTCGACTCTTTAAGCTACGGAAGCGGGATGCTCGCGGAGGCTTTAAGAGATTTACGCGGAAGGGATATAAAGCGCGCCGCGGTATATAACCCGGGACAGGGGCACATACCGATAATAATCTGGAAGCTGATGCAGACGGAAAGTCTTGGACTGGCCGACCGGGACCTGCTGGCGCTCAGGTACTCGCGGCTCAACCTAATCCTGAACGGATGCCCCGAAGAAAAAGTGAACATCCATCACGGGGTCGGGGCGGACCTGCCGGTAAAATTCGATTTGTTTGCCGGCGTGCTGAGGGATGAAAGTAAAGAGGCGAACATACTGACGCTAAAGCAGGCGGTAAAAGCGTTATCGCCCGGCGGCGTGATTGTAGTGTCGGGGAGCTCAACGCAGATTACGAGACTGGTCGGTTGGGCAGGGCAGGAGGCCCGACTGCGCATCGTGAAACGGGAGCGGCGGCGGGGCTACAGCCTGCTGGCGCTGACAGCCGGCGGAAATTGACACCCAAACAGCGCCAGTGTAGACTAATTACGGTATCTGATATCCCCCGCGAGGAGTTTTTCATATGAGCTTCTTGAGCCGTACCGACCCCGAGATAAGCCGGGTAATCGAGTGCGAGGCAAAGCGCCAGAAAGAGACCGCCAACCTTATCGCCTCGGAGAACTATACCAGCCGGGCCGTCCTCGAAGCGCAGGGCTCTTTCCTCACCTATAAATACGCGGAGGGCTACCCCGGCAGGCGCTATTACCGCGGCTGTGAGAACATGGACACCATCGAGGAGATTGCCATCAGGCGAGCGAAAGAACTTTTCAAAGCCGAGCACGCCAACGTCCAGTCCCACAGCGGGTCGCAGGCCAACATGGCGGCCTACCTAGCCCTGCTCAAATACGGCGACAGAGTCATGGCGATGGACCTCGCCCACGGGGGACACCTGACCCACGGCTCCCCGATAACCTTCTCCGGAAAGTCCTACAAGTTCATCCACTATCACGTCAACCGGGAGACGGAGCGAATCGATTTCCCCGAGGTGGAGAGGCTGGCGAAAGAGCACAAGCCCAAACTGATTGTGGCGGGATATACCGCCTATCCCAGGATTATCGACTTCGAGAGGTTCAGGCGCATAGCGGACTCGGTGGGGGCAAAGCTGATGGTGGACATGGCGCATATCGCGGGGCTGGTGGCGGCCGGCCTACATCCCACGCCGGTACCGTACGCGGACGTGGTGACCATGACCACGCACAAGACGCTGCGGGGCACCAGCGGCGGCCTGATACTGTGCCGGGCGCCGTACGCCAGAGCCATCGACGCCGCCGTGTTCCCCGAAACGCAGGGCAAGCCCCTGATGCACGCCATCGCCGCCAAGGCGGTCACCATGCTCGAAGCCATGCAGCCATCGTTCGCGGAATACCAGAAGAAGGTCCTGGAAAACGCCCTCGCGCTGGCCCTGGAACTGAAGTCGCAGGGTCTGCGGCTGGTCTCCGGCGGCACGGACAATCACCTCGTGCTGGTGGACCTGACAGACACGGACGTCACCGGAAGCCGGGCGGCCAAAGCCCTGGACACGGCGGGCATAATCTGTAACAAAAACGAGATCCCTTTCGACACCCGCCCGCCAGCGGTCACCAGCGGCATAAGGCTCGGCACGCCGGCGGTGACGACACGGGGCTTCGGGAAAGAGGAAATGAAGTCCATAGCCGGACTTATCGTGCGGGTCATCAAGCACCATACCGATAAAAAAGTCCTGGAGGAAGTGCGGAGAGAAGTCGCTGAAATGTGCCGTCGTTTCCCGGTGCCCGGCATCGATGACTAGAGGATATTACATGAAAAACAACAATAAAAACGTCCTGGGCGCCATAGGCAACACGCCGATGGTACAGCTTTTGCACCTGAACGGCAAAAGCAACGTGAAAATTTTCGGGAAGCTCGAAGGCAATAACCCGGGAGGGTCGGTGAAAGACCGCCCGGCCTGGTACATGATACAAATGGCCGAAGAGTCCGGAGAGCTCACCAAAGATAAAATAATAGCAGAGCCGACCTCCGGGAACACGGGCATCGCCATAGCCATGATAGGCGCCGCCAAGGGATATAAAGTCAAACTCTTCATGCCGGACTGCGTCAGCACGGAGAGGCAGCTTACCCTCAAGGCCTTCGGGGCGGAGGTCGTGCTCACGCCGGCCGGGGAGGGGGTAGACGGGGCGATACGGCAGGCGCACCAGGCGCTGAAGGACGAGCCGGGCAGGTACTACATGCCCAACCAGTTCGATAACCCGAACAACGTGCTGGCCCACTACGAGACCACCGGGCCGGAAATATACGCCCAGATGAAAGGCAGGATTGACGTCTTCGTGGCGGGCATGGGCACCACGGGGACACTCATCGGCACGGGAAAATTCCTGAAAGAAAAGATACCGGGCATAAAAATAATCGGCGTGGAGCCCACCGAGGGACACACCATCCAGGGGCTGAAAAACATGAAAGAGAGCGTCATACCGGGCATCTGGGACCCCCAGGCCCCCGATGAAAAGGTCACCATCAAGGACAACGACGCCTTTGCCACAGCCCGCCTGCTGGCGGTGAGGGAGGGGATTTTCACAGGCATGTCCAGCGGGGCGGCGGTGGCGGGGGCTTTACAGGTAGCCAAGAAGATGAAAAAGGGCAACATCGCGGTAATTCTGCCGGACCGGGGCGACCGTTACCTGAGCACGACGCTGTTCCGGTCCGTCTGCGCCCAGTGCCCGCCTTAGGGAGCAGTCGATGCCTGCCTGCGAAGCTTTTCTGGATATCGAGACCACGGGACTCACACCATTCAGCTGCGAGATTACGGTCATCGGGATTCACATCTGCCGGGGGGAAGAGGCCGAGTTCGTCCAGCTGGTAGGCAGAGAGGTAACGGTCGCCGACATCATGGCGGCCCTCAAGGACGTCGACATGCTTTACACCTATAACGGAAGCCGGTTCGACCTGCCTTTCATACACGCGCGGCTGGGCATCAACCTGGCGGAGATGTTCCCGCACCGCGACCTCATGTACGACTGCTGGAGGAAAAACCTTTACGGGGGCCTCAAGCTGGTGGAGCGGCAGCTTGGCGTGAAGCGAAATCTGCCCGATATGAACGGGTGGGAGGCGGTGCGGCTGTGGTGGAAATACGTCGATAGCTTCGACCTGGAAGCGCTGAACAGGCTGTGCCAGTACAACAAAGAAGACGTTGTCAACCTTAAAGTATTGAAGGACATGCTGCTGGAAAGTCCTTCGTACGAATGACCCTTGACAAAGCCAGCAGGCGTGCCTATAATTAAAAGAAACCCCCACCAGATTTGACAGTGTATTCCAGTTTTCCCCGGTAGATTATTATTTTCCAGAGGCACTGTATTACCGACCGGAGTTGATTCCCTAGTAATCCCAAGGGCGAGGCTGGATTTATTCCAGGTTTATATAAGCTTATATGCCGAAGTATATCTTTGTAACAGGGGGCGTGGTCAGTTCCGTAGGGAAAGGAATAGCCGTCGCTTCCATCGGCACGGTGCTGAAGAGCCGCGGAATCTCCGTGGCCATCAAAAAACTCGACCCGTACCTGAACGTCGACCCGGGCACGATGTCCCCCTACCAGCACGGAGAGGTGTACGTGACCAAAGACGGCGCCGAGACCGACCTCGACCTGGGCAACTACGAACGGTTCACCGATATCGAGTGCACGGCGGACTCCAACACCACCTCCGGGCAGATTTACAGCACACTGATAACGCGCGAAAGGCGCGGCGACTTCCTCGGCGGGACGATACAGATAGTGCCCCACCTGACGAACGAAATAAAGAGCCGGTTCAAGAGGCTTGCCGACAGGTCCGGGGCGGAGGTGCTATTGATAGAGGTGGGCGGCACGGTAGGCGATATCGAGGGGCAGCCCTTCCTCGAAGCCATCCGGCAGATGCGCAACGACGTCGGTAAAAACAACGTGTTTTATATCCACGTCACTTTTCTCCCCTACCTGCAATCGACGCAGGAGCTAAAGACCAAGCCCACGCAGCACAGCGTGAACGAGCTGCGCGGCATGGGCATCCAGCCGGACGCCATCCTCTGCCGCGCCGATTATCCCATAGCGGAAAGCCTGCGGGACAAAATAGCGCTCTTCTGCGACGTCGAAAAGCAGGCGGTGATTCCGCTGACCACCGCAAGCACGATTTACGAGATACCGCTGATGCTCGAAGACTGCGGTTTCGGGCAGCTTATCGTGGATAAACTGGGAATAAGCAAGCGCGAGGCCGACCTCAGCGAATGGCGGGCGCTCGTGGAGCGCATCAAAACGCCCCACGAGCCGGTCAATATAGCGCTCGTCGGAAAATACGTAGAGCTCAACGACGCCTATTACTCCGTCCGCGAGGCGCTTTACCACGCCGCGCTGCACCACGACAGGTCGCTCAATCTCTTCTGGGTGCAGTCCGAGGAGCTCGATAAAGACGAAGTGGAAAACGCGCTGCGCACCGCCCAGGGAATCATTATCCCGGGCGGCTTCGGCCTCAGGGGCATCGAGGGGATGATAAATGCCGCCAGGTACGCCCGCGAGAACAAGATACCGTACCTGGGCCTGTGCCTGGGGATGCAGGTCATGACGATAGAGTTCGCCAGGTACGTGTTCAACTCGGAAGAGCCGAACTCCACCGAGTTCGACCCGGACACGAAATACCCGGTGATAGACTATATGCTGGAACAAAAGACGCTCCAGACCAAGGGCGGCAACATGCGCCTGGGGAACTACCCCTGCCGCCTGGTCGATGACACAAGAGCCGCCAGAGCCTACGGGCAGTCGCTGGTGCAGGAACGGCACCGCCACCGGCTGGAGTTCAATAACAAGTACCGGGCCGAGCTGGGCGAAGCCGGCATGATTTTCAGCGGGCTTTCGCCGGACGACATGCTCGTGGAGATATGCGAGCTGCGCGACCACCCCTGGATGGTGGGCTGCCAGTTCCACCCCGAGTTTGTCTCGCGGCCGGGCCGGCCCCACCCCCTCTTCCGCGACTTTATCGGCGTGGCCGAGGACGTGTTCCGCGAGGGAGCGCAGCCGCCGCTGCCGCTGGAAACCGGCTAGGAGGAGATATGCAGATATTCCTGGATACCGCCAATATGGTTCGACAAGCTCACAATGAGCGGACTGTAATTGTTCTTTAAGGAGTAATTATGCAAATTTTCCTGGATACCGCCAATATAGAGCAGATAAGGCAGGCCGCCGCGCTGGGCGTCATCGCCGGGGTGACCACGAATCCGTCGCTCCTGGCCAAAGAGGGCCACGCGGACTATGAAAGAGCGACCAAAGAAATCTGCGAAATCGTTGACGGGCCGGTATCCGTGGAGGTGCTCTCCGAGGACGCTAAAACCATGATAAAAGAGGCGCGGACCAAAGCCGCCTGGGCGCCCAACGTCAATATCAAGATACCGGTCACCGCGGAAGGGCTTAAAGCCACCAGAGCGCTGAGCGAGGAAGGCATCGAGGTAAACATGACGCTATGCTTTTCCCCCAACCAGGCGCTGCTCGGAGCGCTGGCCGGGGCCGCATATGTCAGCATCTTCATCGGCAGGCTGGACGATATTGGGCAGGACGGGATGCAGGTGGTGGAAGATACCTTAACGATACTGGGCAATTACCCGGAGCTGGATGCGCAGCTGATAGCCGCGAGCATACGCCATCCCATGCACGTTACCTCCGCCGCCATGATGGGGGCGGATATAGCCACCGTGCCCTACGCAGTGCTGATGCAGATGCTGCAGCACCCTCTGACCGATACCGGCATCAAGCGCTTCCTGGCCGACTTCCAGGGCGCGGCAAAAAAAGCAACAAAGAAAGGACCATAAATACCCTTCCCCCCGGGGAAACGGGACAGAGTGAGGTGGAACCATGAGCATGAACAACGAGACCAACACCAACATCGGGGCGAGCGCGAACAACGAGAGCAACACGGAAAATCAAACGAACAATAGCACCAATGCAAGCGCCGCCAGCCCGAACCAGGTCGCCAGCGCGAGCAGTCCCGGCGCGGGAACCACAACCGCGAACATGAGCATGTCCGAGCTGGAGACCAAGACCAAAGAAGAGCTGGTGGAGATGGCCAAGGAGAAGGGCATCGCCACGCCCGCCACGATGAAAAAGCACGACATCGTCATGCGCCTGCTGGAAACGCAGACCGGCGAGCAGGGCAATATCTTTTGCAGCGGCGTCCTGGAAATCATGGCGGACGGCTACGGCTTCCTGCGGCAGGAGACGCTGCTGCCCAGCCAGACGGACGTCTACATATCGCCTTCACAGATTAGGCGTTTCGGCCTGCGCAACGGCGACCTCGTTACCGGGCAGGGCAGGCCGCCCAAGAGCAACGAGAAATACTACAGCCTTTTACAGGTGGTCGCCATAAACGAACTGGACCCGGAGGTAATCAAGGGACGGCAGCCGTTTGGCTCGCTGACGCCCACCTTCCCCGACCGCCTCATCAACCTAGAGCACTCCCCCACCGACCTCTCCACCCGGCTCATCAACCTCATCGCGCCCATAGGGCGTGGCCAGCGCGGCCTGATTGTCTCGCCGCCCAAAGCCGGTAAAACGCTGCTGCTGAAATCCATAGCCAACGCCATCTCCAATACCTACGAAGACATCCACCTCATGGTCTGCCTCATCGGCGAGCGCCCGGAGGAAGTGACGGACATGAAGCGTTCGGTCAAGGGCGAGGTCATCGCCGCCACGTTCGACGAGCTGGTGGAGAACCAGACGCGCGTGGCGGAACTGGGACTGGAACGCGCCAAGCGCATCGTGGAAAGCGGCAAGGACGTGGTGATATTGCTCGACGGCGTGACGCGCCTGACGCGCGCTTACAACCTGGCAATGCCCTCCAGCGGACGAACACTATCCGGCGGCATCGACCCCGCCGCTTTGCACCCCGCCAAGCGTTTCTTCGGGGCGGCGCGCAACACGGCGGAGGGAGGCAGCCTTACCATCATCGCCACCTGCCTCATCGATACGGGCAGCCGTATGGACGACCTCATCTACGAGGAGTTCAAGGGCACGGGCAACATGGAACTGCACCTGGACCGGAGGCTGTCCGAGAGGAGAATCTTCCCGGCGATGGACATCCAGCGCAGCGGTACCCGGCGGGAAGAGCTCTTGCTGGGGGAGGACACAGTAAAGCAGGTCTGGCTGTTGCGGCGCATGGTGGGGATAATCGCTTCCGACCCCAATAACTTCGTCGAGGGAACGGAGCGAGTGCTGGAACGCCTGCGCAAGAGCAAGACCAACGCCGAGTTCCTGGCAAGCCTTAACCGGGAAATGTAATTCTCCAGCGGCTATCGCGAGTATGTCCTCTTTTCCCTGCTTGAATTACAGGACGTAAAGCTTTATGATTTGAGCAGGATAGAAAGGTGAGGACCAAGATGCAGATAAAAAAGACCTATCGGGGGGTCAGTCCCGAGCTACTCAACGCGGAGGTCAAGGACTTTATTCTAAAGCAGGGCGTCAGCCTGGGTGATAACAAACTCGAAACATACACCCTGCCGGACGATTCTTCTTCCTTCATATCCGCGAGCACCATGACTTTCACCATGTCCGATAAAGAAGTCCTGCGCGTGCACATGGTGGGCTCGGCGAGAGGCGAGACCAAGCTGATGATAGATATCGAGGAAAAGCTGTTCCCGCCGGAACAGCTCAACGCCCTGCAGGCGGACCTGGACTTTATCTTCGGGGGCTATGAACCGAAGGAAACAGATTAACCGGAATATCCGAACGCCTGCTTCACGAGGTCGATAAACTCTTTAATGGTGGGGTTCATGAACATATCCGACCGCACTACCAACTCAGCCGTTAGATAAAGCGGCTCTTCGATACTGACCAGCTTTAAAAGCTTCTGCTGTAGCTGCTCTTCGATATCCCCGGCGATAGTAAAGCTGACGCCCTTGCCGTTCTGCACAAGCTCCTTGCACCACTCGGTGCTGCTGACATCAGCGATAAAGGACAGGGCGTCTATTTACCAAAAAGCACGGCTATAGCTGCCTCGTTTTCTTTGGCAATATCCTCTTGAGACCTCTCATGATATTGTTTCCTACGTTGTTTCATCTCGGTCTCGCTATTACGCTGCCATTCTCTTATACTATTGATGATTTTTTCCAGTCCTTTACGGTTCGGTGAACCTTTAATGGTCTCCGGAATCTTCATCCCGGCAGCTTCGAGCACATCTTCGGCGGCAAAGATGGGAACGTCATTAAGCACCGCAAGCGCGATGGCATCGCTCGGGCGCGCGTCAACCTCGCTCGTCTTTTTACCGCAACGCATTTTAACCACTGCGTAGAAGGTGTCTTTTTTCAAGGCCACGACACGCACCTCTTCCAGCCGGGCATCGATACCCTGAAGAAGACTGGAGAAAAAATTGTACGTCATCGGCCGCGGCATGGCAAAATCACTTAAACCCATGGCGATGCATTGTCCTTCGTGGGGACCTATCCATATAGGAATCAGGCGTCTCCCGGCTTCATCATAAAGTAAGATAACATAAGGTGTTGTAGAATAAGGTGTTATCGGCAGTTCCTGCCCTTCTTTTCGTTCTACCTTAATCACATCGGCGATAGTTACCCTGACCATCTTTTTCCTCCTTTTTTCCGGCGGTACTATTTCCGGGTAACGCTCCAGCAGCACTGTCTTGAGTCGCTGGCGGGCGCGGTGCAGGCGTACCTTGACCGTGCCTGCCGGAAGATTTATCATCGACACGATTTCCGGCAAGCTCAACTGAACGTAATAAAACAATAAAAGGATATCCCTGTCTGCGGGCGAAAGGTCATTCACCGCTTTCAGTACAGTTTGATATTGCTCTCTTTCCTCAGTGAGTTTTTCCGGTGTTAAAACCGGGGCGGAAAAGGGGGCGGGGAAAAAATGCAAACCCTCCATAATCGCTTCCAGAGAGAAAAAGGCTATTTTCCTGTCGCGCAAACGATTCCGGTAAACGTTCAACATGATACCGTAGAGCCAGCTTTTAAACCGCGCCGGGTCGCGCAGGCTGCCAAGAGAAAGATAGGCCTGGAGCATGGCTTCCTGCGCCAGGTCAGGCGCGCTTTCCTCCTCCGAGGTCAGGCGCAGCGCGAACCTCTGCATCGGCATTTGATACCGCTGCGCCAGCAGTCCGAACGCGTTTTTATCGCCGTTGCGCGCCAGCGCCACCAGCTCGCTGTCAGTTCTCTCTTCCAAAGACACTCCTGCTTTCCAGTCCTATATTATATAGTGACAAATAAACGGGGAAAGGTTACAGGCGATAAAAGGGCCTGGAATCCGTTTTTGGACTGTCAGGTAGTTGGTGAGGTTACGGTTATCTCGCCCTGGGGTAAGAGCCAAGAATCTTGACGAAGACAGCGTGCTCTTCGAGCGCTTTCAGGGCTTCCGCCACCTCTTTTTCCTCGCGGTGGCCGGAGAAGTCCATATAGAAGTTATACTCCCAAGGCTGGTGGCGGGTGGGGCGGCTCTCCAGCTTGGACAGGTTTATCTTTCTGCGAGCGAACTCCCCAAGGCAGTCGTAGAGCGCGCCCGGCTTGTGCTTCAGCGAAAAGACGATGGACGTCTTATCGTTACCGGTCGGCAGGGAGTCCTCTTTAGACAGAACGAAAAAGCGGGTGAAGTTGTGGGGATTGTCCTCGATTTCCCGGGCGAGTATTTTCATCCCGTAAAGCTCGGCGGCCCTGGTACCGGCAACCGCGGCGCAGTCGAGCCGGCCCTCCTCTTTAATCATTCTGACGCTGCCGGCGGTATCCGAGGCCGGCACAATCTCCGCGTTCAGCTTCTTTATGAAATTGCGGCTCTGCGCCAGGGCCTGCGGGTGGGAATAGACGAACCTGACGGTGTCCAGGCCGGCGCCCTCCAGAGCGATAAGGCAGTGGCTGATACGCAGCTCGGTCTCGGCGCAGACCATCAGGGTGGAATCGAGTAGCAAATCGTAGGCGCGGGTAATGCTGCCCTCCAGCGAGTTCTCCACCGGCACCATGGCAAACGGCGCCTCACCCGATTCGACCGCCTCAAAGACCTGGTCGAGGTTCTCAAAAGGCACGCCTTTGGTGGACTTCCCGAAGAACCTCACGGCGGCTTCCTCGGAGTAAGCGCCCGGCTCGCCCTGGTAAGCCACGGCCACGCCCTGGACTTTCTTGCTGGCGCTGATAATCTGTCGATAGATATTCTCGATATCTGCGGGACTTATCTTTTCAGCGCGGGCAAGGGCGCGGACGTTTTTCAGGACTTTAAGCTCCCGGTCCCGGTCCTCGATGAGACGGCTGGTCTTTTTCTTACCCCTGCCGATTTCTTTCGAGATATCCTGGCGCTCGGCGATAAGCTCGACGATGCGCGCATCTATGGCATCGATTTTCTTTCGCAAATCATCGATATTCATCAAAAATCCTTCTCTCATCTCCCTTTACAAAAGGGAGACGATAGTTTCTCAATGAATGTTATATCGCGCTTAAAAAGCGACTAAAAATTATCCTGTCTCTCTATTTTAGTACCCGAGGTATCAGTCCCGCCCTCAGAGCGAAATCGCACAGGGTCAGCGCCATCATGGCCTCGACCACGGGGACGGCGCGCGGCACGATACAGACGTCATGGCGTCCGCCGACTTTTACAGTGGCGCTTTTCATCTTCTGAATATCCACCGTTGGCTGCTCCAGAGCGATGGACGCCACCGGCTTTACCGCTACCCTGACCACCAGCGGCATGCCGGTGGAGATACCGCCGAGAACGCCGCCGGCATTGTTCGTGGTAGTGACTACCTTGCCATTTTTAATCATAAACGGGTCGTTGTTCTGCGAGCCTTTCATGGCGGCGGCGGCAAAACCCGCCCCGAACTCCACGCCCTTGACCGCCGGTATGTCGAACAGGGCTTTAGCCAGCTCGCCGTCGAGGCTATCGAAGACCGGCTCGCCGAGCCCGGCGGGAACGTTAAGGGCGACCCCCTCTATAATACCGCCGAGGCTGTCCCCGGCCTCTCTCGTTCTGGCGATTAACGCCGCCATTTTCTTAGAAGCCGAGGGGTCGGCGCAGCAAAGCGGGTCTCCCGGCGACTTTTTCTTTATCTCCGCACAGTCCAGAGTCCGGGCCGCAACGCCGCCGATGGCTACCGTATGGGCGAAAATTTCAGTATTCAATAAACCCAGCAGCTTCTTGGCGATTGCCCCCGCCATAACGAAGCCGGCGGTAATCCGGCCGGAGGACCTGCCCCCTCCCCGCCAGTCGTTAAAGCCGCCGTATTTAACAAAAGCAGTGTAATCGGCATGACCCGGCCGCAGCTTAAAGCGTATCCTCTCGTAATCGCTATCGTCAACGTCCTCGTTCTTTATCAAAAGGCATACGGGGGCGCCGGTGGTAAAGCCGTTAAAGACGCCGGACAGGATTTCAACTTTATCTTTTTCTCTGCGGGCGGTAGAAGCGGGGACGCCGCCGGCCCGGCGCCGGTCCAGGTCTTTCTGGATGTCCGCCGCGGCGAGGGGAAGACCGGCGGGGCAGCCGTCGACAACGACGCCGATAACGCCACCGTGGCTTTCGCCGAAGC
>Ga0315554_1001558_pt1 | contig 13508 bp, 14 predicted proteins | sample SalMarSW160370MG_FD_202114 | JGI IMG/M metagenome (GOLD analysis project Ga0315554, IMG submission 202114) | Salt marsh sediment microbial communities from the Plum Island Ecosystem LTER, Massachusetts, United States - Salt Marsh Sediment SW1603-70 ... | reverse complement strand
TCCCTATGTGTCACCGGTCAGCATCGCGATGCCCGCCTGCGCTCGCTCCAGTGTGCAGCTCCCGCTCGGATGCGGTCACTCCAGATTTCGCGCCGTGCGGCTGGCGTGGTATAATGACTTCGTGGTCGATGCAGACCCACAACGCACTTGCAGTCATCTCGGCAAGAGGAGGATCAACGATGATCATCGGCGTACCGCGCGAGATCAAGGATAACGAGTACCGCGTGTCCATGACGCCGGGCGGCGTCCACCACCTGACCCAGATGGACCACGAGGTCTGGCTGGAAAGCGGGGCAGGAGAAGGCAGTGGCTTTACCGACCAGGAGTATGCTGAGGCTGGCGCCAAGATCGTGCCGCGCAGTGCGGACGCCTGGTCGGCAGAGCTGGTCGTCAAGGTCAAGGAGCCGCTTCCGCAAGAGTACGAGTTCCTGCGGTCAGGACTCGCCCTATTCACCTACCTGCACCTGGCGGCTGACGAGCAACTGACTCGCGCGCTGGTATCCCACGAGGTAACGGGCATTGCGTACGAGACGGTCGAGCTGCCGAACGGCCACCTGCCGTTGCTCACGCCGATGAGCGAGGTCGCGGGGCGGATGGCCGTCCAGATCGGCGCGCACTATATGGAAAAGATGAACGGCGGCCGGGGCAAGATCCTCGGTGGTGTGCCGGGAGTACGTCCGGCGGATGTCGTGATCATCGGCGCTGGCACCGTGGGCACCAACGCCGCCCAGGTCGCGCTGGGCATGGGCGCTCACGTGATCATCATCGACATCAACATCGACCGCTTACGCTATCTCCACGACGTCCTCGGCGGCAGGTTGACGACGCTCAGCTCGAACCCGCTGAATATCGCGCAGGCCGTCCGCCGCGCCGACTTGATGATTGGGGCGGTACTGATCAAGGGCGCCAAGGCACCCAAGCTCGTCACACGGTCCATGATCGGCACGATGGCCCCCGGTAGCGTGGTCATCGACGTCGCCGTGGACCAAGGCGGCTGCGTCGAGACCTCACACCCCACCACACACTCAGACCCGATCTTTCTGGTTGATGGTGTGATCCACTACTGCGTCGCCAACATGCCCGGTGCAGTGCCACGCACCAGCACCTATGCCCTCAGCAACGCGACGCTGTCCTACATCACCCGGCTCGCTGCACACGGCGTCGAGGGTGCCCTGCAGCACGATGCGGGGCTCGCCAGGGGGATCAACACCTACCAGGGTCACGTCACGTACTGCTCCGTTGCCGATGCCTGGACCCTGGAGTATATGCCGGTGGAAGACTTGTTGTGATGCAACGATGGTCCGAGAGTTGCATACCGTAGTGTGACGTGCTATAATCTGTCTGCCGCAGACTGGCCTAGTCGGCTGCGAGCAGCATCTAGTCGAGTCAAGTGCGTTTGGTGTACCGCTGGGATCACAGCCGTGACCGAGACGGTCAAATGCAGGGCCCGCGTCGTCAAGCCGCGATTCGCGGCGACCGGTTCTTCCTGGCTGCAGATCCCCGGACACCCCATGCGAGACCGAGAGGAATGTAGCTATGGAAGACGAACCGCGTCAGGGCCCCAAGCGGCCGCGCATCAGTACACAGGATATCGCCGTCGCCGGCATCTTTGGCGCACTAGCCATAGTCCTGGCCTTTACCCCACTTGGGCTGATCCCCGTGCCCAATCCAACAGAGGCTGCTACTAGCCTGCACTTGCCAGCGATCATTGCCGGGTTGCTGTCTGGCCCGATCGTCGGCGGGTTGGTCGGGCTGGTGCTTGCCGTCTCTACCTGGTATCTTTACAGTCCCACCTACCTCACCTTCGCGAACGGTAACCTCTTTGTAGCGCTGCTCGCGGCCTTTCTGCCCAGGATCCTGATCGGTGTTCTGGCCTACTATGCGTATCGCCCCTTGCGGCGGTGGCCCCCGGCTGCTGCTGCCCTGGCGGGACTCGTAGGTACGCTGACCAACACCTTTGGCGTGCTGGGCATCCTGATCTGGCTCGGCACACTTCCGGTCTCGCTACTCGTGCCCGTGTTTACGATGAACGTCCCGATCGAGGTTGCCCTGGCCCTAGTTGTGACGATTCCCACGCTCGCCGCGCTTCGGGCCTTGGGTCGGGCTCGCATCGCTGCAGCACGGGATTAGGCCAAGTCGGTGCAGCCTCTCATCCGTATCCGCGCGTTGCGTCACACGTACGTGTTTGACGCTGGCGTACCGATCGCTGCCCTGGATGGGATCGATCTCGACCTGCACCACGGCGAGTTCGTGGGTATCGTGGGGCCGAATGGATCGGGCAAGTCTACCCTTGCCCAGCATCTGAACGGCCTCCTGATGCCCACTTCTGGTGAGGTCTGGGTGTCTGGCATGCTCACCGCCGAGCCCCGCGACAGGTGGCGAATCCGCCAGCAGGTCGGGATGGTATTTCAGAATCCCGACAGCCAGCTCGTCGCCAGCACCGTGGAGGAAGACGTCGCCTTCGGGCTCGAGAACCTTGGTGTCCCACCAGCCGAGATCCGCGCACGCGTGGATGCTGCGCTGGATGCCGTGGGTCTGGCCGGCTACGCGACGCGCCCTCCCTACCTGCTTTCTGGCGGGCAGAAGCAGTTGGTGGCCATCGCCGGCGTGCTCGCGATGCAGCCTGCGTGCATCGTATTCGACGAACCAACCTCGATGCTCGACCCATCTGGTCGCGAGCGCGTGCTCGACACGATCAAGATGCTCAATACGGAGCACGAGACGACAACTATCCTCATCACACAGTCGATGGAGGAGGCCGCCCTCGCCGGCCGCTTGCTCGTGATGCACCGCGGGCGTATCGTGGCGGATGGACCACCAACGCGCATCTTTGCCGAGCCCGCCCGGCTGCGATCGCTTGGCCTGGACTTGCCCCCTGTGGTCGAGATCGCGCATCGCCTCGTTGGGTGGGGCGTGCCACTGCCACCAGATCTACAGACCGTGGACGATATGGCGAGGGTGCTGTGCACATTGAGCTCCTAGGCGTATCGCACACCTACAACGCAGGTACGCCGCTCAGCCACATGGCGCTGCACGGTATTGACCTGGCAATCTCGCCGGGCGAACGCATAGGGATCCTCGGGCCGACCGGTTCAGGCAAGTCTACGCTGGCCCAGATCCTGGCTGGGCTCTTGGTGCCAACTGCCGGCAAGGTTCGCCTGGACGATGTCGTTCTGCGGACACGCTCCTCCAGGACGCGCAGCCGACGCAGGCGTATCGGCCTTGCCCTCCAATACCCCGAGGAACAGATCTTTGAGCAAACCGTCTTCCGCGAGGTCGCTTTCGGCCCGAAAAGACTGCGCCTTCCTCGTGCAGAGGTCGAGCAGAGAGTGCACTGGGCGCTAAACCGCGTCGGCCTGCCGCCGGAGACATTCGCCCACCGTTCCCCCTTTACGCTCAGCGGCGGGGAGATGCGGCGTGTAGCGCTGGCCAGCGTCCTGAGCCTGCGCCCCGACGTGCTCATCCTCGACGAGCCAACTGCAGGGCTGGACCCCAGCGGCCGGCGCGAGCTTCTCGATCTGGTCAATGAGCTGCACTCCGAGACCCAGTGCACGCTGGTCATTGTTTCGCACGACCTCGGACAGATCGTACGGGTAGTCGACCGGGCGGCGATTCTCAACGCGGGTCAGATCATCGCCGACGGGCCAGTGCGCGCCGTACTGAGCGATCGCCAGACGCTTGCCAACGCGGGGCTCAGCGCTCCGGCCCCCGTCGTCCTGCTGCATCGCCTCGAGGCTGCTGGCTGGCCGGTGCAAACCGACCGCGTGCTGCCAGAAGAGGCGGCTGCCGAGATCTACCGCGCGTGGCAGGCACGAGGAGGCCGGCCTTGAGTCTCCTCATGCCAGGTATGTACGTTCCTGACGAAACTGTCGTTCATAGGCTGGATCCGCGAGCCAAGCTCGCCGTGGCGCTCGTACTGATGGTGCTGCCCTTCTACGCACCTAGCGTTGCAGGAGGATTGCTGCTGGCGGCGTTCGTCATTGGCATTGCGCTGCTCGCCAAGGTGCCGCTCCTGTCGCTGCTGCGGACCATCTACACCATCTTCTGGATCGGGTTCGTGATGTTCTTCTTTTACGCGTTCACGACCCCAGGCGAGCCGCTTGTCAGCGTGGGCAGCATCTCGGTCACGCTGAGCGGGTTGCTTGCTGGAGGAGTCCTGATCTACCGGCTCTGCCTGCTCGTCGTCATTAGCTCACTGCTCACCTACACCACCTCGCCGGGCCAGTTGGCGCATGGACTGGAGGCGACCCTCTCCCCGTTGACTCAGATCGGGCTGCCAGTCCCAGAGGTGTCGATGGTCATGACCATTGCCCTGCGCTTTGTGCCCACGATCTCGGATCAGGTCGATAGGATCATGACAGCACAGCGCGCACGAGGAGCAGACCCGACAGGGAACCCCCTGGAACGCGTGCAGAGCTGGGTACCTGTATTCGTCCCGATATTTGTGCTGGCCTTCCAAAGGGCCGAGCAGCTAGCTACAGCAATGGAAGCGCGCGGCTATCGTGGTGGCTCTCAGCGGACCAGCCTACGGCAGCTTCACCTGAGCTGGCATGATGCAGTTGCTGCCTTGGTCACGGCTGGGATGGCCCTGGTCGTGGTAGGCGCGAGCTACCTCTAGGTGCAGCCGTCGCGCATGCACCAGGTAGCTCGCTCGGCAGGTTTGGTGTACCCATAGGAGGATCTGTGCTACTCGCAATCGACGTCGGAAACACCAACGTCGCCTTTGGCATACACCGGGGAGGGCAGTGGACCGACCACTGGCGCATCCGCACCGTACCCGACCAGATGCCCGACGAGTACAGTGTGTTGTTTCATAGTCTATTCCGTGAAAGCGGCATTGCCATAGGCGAGATCGACCGGGCCGTGCTGAGCAGCGTCGTCCCTCCCGTCACCGACGCCCTTGTGCGCATGCTCGGCGAAGAGATGGCGCGCCCTCCCCTGATCGTGGGACCTGGAGTACGAACCGGGATCCGGATTCGCACGGACAACCCCTCGGAGGTCGGAGCGGATCTCGTCGCCAACGCGGTCGCTGCCTATGCGCGGTTCGAGCGGAATTGCATCGTCGTCGACTTTGGCACGGCGCTCACCTTCACTGCGGTCGCCGTGCCGGGCGACCTGCTCGGTGTGGCGATCGCTCCCGGGCTGAATACAGCCGCAGCCTCGCTTTCCAGCCAGACCGCCCAACTGCCGCGCGTGCAACTTACTCCCCCGGCAGCCGCCATCGGACGGAACACCACGCACTCCATTCAGTCGGGCGTCGTGTATGGATACGTTGGCCTGGTGGAGGCACTCATCCGGCGCATGCGCGCCGAGATGGGAGGCCAGGCGCTTGCCATTGCGACTGGAGGCTTGGCGAGCGTCATCCCTCCCCTCAGCAACGAGTTTGCCGCGATCGAGCCCTGGTTGACGCTGGACGGTCTGCGCATCATCGCTGAACGCAACGCCTGACGCGCGAGGCTCAGCCGGCGCCTAGATCTCGTCCGGATGCAGCGCCGCCAGCCGCTCGGCGTGGTGACCTCGTCCCGTCGCCCGCAGGCGCGCCAGGTACGCAGGCAAACGGCCCCGCGTGTGAAAGGGGCCGCCTTCGCGCAGCACGGTCATCATCGGGTCGACGTCGTGCCGGCTGGTCACCATCATGTCGTGCTGCCACGCTTCGAGGTAGCGCATCGCCTGGTTTGCCAGTTCTGGTCGCTCAGAAGCCAGATCCCGCTGCTCGTGAGGATCCTTGCGCAAGTCAAACAGCATGACCGGTTCGAGCTGCTTGTAACCATCGTGGTAGGTGCGCAGGCAGATATAGTCACCGAAGCGCACGCTGCGCATGCACGACCAGGCGTTCTGGCTCACGACCAGGTACTCCCGGCCCTCAGCCCTGCCCGCACGGAAGGCCTCGGTAAAGGGCACGCCGTCCCAGTTGTCCGGGACAGTACCTCCGGCCAGTTCGATCAGCGTGGCGGCCCAGTCATACTCGTAGTGCATTCCAGCGTCCACGCGCGGCTCGCTCACGATTCCGGGTGCACATACGATCATCGGGACGCGACACGTGATCTCGTCTGCCGTCTGGTGATCGCCCCACACGTTGAGCTCGCCCTGGTTCTCTCCGTGGTCCGAGCTGACCATCACGATTGTCTCATCGAGCACGCCTGCATCCGCGAGCGCATTGAGCAGACGTCCCGCATGCTCGTCCGCATAGCGGATCCCCACGTCATAGCCGTCGATCCAGCGCCGGACGGCTTCCATCGAGTCGAGCTGTGCTGGGATCCGTGGGAAACGTTCGTAGAAGGTCTCCCCGCCCCAGCTATGTGGCTCCTGGGCACTGTGTGGCCCGTACCCGTCCCATGCCCTCTGCCGCACTTCTTCTGTCAGCCACGCCGGCAACGGCTCACCCTCAAATGGATTGCCGTAGGACTCGGGTGTGCGGTACGGCGTATGTGGGTCCCAGTAGTTGACATGCAGGAACCAATTATCCCTACTCGCGTTGCGTTCGATCCACGCGAGCGCGTCCGGCGTGACCTGGTCGGCGATCTCTCCCCCGCCGAAACCCGGGTTGTGCACCTCTCTGAAACCGGCGTACCAGTGCCACGCGCCGTGCCGCTCCCCGAACGGGCTGACCGTGGCTGTGTACAGGCCTGTCTGGCGCAGCGCGCTCATCCAGCTCGTCCCTGCATAGATGTCTCGGAACCCGCGCGTCGTTCCCTCGATGAACGGATCTGCGGCGGTGCCGCCGTGGTTCACGACGCCGGTATGGTAGCCACAACGCCCGCTCCACATCGAGGCGCGCGAGGGCAGACAAGGGGCGTCCGTATTGTAGCAGTGTTCGAAACGCACGCCCTCCCTTGCCAGCGCATCAATGTTCGGGCTCGTATCACGGTGGTAACCATAGCAGCCGAGGTGGTCTGCTCTCAGCGTATCGATATCGATGTACAGGATCCTCACCTTACGCGCCTCCTTGTAGGCCGTCTCTCTGTCTGGTCCGCGATCCTCCGGTACCGATGGCACCGCCACAAAGGCACTATCGACTCAGTTCGTTTGCCAGCGTCTCGAACCGGTCAATGTCGGCGCGCACGATATCTAGGCTGGATCGCCAAAAGTCTGGCGTCGACAGCTCGATCCCAAACCGCGCCGCGAGTTCGGCCGGCGCAGCCATCCCGGTAGAGGCCAGCAGGTCGTCGTACTCCGCCCTGAACGCCTCGGGAGTCTCCTGGTAACGCGCGTACAGGCCGAGGCCAAAGAGCAGACCGAACATGTAGGGGTAGTTGTAGAACGAGCGGCTCGTACTGTAATAGTGCGGCTTTACCGCCCACATGTAACGATGCAGCACATCCTGGTCGAGGCCATCGCCATAGGTCTCGCGCTGTGCCTGTTCCATCAGTGCACACAGCTCGCGCGCCGACAGCTCGCGCGCTCGCCTCTGCTCAAAAGTACGCTGCTCGAACAGGAAACGACTCGATATGTCCACCACGACCTGGCACGCTCCCTGCAGCGCTGCTTCCAGGATCGTGAGCTGCTGTTCCGGCGTGGCTTCCGCCAGCGCAGCATGCCGCACGATCGTCTCACAGAAGATGCTCGCCGTCTCTGCCATTGTCATCGGCGTGTCGCGCTGCAGCATCGTTCTCCGGGACAGGTTCAGATTGTGGTACGCATGCCCCAGTTCGTGGGCCAGTGTACTGACGCCACCGTACACAGGCCGATAGTTCGCCAGGACGCGCGATGCGTCGCCCTGGATCCACATGCAGAATGCCCCGTCGCGCTTGCCATCGCGCGGCTCTGCATCGATCCACCGCTCGCTGAACGCGCGTTCCGCCAGGTCGGCCAGCCGAGCCGAGTAGCTTCCAAACTGCTCGATAACGAACGAACTTGCCTCGACAAAGCGCCACTGGCGTTGATCCGTGCCCACTGGTGCAAAGAGATCATACCACCCTAGCACGGGCAGATCCAGCAACCGCGCCTTTGCCCGAAGATATCGCTGAAAGTCAGGAAACGAATCCCACGCCGCTTCCATCATCGCGTCCAGTGTCGCCCGGTCGATGCGGCCCGCAAACAGCGCCTCATCGAGGACCGACGCCCAGCCGCGACGCCGGGCAACGAGATCCACCTGGCCCTTGATCCCGTTCATCGCTGCCGCGAGAGGGACCTCTGCCCGCTCCCACGTCGCCAGCTCTGCCTCGTAAGCCCGGCGCCGCACCTCCCTCTCTGGACTCGAAGCCAGGTTGCGCACCGCGCTCATCGGTAGCTGGCGAACCTCTCCCTCGATCTCGACCGGCACGGTGAGCTGCGAGGTGAACGCCCCGTGCAGCTTGGCCCACGCCTTGCCGGCGACCAGATCCAGGTCGGCGACCAGGGCTTCCTGCTCGGAAGGGAGGAGATGGGCAGCTGCCTGCTGTGCCACACGCAAAGCAAAGGCATGCGCCTGCGCCAGCGACGAGCGCTCGATCAGCCCGTCTACGTCGAGCGCGCCGATCCATGCCACAAAGCGCCGCTCGATCAGTACGAGCTTGACTCGAAGCTGCTGGTACTCACTCCACTTGGCCTGTGCCCGCTCGTCGCGCGAGTCTGTAGCGATGTGTCCGAATAGATAGGCGTACATCGTCCGGGAACGCTCGAGCAGCTCGTTCAGTTGCTGTACGACGGTCTCAAAGCTGCCTACGAGATCCTTGCCCACGGCAGTAGCCGGTTGGCGACCGATGTCGTGTCTGTCAAACAAGGCCTCGAGGTTGTCGATCCGCGCCGCCATATCCGCATAGGCCGCTCGGAACGCATCCGAATCGACGTCAGGATACACGACGGTCAGATCCCAGTGTGGCAGCGCCCCTGGCACGTCGCTCATCTATCCTTCTTCTCCTCTCTCCCCGGTGTGGGAATCCGAGCTACCATCTTTCGTAGCGAACGAGCTCGGAGACCGGTTTGCGTCGCTTTGGCCGCGGTTCGTCGACCGCATAGCCGAGTGGGGTGAACGCGATCGGCTCCACACCCTCGGGCAGGCCAAGAACCTCGCGCGCGACATCGCGATCGAACGCACCGATCCAGCACGTACCCAGGCCGCGGTTCGTAGCGGACAAGATCAGGTGATCCATCACGATCGCTACGTCGACGTCCGCATAGTTCTTGCCGTCGCTGCGGACCCAGCTCTCGCCGAGCACTGCGCAGGCGCAGATCACGATCGGGGCCTGCACGAACCAACCACGATCATAGATCCGTCGTAGCTCCTCCGTGCGTCCTCCTGTATGGATCACGATCAACTGAAAAGGCTGCCGGTTCGCCGCGGTAGGCGCCAGGCAGGCATCTTGCAGGATCTGCTCTAGGTCTTCCTCCGCAACCGGATCCGGCTTGTACGCGCGGACACTGTACCGCTGTGCCACCAGCTCGTGAACGTCTGTCATCCCTCCACCTCCATCTCCCTGCCTGGACGCCCAGGCCCCAACCATCGAGCGGATTATACCACGAAGCGATGGGCCAGCCCAATGTGTTGCGTGGAGCGTGGGCAAAGCGCTTGGACATCGAGTCCATATCGTGATACAATACGTGGGTTGTAGAGTCGACCCGGTGCCACGAAGCGATCGACTCGAGTCAGAGGTGTACAGTGGGAGATAGCATTGTCTGAGCGCAGTAATGAGGAGTGGATCAGCGACCTAAGCGAACCTGGGCCCCAGCGAGAGCTGGCCGTGAACGATCTTTGGGAGCTGCTCGTACGCGGCCTGGGATACGCCCTGGCTAAGTACGGAAGCGTCACAGAAGCGGACATCGAGGACTTTGCCCAGGACGCCATACTCAAGATCCTCGATGCGCTCGACACGTTCCGCGGTGAGGCTCGGTTCACGACCTGGGCTAACAAGATCGCCGTGCACGTCGCTTTCACCGAGCTGCGCCGCCGTCGTTGGAAGGACGTCTCACTCGAGCAGATGATCGAGATGCCAGATGGAGACCTGATCCCACGAACATGGGTGGACCCCTCTGCTGGCACCGAACAGCAGGCACTACAACACGAGCTGCTGGAGGTCGTGCGAGAAGTGATCGAGGAGGAGCTGACCGATCGGCAGCGGCAAGCGCTCGTCGCGGCGCGCATCTCCGGCGTTCCGCTGACTGAACTGGCGCGCCGCATGGACACCAATCGCAACGCGCTGTACAAGCTGCTTTTCGACGCGCGCCAGCGTCTGCAGAATCGCCTCCTCAGTCGGGGGCTGTCTAAAGAGGATATTCTCGCCATATTCGACGACTGATGATCAACGACCTGCGAAAGGTATGGCATGTCCAGTCACCCAAATGCAGCTCGCATAACAAGAGTGCGTGCGCTCATCTGTGAGGTCGTGACCGCACAATTCGATGAAATGGACTGCCCCGAATGCTTCGAGTACCTGGATCGCTTTGCGGATCTGATCCTGAATGGTGCCGACGCTGCCGGGATGATGCCGAGACTGCACGACCATCTTGAGCGATGTGCACACTGCCGAGAAGAGTTCGAGGCCCTGTTGGCGGCCGTACGCGCCTGGCAGTAGCCACTGAGTGAGTGAGCAGCCCGCGTCGTTTCTCGCTCGTGCTACCGCTCGCTCGGGCCACGGCTCGCTCGCGCCGCCCACCGCCCCATCGTTGATCCAGACCTTCGAGCCGCAGCACGGCCCGCGCCCGCGCCAAGACCACCCTCTGTGCCTCACGCTGTGAAGGAATAATGTGAATGGTTCGTATCGAGTACCTGGTTGATTATCCGGAGCACATCCCCGTGCTCGCAGAATGGCACTATGCGCAGTGGAGCTACCTCGACGTTGGTGTCTCTGCTGCCCAACGTGCCACTACGCTGCGTAGGCACGGGCGCGATACTGTGCCGATGACGCTCGTCGCGCTCTCTGGTGACACGCTGCTGGGTTCAGCCAGCTTGATCGCACACGACATGGACACGCGGATGGACCTCTCGCCCTGGCTTGCCAGCGTCTATGTCGATCCGCCCTACCGGGAGCACGGAACCGGGAGCGCGCTGGTCGGAGCAATCGTTGACCGGGCGAAGCGCCTCGGTTTCCCTGTACTCCACCTGTTCACCCCTGACCGGGCTCCCTTCTACGAACGCCTCGGCTGGCATATCCTCGAGTATACAGTCTACCGTGGCTATGCCCAGACAGTGATGTCGATCTCTCTTGAGAAGCCCGGCGAGGAGCGCGGCTGACCGCTTGGCAGGTATGGTTGTTCCATATGCACCAGTCCATTCCGTATGTCGCGCCCGTTGGCCCGCGGATCGCTGAGGCGACAACCAAGAGAGGAAGGTGAACCCCATGGGCAGCACATATTCTCCCTCGATCAAACCGAACATCGTCTTTATCATGGCTGACGACATGGGCTACGGTGACCTGGGCTGCTATGGCGCCACCAAGATCCGGACCCCTCACATGGACCGCCTGGTCAGCGATGGCATCCGCTTTACCGACGCCCACTCTTCGGCCGCCGTGTGTACGCCCAGTCGGTACAGCGTACTCACCGGGCGCTACTGCTGGCGCAGCCGCCTGAAAAAGTGGGTGTTGTGGGGTTTCGAGCCCCCGCTCATCGAGCCCGAGCGCCTGACCGTCGCCTCCATGCTCAAGCAGCAGGGATACGCGACCGCCGCGATTGGAAAATGGCATCTGGGCCTCGGCTGGACGACGATAGATGGACAGCCACCCACGGCCGATGGCCGGAACGTTGACTATGCCGTCCCCATCCAGGGCGGTCCCCTCGCGCTTGGGTTTGACACTTGCTTCTGCATCACCGGATCCCTCGACATGGCCCCTTACTGCTTTGTCGAGGACGACCATACAGTGGGCATCCCGAGCGTCGACAAGACCCCCTACTTGCCGCAGCAGCGCGAGGGACTCATGGTTCCGGACTGGCGGGACGACCTCGTCGACGTCCGCTTTGCTGAGCGCGCAGTTGCTTTCATTGACCGGCACGCCGAGCGGCAGCCAGAGCAGCCCTTTTTCCTCTACCTCACGCCTTCTGCACCCCATCGGCCTTGCGTCCCGCCGGACTTGACAGCAGGCACGAGCGATGCTGGCGAGCGTGGCGACATGGTGGCGCTGGTCGACTGGATGGTAGGGCAGATCGATGACGCACTGGTAAGGCATGGCCTTCAAGAACGCACCCTGGTTATCGTCACGAGCGACAACGGTGCTCGCCTCACCAACTATGATGGGCGTGACTATGGACACAAGTCGAACGGCGAGCTACGGGGACAAAAGGCCGACATCTGGGACGGCGGGCACCGCGAACCGTTCATCGCACGCTGGCCTGGACACATCGCACCCGGCGCAGTCAGCAGTCACCTCACCTGCCTCTGCGACCTGATGGCAACGTGTGCAGACATTCTCGACATCCCTTTGCCGGCGAGCGCAGGACAGGACAGCTACAGTTTCTTCGGCGCGCTAACAGGCACGCCCGCATCCGGACCGGTCCGGGAGATGCTCGTGCACCATTCCGGTGATGGCATGTTCTCCCTCCGCCAGGGCCGCTGGAAGCTGATCCGCGGCCTGGGTTCAGGCGGGTTTACAGAGCCGCGGCACGTCGAACCGTCTCCCGGAGGACCCCTTGGTCAGCTTTACGATATGGAGAGCGACCAACAGGAAACAGGAAATGCGTGGCTCGACCATCCGGAAATGGTCGAAACGCTGGCAAGCGCCCTGGACCGATCGCAGTCCCTCGGATACACCCGGCCTGGCGCCAGGCCATAACCTACCACGCTACTCGAGTGCCGGTGGTGTACAATATGCTGGCCCTGCGATCCCTTCGAAAAGCATATCGACAATACTAGACACGTCCGGCTCGTCATCCCAGGCCGCCGACTCGCTGTGAGAGACGCGCGCTAGAAAGACGGCCAGGTAAGCGCCGCTGATCGCATGCGAGACTTCGACGGGACTGAGATTGGGCCGGATCTCGCCCCGCTGTTGTGCTTCCACTACGAGCCGATGCAAGATATCGCCGAGGCCGAGGCTTGCCGGCGCTTCGGCCGATGGATAAAGCATCGAGCTCACAATCACATAGCGCGTCACGTTCAGGTAGGGCAGTGTGTCAGATACGAGTTGGCGCATGACCAGGCGGATCCTGGCAACCGCGCTCTCGACATCGCATAGATCCTCTTCTGCCATCCGTCTCAACTTGCCCAACTCGTCCAGGCCGATTGCGCGCAACAGGTCGCGCTTGCTTGGGAAATAGTTAAAGACGGTGGCACGAGAGACGCTCGCCTCTTCAGCCACCTCCTCGAACGAGGTGTTGTCAAATCCCTGTTCCTGGAACAGCTTGACTGCCACGTCGAGGATCCGGTGCTGTGTCTGTAGCTTTTTCTGTGCCCGCAGTGATGACTGCGCTTCGCCCATCCGGTACCTCCATCCTACCTGCCACGGGTGTCGCAATGGTACACGAGGATGCGGTCGGCGTCAAGGCAGGCGATGAGCCCGCCCATCTCGCCTGTAGCAGAGAGGGCCTCACGCATATACGGTCGCTGCCTAGTCCGAGGCGTCGACCTCGATCTGGTTCTCGACGTCGATCACGCCAGGCAC
>Ga0315554_1001557_pt1 | contig 13510 bp, 11 predicted proteins | sample SalMarSW160370MG_FD_202114 | JGI IMG/M metagenome (GOLD analysis project Ga0315554, IMG submission 202114) | Salt marsh sediment microbial communities from the Plum Island Ecosystem LTER, Massachusetts, United States - Salt Marsh Sediment SW1603-70 ... | reverse complement strand
TGTGGGATTGATGGAAAAGAATTGTCTTGATGCTGTAACCAATAATGTTTTAGGTACGCAGATTCTTGTCGAACTTGCAGCTCGTTATGGAGTAGAAAAGTTAGTCATGATTTCATCAGATAAGGCAGTCAATCCGACAAGTATTATGGGAGCAACAAAACGCATTGCCGAATTTATCGTTCATAATGCTGCTGTAAACCATCATAAAGCATTTGTTGTGGTACGGTTTGGCAATGTTCTCGGCAGCAGAGGAAGCATAGTGCCTATCCTCGAGAAACAGATTCGTGCTGGTGGACCGGTGACAATAACACATCCTGAGGTTACAAGATTCTTTATGACAATTCCTGAAGCCGTGCAGCTTGTACTGCAAGCCGGGGCATTAGGAAAATGCGGAGAGACATTTGTCCTTGATATGGGACAACCAATAAGAATTGTTGATCTTGCACGTGATCTTATTCGACTCAGCGGATTGCATGAAGGAACAGATATCGATATTGTATTTACAGGTCTGCAAAAAGGCGAGAAAATGCACGAAGAACTTTTCTATGCGACAGAAAAGCATACGCGATCGAATCATGAAAAGATCTTTGTTTGCAACAATAGCGATAATTACCGAACTGCAACTAAGGATTATAGAGATTCGAAAAATACCATCAACGAAGAATCACCATCTTTAATTCGTGATATTAATTTGCTTGTTAACGTAGCAAGAGCCGGCAAGATAGATCTTGTTTACCAATATCTGAATAAAATCGTTCCTCAGTACAATGACGATGAATGCTTTCGAATGAATCTTAAGGATATCAAGGTTCAGGAGAGAATTCGTAACTCAACGGCAGAGGTGGCTGCCTAGTGGGCGATAATTAGAGTTATTCTGAGAAAAAAGACGTTCTTTTGTAAATCTTCAAGGCCTCACAAGCATAAATTGTGAGGTTTTTTTATGTACGGAAAAAATGAATTGATCAGTTCAATAAAAAGTAAAAAAGCAGAACTTCTATTTAATCCAGAAACAGTGAAATGCGGTAGGAAATGAACAAAACATTACCTTGTACGTAATTGTTCTTAAAGGTCGACGGTAAATTGTCTATTGTTTATTAAGTTTCTTTTGTAAAAAAGCAGTTATTTTTAAGACAGTATCGAAATTTTCTGCAATGAGTTCATCATCTCCAAATTGAAGCTGGAATTTTTCTTCTAAATAACATATAAGTTCAAGTACTCCTGTTGAATCAATAACTCCCATGCCTAACAGTGATTCATCGTCATTAAGAACGGTCGCAGGATTAAAAATGAAATTCTGTTGGATAAAATCTCTTACCGTTTTCTGAATTTCTTGCTGGTTCATTATTAGATTATCCTTTAATATGCTGGTAATGTGTTTTGAGTGTGATCAATAAATGTTTTGAATTCAATTTCTGCTTCAAGTTTTTGTTCGAATGTTTCGATAAACTGCTGAACAACAATCTGCGTAGACAAGATTCCGACAAATGCCATATTATCTGCGTTGCTAAATAAGCCAGGTTTATGCAGATAGTCGCGTTTTGAGATGCATTTTTCGTACAAGCCCCGGACTGCTTTCGGATTGAAAATTCTGCTTTCTTCAAGCATATGATCCGAAAATAGTTCTTGCACATATTGCGGTGTATCCTGACTGAGGAAACTTACAGCATCCGGCGCACGATACGGCTGTTTATTGCGATGAATGATTGCTTTTGGAATCAGTCCGGCCGATGCTTTTTTTAGGATGCGTTTCTCTTCAAGAAAAGCGAGTTTGTGTTCTGCCGGAAGTTCATTACAAAATTGCATAACTTCGGCATCGAGAAAAGGAAAACGACCTTCAACGGAATGAGCCATCAGCATGCGATCTCCCTGCGATGATATCAGGTATGTTGAAAGCAGCGTTTTTATTTCAAGATATTGTGCCTGTGCGAGAGGATCCCATTTGTTGAAAGCAGCCGGTAAATCATCCAATGCAGAAGGAGACGGATTGTTCTCAAGCATATTTAGGATATCCTTGGATAAAAATTTTTTTAATGAAGATGTGGTTTGCCATCTCGGATCATGTGAAAATCCCGGTGAGCCGGCTCGTTCAAGTCCTTTTCTCCAAAATTCATAGGCTATTCCTCTTGCTCGTTGTGGTGAGCGTGCGAAGTACGGGTATATCCGGTCAAATAATAATGGCCGGATTTTAGAATTCGGCTGATGAGACCAGAATTGACGAATCATCATTTCTCTAAAAATATCGTATCCTGCCAACATTTCGTCAGCTCCTTCGCCAGTTAAGACAGCTTTTATCCCGGCTTTATGCACGGACTTGGAAAGAAGAAATAAAGGCGCAGGGGCTGTTCTTAGAATCGGTCGTTCAGTATGCCAGATGACATCGGGAAAGACCAGCGCGATATCTTTTTTTGTTACAATGATTTCTTTGTGAGAGCTATTCAATGTTGCGGCCATCATTCTTTGGTATTCTGTCTCGTCAAACTCAGCATCATCGAAACGGATGGAAAACGTGTTAAATCGACCTTCTTTTACTTTTCGACCTAACCGTGCAATCACGGAACTGTCTAATCCGCCGGATAAGTAACTTCCTACCGGAACATCAGAACGTAACATTCGTAATTTTGTTGCCTGTTCTAATTTTTCCTGCAAAATATTTGCAGCTTCAGCAAATGTCGGAGAACCGTATTTATGTTCCCATCTATTAGATTCTTGAGAGTACGATGGTTGCCAGTACAGCATTTCTTTCATTTGATTGCCCGGTTTGTAAATCCGTACTGAACCCGGAGGTAACTCTTGAATCCCTTCGAATATGGTTACTGGAGCAATCGAAGCCCAGTATGTAAATGTCTGATCTAATCCATGCGGATTTATAGCCCGTGGAACCTCAGGATCGGCAAATATAGCTTTCATTTCACTGCCAAAGAGGACCCGGCCGTCTTTTTCATAAATATATAGCGGTCGCACTCCGATACGATCTCGAGAGAGAACCAATGATCGAGTTTGCGTGTTCCATAACGCGAGAGCCCATTGCCCGTTGAAACGGGAGAAGCAATTAATGTCCCACGATTCAAATGCATGAAGAACAACTTCTGTGTCTGAATGGGTTCGAAAGCAATGGCCCAGTTTTTCAAGCTCGGTTCTCAACTCAACGAAATTGAATATTTCTCCATTGAAGACAATCCAAAGAGTACGATCCTCATTAGACATAGGTTGTTGGCCTGCCTGGATGTCGATAATAGACAGACGTGCATGTACTAGGCCGGAATGATAGTCTCTAAATAATCCAAACTCATCCGGTCCACGGTAACGAATAGCACCTATCATAGACTGTAACAATTTAACAGTTGGTGGGTCATGACGGTCGGTGAGATTAACAATTCCGGCTATCCCGCACATTGAAATTATATTTCCTTTGATTGACGAATCGTCGATTGAATGAAATTGCTAATCTCATCTACGTTTTCGATCAGAAGAGGCGGGAGATGAAGTGCTATTGTTGCACGGCGCTTTTTCTCTATATCCTTATATATTCTCTCCACTTGTTCTGAGGTGAGATTTGTAGCATGAGCCACTTCAGATGAGTTGATTTTATGGTTGAATCCGTAAAGACAAATATCCATCTGATTGTAGGGAAGAGAAAAATAGAACTCTTCTTGAGTCTGCGGGAGAGAGAATGTATCCGTACTCGGAGTACGTTTACATATTTCTTCAGGAATATCAAGTGACTCGGCAAGTTGAAAGACTTGAGTTTTATAAAGATGAGCTATTGGCTTGAAATCAGCATTTCCATCTCCTGATTTCACAAAGAAACCCTGGTCATATTCAAGGCGATTAGGTGTACCACACACCGCGTAATTTAATTGATCGGCAAAGGAGTATTCGATCATTTTCCGCGTTCGCTGTTTCATGTTCGTTGCGGCGATGAGTTGAAGATAAACGTTTAAAGGCATCCGGACCGATTTTTTATCTCCGGCAGGGTTTTGAACAGTAAGAAATGAGAGATTTAAACGGTCATTTTCAAGAATAGATGGAAGCGTAACTTTATGTTTCCAGCCATCGCCATACTCGGGAAATACTCGTTGTATCGCTTCAAGTTGAGTTTCATAACACCGAGCTCCTTTGAGAATGGGAGTAATATCTACTATTTGTATTTTGACTCCAAGTGCGTCTGCGAGTTTTTGACCAAGTCTTGTCGAATCAGGAGATGAATCGCGTTCAGGTAACGAGAGAGCTAGTATGTTCCCTTTTTCTATTGCTTTTGCACATAATGCGGCACAAACGGAACTATCAATACCGCCTGATACTGCAATAATGACACCCTTCTTTCGAAGGATAATTCTCACTTGATGACGAATCGTTTTTACTGTTTTCTCAATTGTTTGCTTCGTTTCAAGATTCAGCCAATTATTTGGATCATCCATGGATCGCCCCGATGAAAAATTCTAAGGTTCTTTTGCTGCATTTGCTATGAAATGAATATTGAATAAACTTAACCAAACATTTTCCCTTAATCAATGAAGAAGTCTAATGGTATAATAGCAATTGATTTCTTGACTTGATTCTTGTAGATTTACGGGAACTAAATAAAGGAATGATTCAAAAGCATCTTAAAATATCAGAAATGGTTAAAAAAACGAAATTATATTACATCCTTAAAAACACGGAATGAATTTATGACATCTATCGGCGATTATCTACGGCTTGCAGCTAAATATAATCCTGACAAAATTGCACTTGTAACAAAAACATCGCAAATGACGTATGCGGCACTCTCTCAGGCGGCAGACTCGTTATCAAGTTGGTTGCTTGCCAAGGGATTGCATAAAGGAGAGAGAGTTGTTATTTATGTTGAAAACTCAGTAGAAACAGTAATTTCCATTTTCGGTATTCTAGGTGCTGGAGGGTGCATTGTTATACAGAATCCTACGACTCCGCTTGAAAGGATTCAGTATGTTACTGAAAATTGTAATGCTCAATTTTTGATCTCGCAGGCAGATAATATTTCCTCCATAAATCAATCTGCTCAGAGTTGGAAATGTACTCTACAGTTTATTTCAATCGGCGCCGCAATAGCTGAATCCGTGGGATTCGACGAAGTAACTCGGTTTCCGATAGCCTCGTCTTTCCCGGAATTAACGGGAGATGATCTTGCAGCAATTATCTACACTTCTGGATCAACTGGAAAACCCAAAGGAGTTACATTAACGCATCGGAATATAGATATTGTGGTCGAGACGGTTATACAATATCTGGAAAACAATGAAAAAGATATTATTCTTTGTGTATTGCAGCTTTCATTTGGTTATGGGTTGCTACAACTCTTTGCTACATTTAAAACTGGTGCAAAACTCATTTTAGAAAAGGGTATTACCTTCCCGTACGAAATCATCAAACGGATTACTCAAGAACGTATTACCGGTTTTGCAGGTACTCCCACTATGTACGCAATTCTCTTTCAGCTGAAGGATCTGGGGAAAGAAGATTTTTCGTCGCTTCGATATATCACGAATGCTGCAGCTGCTTTACCTGCGACTTTTGTACCTATACTACGTAAGGTGTTTCCTTCCACAAAGATTTATCTTATGCATGGGCTCACTGAATGTCTTCGAACCACGTATCTGCCTCCTGATGAAGTTGAGTTGCGGCCGACGTCTGTCGGGAAAGGCATGGCAAATGTAGATCTTTGGCTTGAGGATGAAGAGGGGAACAAGATTGAAGATGGACGACCGGGAGAATTAGTAATCCGCGGCCCCAATATTATGTTGGGGTATTGGAATGATCCTGAAGCAACTGCCAAACGAATACGGAAAAGTAAAAATTCTCCGGGAAAAGTACTTTATGCAGGAGATCTTTTTCGCAGGGACGAAAACGGGTATTTTTATTTCGTGGCACGTATGGATGATGTCATAAAGTGCCGGGGCGAAAAAGTAAGTCCGATAGAAGTTGAAGATGTTATCTATAAACTTGAAGAAGTACTAGAAGTTCGTGTGATTGCAGTTCCTGATGAGATTCTTGGACAAGCGGTAAAGGCAGAGATTGTGTTGAAAGAGGGAAAATTACTCAGCGACCGACAAGTAAAAGCCTACTGCCAGCAGCATTTGGAAGATTACAAGATTCCCAAATATGTTGAATTCGTTACCTCTCTTCCTAAAACACTAGGCGGGAAAATTCGTCGCAAGGTTACATCTTGATTAATATTAAGTGTATTTATACAGGGGAAATCAATATCGCCTGATACTGATAGAATATCTGAAACTTGTCTAAGGGCTGCTAAAAAGGTGCTTTTATAGTCATGTAGCAATCAGGATTTCTTATTGCGATTGAAATGATCAAGTGCTGGCAGTATTATTCTTTTTAGAATAATATCATTCATGTTTTAATGTTCTAAGCAAAAAAACTATATTTAAGTCCACTGAAAGTCTCAGATTTGTTATTAACGTTTTTAAATTAACGTAACATAGAATTATTATTGTATTGGAATGATTTAATCCTCAGATCTTTAAACAGGTTTTTACCTGCAAAAGCATTGGAGATTCCGACAAAGGATTATACTCTCATTTCCATAGGACTCATATAAAAACAACTCTTTTCTTCTATTCGGGCTGGCATTTTTGGGGAAATCCATTTATCGTTTCAATACTCTTTATAAATTAAAACAAAATAATGGGATGAAAGTATATTCAAAAACATTTTTGCAAAGTGGACGATGACCGAACAATCTCAAAAGTATACTTCAGCACTAATTGTTCTTACGTCACTCTTCTTTATGTGGGGATTTATTACAGTACTCAACGATATTCTTATTCCTTTCCTTAAAAAAATGTTCGAGCTTAACCGTTACCAGTCAATGTATATAAAAAAGGATAAATATGAATCAGAAAGAGACAGTACTTGGCATCGATATCGGCGGTACCAATACTAAATTTGGTTATGTTGATCAAAATGGAAATCTTCTCGCGGAAGGAGATATGCTGACCGAAGCGCATCGACCGGCTGATGAATTTTTTGAACGACTTCATATACAGGCAGAAAATCTCTTTGCTTCAAAAAAGAACGAATTAAAACTTGTGGGAATAGGATTGGGAGCTCCCAACGGCAATTATTATAAGGGTACAATTGAGCAGCCGCCGAATTTGAGCTGGGGATATGTGAATGTCGTTGAGATGCTGCGACGCTGGTATACTATTCCAGTCGCACTTACTAATGATGCAAACGCTGCTGCATTGGGCGAAATGCTCTTTGGCGCCGCAAAAGGAATGAAAGATTTCATTGTAATTACGCTGGGAACAGGACTGGGCAGCGGTATTGTATCAAACGGTGAACTTATTTACGGCCATGATGGATTTGCCGGCGAGATCGGCCACACGATTGTCGACCCTGACGGACGTCAATGCGGCTGCGGTCGGCGCGGATGCCTGGAAACGTATGCTTCGGCAAGCGGAATTAGAAGAACCATGGAAGAACTTCTTAAAAAACCCACTCCTCCGAGCGAGCTTCGCCAAATTGATTTTGAGCAAATTACATCAAAACGCATTTTCGAAGCAGCTCAACGTGGGGATAAACTCGCTTTGGAAGCATTTGAAATAACAGGACGATACCTCGGTTTGAAACTTGCGGATTCTGTCGCTCATACAAGTCCGGAAGCGATTATTCTTTTCGGCGGCCTGGCAGCAGCAGGAGATTTTATCTTTTCTCCGACGAAAAAATATATGGAAGAATATCTTCTCGGCATTTTTAAGAATAAAGTACGGCTGCTTCCTTCAAGCTTGCCAAAGGGAAATGCTGCAATTCTTGGAGCTGCTGCACTTATGTGGAAGCAGCTTCTTAAGATATAAAGAATTTATTCCATTTTAGTTTGTAATATACAAAAACGATAGTATGCCAATTGTTTAATATTATATTACACCTTTGATGGTGAATGAACAACAGCAATTATTATCCAGTAAGAAAGATATCCATGCCGAAGAAAGTTAACATAATTAATGAAATGCAGAAGGCATTAATGGATGGAATACTAAAGAAATGGTATCCATTGGTAATTGATAAAAAACATGGTGGATATTTTACAAATATTACTTTTGATTGGAAATTAGCCCCGCAACAAGAAAAGATGATTGTATCACAAGCACGGCATATATGGACGTTGTCAAAAGTGAGTGAATTCTTTGGCGATTTGCAGGAGTATAAGTTTATGGCTCGCCATGGTTTTAACTTTCTGAAAAACTATATGTGGGATAAAGAGTACGGCGGATTTTTCCAAATTCGAAGTCGTGAAGGCGGGTTGTTGGATGTAAGCGGATGGCGGGAAGAAAAACGTGCCTATGGAAATGCTTTCGCAGTTTATGCTCTTGCTGCTCTTTTTGCAAAGACTCAAGACGATGAAGTGTTGAACTTGGCCCGGACGGCATTTCATTGGATCGAAGAGCATTGTTATGATCCCAAAAACAAAGGGTACTTTCAATTTCTCATGCGTAATGGAAAACCGTTCGACCGGCTATCGGAGTATAAAACAATAGCTTCCGATGGCAACGAGCTTGGATTCAAAGACCAGAATTCATCAATTCATTTATTAGAGGCATTTACGGAATTATTCCAAGTCTGGAAGGATCCTCTAGTGCAGACACGTCTTCAAGGGCTTCTCGAATTGATACGCGATACACAGGTGTCGCAGCAGGGATACCTGCAGTTATTTTTCCACGATGATTGGACGCCGGTTTCATTCCGCAATAACTCCAAAGAGAAACGCGAAGCAAACTACGGATTAGATCACGTCTCATTTGGGCACGATTATGAGACTGCATTTCTGATGTTGGAAGCTTCCTATGCACTGCAACTAAAGGATGATAAACGTACGCTTGCCATTGCAAAAAGAATGCTGGATCATGCAATGAAATATGGATGGGATGAGCATGTCGGAGGATTCTACGATGGAGGTTACTATTTACCGGGAGATGACTATTGTTCTATTATAAAAGGCACAAAGAATTGGTGGGCACAGGCAGAGGGATTAAATGCATTACTTCTGTTTTCAAAGATATTTCCTCAAGAAACACAATACGCCGATTATTTTCTTCGACAATGGGAATATGTACAATCCTTCATCATTGATTCACAAGGAGGAGATTGGTTTGAAGGCGGTATCGATAAAGAACCGCATTTCCGGACTGGTCCAAAAAGCCATATGTGGAAATGTACATATCACACAGGCAGAGCTCTTATGAATTGTATTACGATTCTGCAGGGAGATTCCAGCAAGGGCATAAACGAATTCGTCGAGCATTGGCGTAAAACAGCAGAACATCTTTAAGAAGTAAAAAAAACCGCCAAGAGAGAATAACTGTCTTCTTACCGGGTTTGATATTAAAAGAAAAAGCGTTATTTATGGCTGAGTAATGTTAGATTACTTTTTATGAGCTGAATTCTCTGCTGAACACTTGCTCCCGTACGTAATCCATCCTCAGGTGTATAAAGTACATAATCAATAAGCTGATCTATTGTTGATACTGCAACATGCGTTCGTGTATCGGATGAACCGTAATAGATGAATACTTCGCCATTCTCCCGTTTTACCCAGCCGTTGCTAAAGACAACATTTGAGACATCACCGATGCGTTCAGCTCCTTCGGGAGCGAGGAAATATCCGCCTGGTCGTGCGATCACTTTTGCAGGGTCTTTCAGATCGGTAAGGAACATATATAACACATAACGCAGTCCTGCAGCGGTATTCCGGACGCCATGTGCAAGCTGCAGCCAGCCTTTATCCGTTTTTATAGGTGCAGGGCCTAAGCCGTTTTTTACTTCTTTTATAGTGTGATAAGCACGATCATCAATAATGGTCTCATTGTCAATTACGGCGTGCTCGATTTTTTCAGATAATCCCCACCCGATTCCCCCGCCCGACCCTGCTTCGATGAAACCGTCTTGCGGGCGTGTATAGAATGCGTACTTACCGCCGACAAATTCCGGATGAAGAACAACATTTCTTTGCTGTGGAGATTTTGTAATCAAATCAGGCAGCCGGTCCCAATTCAATAAATCTTTTGTTCTGACAATACCGCATTGCGCGATCGCAGAAGAAGTGTCGGTTCGCGGAGCATTGGGATCTTTCCTTTCCGTGCAGAACAAACCGTACATCCATCCATCTTCGTGTTTCACCAGTCGTATATCATATACATTAATATCTGCATCAGGAGTTTCGGGAAGCTGTATCGGGTATTCCCTGAAACGGAAATTGTCGATACCATTAGGGGATTCCGCAATACCAAAAAAAGATTTTCTGTCCGTGCCTTCAACGCGGACGATTAAAAGAATTTTCCCGTTATATTCGATTGTGCCGGCGTTAAATGCGGCATTGACTCCGATACGTTCCATCAAATACGGATTGGTGTCGTAATTCAGATCGTAGCGCCAAAAGAGAGGAGTGTGTTCGGCAGTAACAACCGGATTAGCATACCGTTGATAAGTACCATTTCCTTTTTCAACTTTTACATTCTTAATAGAAAGAAAAGCTTCATGGTCTTTCAACAATTTATGCACTCTTTTGCTAAATTCTGTTCTTGTCATTACTTTTTCCTTTACGAATGTTTTCGTAAATATAGCAAAAATTCTATTACAGATTTCTATTTATTGTTTGCTCGAATTTATGCATAAAGAATACCATAAACATTCAGGCATATATCTTTACTCTTTTTCCATAACGAAAAACCGAAATAACTTACTTTAAGATCCCTATAATGAAAACATTCTTACTTGTTTTCGAACAAGAATAATCCTATACTTCTTCGTAAGAAATTCATGTAAAAAAGGTGTACTGGGTTTAAGAAATATCTTTTCTTGAAATAAGAGAACAATGAAATTGGCAGTACAAGTAGTTAACCGTGATTGTATTTATTTTAAAAGTGGAGCAGAAAATGAAATCCTATTCCCTAAATTCGAACCGATACAATGATATGAAATATAACCGATGCGGACAAAGCGGACTCAAATTATCTGCTATCTCGCTGGGTTTATGGCATAACTTTGGCGGTGTTGATAGTTACCGCAATGCCCGTAAAATGGTGCGACGTGCGTTTGACCTCGGCATAACGCATTTTGATCTGGCAAATAATTACGGCCCGCCTCCCGGATCTGCCGAAGAGAATTTCGGCAAAATATTAAAGAAGGATTTCTCATCGTTCAGGGATGAAATCGTTATTTCAACAAAAGCGGGTTATCCGATGTGGCCGGGCCCGTACGGTAATTGGGGATCGCGTAAGTATCTGATTTCAAGCCTAGATCAAAGTCTGAAAAGAATGGGATTGGAATATGTCGATATTTTCTATCATCATCGGCCGGACTCTGAAACACCGCTGGAAGAAACAATACAGGCTCTATACCAGATTATACACAGCGGAAAAGCATTATATGCGGGAATTTCTAATTATTCTGCAGAGCTGACCTTAAAAGCGTCGAAGATGTTGAAATCTCTCGGCATACCATGTCTTATTCACCAGCCAAAGTATAGTATGTTCAATCGTTGGATTGAAAAAGGATTGCTGGATGTGCTGAAGAAAGAAGGAATAGGATGTATCGCATTTTCGCCGCTGGCACAGGGATTATTGACTAACAGATATCTTGAAGGGATTCCATCGGATTCAAGAGCAGCGAAACCGTATGGATTTCTTAAAGTTGAAGAAGTAACGGCGGAAAAGATATCTCAAGTGAAGCACTTAAATGCCATAGCCCAAAAACGCAGCCAGTCTATGGCGCAAATGGCACTTGCTTGGGTACTGCGGCATCCCGAAATGACCTCGGTGCTTATAGGAGCAAGCCGTGTTTCCCAGATTGAAGATGCTGTTGGTACGCTTAAAAATTGTAAATTTTCTTTTCAAGAGCTTAAGTCTATTGATAATATTTTACGATAAAAAAATCACACAGATTATTCTTTGGAGACAATTTGAACAATTCGAAAATAATAATTATCCGGTCAATCCTTTCGTGTCTTATTATTTCCTCTTTTGGGAGTATAATGGCGCAATCACCAGTCCCTGAAAGTGCGAAACTGGAAAAACTAGCAACAGGATTTAAACAGCCGGAAGGTCCGGTGTGGATTGACAGCATGGGATTGTTGTTCAGTGATATAAAGGCAAATAAAATATATCGATGGTCGCCAAGCGATAGTTCTTTGACGACTTACTTATATCCATCTGATAGTTCAAATGGATTGACATTAGATTTGCATGGCCGATTGATACTAACGCAGATGGCGAAGCGCCGGATTGCCAGACAAGAAACAGATGGGACAATTATTCCTCTCGCATCGACATACAACGGAAAAAAATTCAATAGTCCGAACGATCTGGTTGTTAAATCGGACGGCTCAATATTTTTCACCGATCCCGATTTTAATACTCCATGGGGTCAAAAAAAGGAAATGGGATTTAAAGGTGTGTTCAGAATAAGTCCGGGCAACATAATAAAAGTATTAGATAGTACCACATTTGATAAGCCTAATGGAATTTGTTTTTCTCCGGATGAATCAAAGTTGTATGTTAATGAATCGCCATTGGGAATAATTTATATCTGGGATGTTGTGAATGATTCGACAATTGCCAATAAAAAATTACTCTATACAATACCTCTTGGCGGATATGCAGACGGTATGAAGGTCGATCCTGATGGAAATATTTACTGCACAGGTCCATCCGGTGTATGGATTATATCGCCAGCTGGTGTGTGTTTAGATACGATCCTTATGGAGAATCCCTCAAATTGTGCTTGGGGGGATGCGGATAGAAAATCTCTTTATATTACGGCAGGAAAAAGTCTTTATAGAATCCGCTTGGCAGGTACTTCAGATGTAAAGGATCAGGGTTTCCTCCCTGCAGGGAGGTTTGAACTCTACAATAACTATCCTAATCCGTTTAATCCGGCAACGAGAATAACATATATAATCCCGCCCTTTCTCTCCGCTTATCAAGGGGAGGGAAAAAAGAAGGGATCGTTTGTTTTATTAAAAATTTATGATATTCTTGGTCGAGAAATCGTAACATTAGTCGATGGAACAAAATCTCCGGGCACTCACACAGTTGAATGGAACGGAAAGAACTCTGCCGGACAGCAGGTAGGCAGCGGTGTATATTATTACCGCTTTAAGGCAAGTCAATATTTAGAAACGAAAAAAATGTTATTGATAAAATAAGGACATTTGTCCTCCTACTAATATTCTATGAACGAAGAAACATCCAATAACGAACTGGATGCTTCTTTCGTATAAAAATAATAACTTATATTAAGTCACTGCTGTTCAAAATAAACTGAGTTATAGTTCATAAGTCTTGAAAACGAATCAAATTGGACAAGTTATTAGCAATGGACTGGAGTAAGCCCCCATATAAAATTTTAGATTGATAGATGCTGTCCAATATATATTGCACTAAGCGTCATTTCTTTTGTCATGTCCCAAAGGGATTCCTTCGGAAACACAAAAGAAATGACAAAAGTCCCGTTGTACGGGATGCCGCTCTGTTATTAT
>Ga0315554_1001555_pt1 | contig 13514 bp, 15 predicted proteins | sample SalMarSW160370MG_FD_202114 | JGI IMG/M metagenome (GOLD analysis project Ga0315554, IMG submission 202114) | Salt marsh sediment microbial communities from the Plum Island Ecosystem LTER, Massachusetts, United States - Salt Marsh Sediment SW1603-70 ... | reverse complement strand
TCACTGGCCGGTGCAGAAGCGAAATAAGAGGCTGGGCCCGACCGCGCGAGACTGAGAACAAACGATTCGTCTCGTTCGCTGTCGCCAAGATTGACGATGTGAGTTCCGACCCCCGAAGCCTGGGGGCCAGCCTCACATTCCCAAGATGAAAATTGCACCTCTCACACATTCCCGCCTGTCCGGGCGACCCGTGACGTCGTACCGCCTGTCTTGGCGGGAAGATCAATCAATATTTCATGGAGGGACCTAAACCATGAAAGACCGTAGTCCTCTCTTCCCATTTTCCCTCGTGGTTTTGCTCGTTCTACCGTTTCTCTTCGTGACGGGCTGCAAGAAGAAGGAGGAGACAAAACAAGAACAGCAACAGAAGCTGGTGACGTATCAGAACATGCAGGTAACATACGGAGAAGCGATGAAGCGCGCGCTCTGGTACAATGAGTACGCCACCACAGCGACGAAAGAGCGTTTGACAAGCCTCGCTTCCCTCTTTCGAGCGGTTGCCCGGTCCGAGCAGATCCACGCCGACAATTTCGCAAAGATGCTCGACAGTATCGGCGTTCAGCCCCAACGGCCCCAGATCGATTCCATCCCCGCCGGAACGTCCGGTCAGTACTTGAGAGCGGCAGTGCAGAACGAGAGCGCGCAGCTGGATCTGTACCCAAGTCTGATTGCCGGAGCGAGGACCGAGAAGGTGGATGAAGCTGTACAGCTGTTCCAGTGGGACCAGAAGGGCGATGAGCAACATTCTGAGCTCTTCAACGGGATCTTCGAGCGCGGAGGAAAGGTTCAAAAAGCCGATTACTCGGTGTGCACCGTCTGCGGGTACATCATAACGTCCGACAATGTCAAACAATGTCCTGTTTGCGGCGCACCGAAGGACAAGTTCGAAAAGATCAAGTAAGCGGCGCGAACGGAAGCATTCCTCCGAGCGGCTGATCGATTATTCACTGAAGTAGCTCCGAACGATGCGATGTCAACGACGACGCTCTCGAGAATAGAACGCGCTGCCATCGACGAAATCATCAAGTTACTCAGGCAGCAGCAGTATACCGTTGTCGGTCCGACAGTTCGTGGCGCATCTATCGAGCTGGGCGAGCTGCGCTCGACGCTGGACCTTCCTCTCGGCTGGACCGACGAGCAGATGCCGGCACGATACCGGCTAGTTCAGCTCCCCGTCGAGTCGCTTTTTGCCTACACCGTCAGTCCCCACTCCTGGAAACGTTACCTGTTCCCGCCAATTCTCAAGCTGTTTTCCGCCACGAAGACCGGCAAAGGTTTCGACCTGAAGAGCGGAGAGGACGGAGCGGCTCGCTCGTCGATTCCAAGCGCAGGGGATGCTGTGCCGCAGTACGCGCTTTTCGGCGTTCGTTCGTGTGATCTCCATGCACTCGCCGTGCACGACAAGGTCTTTTCCGGCGGGACCTATGGAGATGAGTATTATGCACGGGCGCGGGAACGGACGTGGGTCATCGCCGTCAATTGTACACTCGCAGGAGGGACCTGTTTCTGCGCGTCGATGGGAACAGGCCCCAAAGCATCTTCCGGTTTCGACCTCGCTTTGACCGAGGTCATCACGGAAGAAGAACACTATTTCCTGGTTGAAACTGGTACCGATCGCGGCCGGTCTCTGCTTGAAGCTGTTCGGCACCGTCCTGCGGAAGCGGCCGAGGTGGCAAGGGGTGAGGAGTTGACGGAGAACGCTTCACGCCAGATGGGTCGCTCGCTTGACACAGAAAACATACAGCAGATTCTCTATCAGAGTGCCGACCATCCGCGGTGGGACGTCGTTGCCGCACGCTGTCTGACATGCGCGAACTGCACGATGGTCTGCCCGACGTGCTTTTGCACCACGCTGGAAGACGTCATCGACCTCGGAGGCACGAGGGCGGAGCGGCTTCGCAAATGGGATTCGTGCTTCACGATGGATTTCTCCTACATCCATGGCGGTAGTGTGCGTCCCTCCGTCAGGGCCCGCTACCGTCACTGGCTCACGCACAAGCTCGCATCCTGGATCGATCAATTCGGCTCCTCAGGCTGTGTCGGCTGCGGGCGGTGCATCACCTGGTGCCCTGTCGGCATCGATATCACAGAAGAATACCGTGCCATTCGTGAGTCCTTTGTCACGAAGAGCGCAACCAGCTCCGCAAAGGAGGCAAATGATGGAAACGCTTGAGCGCATCCTTGGAGAACACCCGTTCTTCCAGAATCTGGATGAACCCTATCTGCAGCTCGTGACAGGCTGCGCTTCGAATGTCCGATTTGAGCCGGATGCCTGCATCTTCCGTGAAGGGGAGGAGGCAAATCAATTCTATCTCATTCGACAAGGCCGCGTGGCGCTGCAGATTCTCGCGCCCGACCGCGGACCCATTACCGTCGAGACTCTCGAAGAGGGCGATATCCTCGGATGGTCCTGGCTGATCCCCCCCTACAACTGGCATTTCGACGCGCGCGCTCTCGAGTTGACGCGCGCGATCGCATTGGACGCCAAATGTCTCCGGCGCAAGTGCGAAGAGGATCACAACCTGGGATATGAGCTTTTGAAGCGGTTCGGGCACATCATGGAACAACGATTGTCATCGACACGGTTACAGCTCTTGGATATGTATGGCGTCCGTTCCTGACATCTTCGTGAAGCCTGCTCCAGTCGCCCCTCATGCGATGTTCCCGCGCATGTACGTGATTCAACAGGTGCGGAAGGAGACGGCCGACACGTTCACCCTCGTGCTGGAGGACCGATCCGGCGGGCCGAAGATCAAATTTGCCCCGGGGCAGTTCAATATGGTGTACGTGTTCGGTGTCGGAGAAATACCGATCTCCATCAGCAGCGATCCGGCAAGCTCGGTTCTCGTGCATACGACCCGGGCGGTGGGGACTGTCACGCGAGTCATGGCTGGATTGCGGCGGGGAGACGCGGTCGGCATCCGCGGTCCCTTTGGCACTGTTTGGCCGGTACACGAAGCCCACGGCCACGACATCGTGATTGTAGCAGGAGGGATCGGCCTGGCACCGTTACGATCTGCATTGTACGAAGTACTCTCCCAACGGGAGGCGTTTGGCAAGGTTGTCCTTCTCTACGGTACTCGGACACCGTCGGACATCCTGTTCCGGGAAGAGCTCGAGCAGTGGCGTGCGCGGTTCGATCTGGAGGTCTACGTGACGGTTGACCGTGCTCAGCCTGGGTGGCGAGGGAACGTCGGCGTGGTGACCACGCTCATTCATAAGTTACCTTTCGATCCGCAGAAGACGACCGCCATGATCTGTGGCCCGGAGATCATGATGCGTTTTGCAGCTTTGGAGTTGCAGAAACGGGGAGTCGGCCCCGACTCGATCTACCTTTCCCTGGAGCGCAATATGAAGTGCGGCATCGGGTTGTGCGGGCACTGCCAATTTGGACCGTACTTTGTCTGCAAGGATGGGCCTGTGTTTCGTTACAGCCGTGTCAAGGATCTGCTAGTTAAGCGGGAAATCTGATTCCTGTGTGTCGCTAATTGATTTCTGTTATGAAGAAAGAGAAGAAGCCGAAGCTTGCAGTTTGGAAGTTCTCGTCCTGCGACGGGTGCCAGCTCGCTTTGCTGGATTGCGAGGACGAGCTTCTCGCCGTGGCCGAGCGCGTTGAGATTGCCAATTTTCCCGAAGCGTCGCGGCAAGTCGTCCGCGGGCCCTATGATCTCTCGCTCGTTGAAGGGTCGATCACGACGCCCCACGACGCGGAGCGTATCCATCAGGTTCGACGAGCATCCAAGTTCCTCGTGACGATCGGGGCATGTGCGACGGCAGGCGGGATTCAGGCTCTGCGGAATTTCAAGGATGTGAAAGAATTCATCTCCATCGTGTATGCAAACCCGTCGTACATTGAGACGTTGAACAAATCGACCCCCATCGCTGACCACGTTTTCGTCGACTTTGAACTTCGGGGCTGCCCGATCAGCAAGGGACAGCTCGTTGAGGTCTTGAGTGCGTTCCTCGCCGGGCGGAGGCCGACGACTCCAACCTACAGCGTCTGTCTCGAATGCAAGCGGCGGGGGACCGTCTGCGGGCTTGTGACCCACGGACCACCCTGTCTGGGTCCGGTCACGCAGGCGGGCTGCGATGCGCTGTGTCCCTCCTACCATCGCGGCTGCTACGGATGCTTCGGGCCGAAGGAAACGCCGAACACTTCGTCTCTGGCCTCTTACTGGAGAAGCGCTGGGATGAAGAACGACGAGCTGCTCCGCCTCTTCCGCACATTCAACGCGTATGCCGAGGCGTTTCGAAAAGAGAGCGAAGCGCATGAAAAATAGAAGTGTGAAAGTGGATTACCTGGCACGAGTTGAAGGGGAGGGAGGGATCCTCGTCAAGGTCAAGGGTACTACCGTGACGGACGTCCAGTTTAAGATCTTCGAACCGCCCCGATTCTTCGAAGCATTCCTGCGCGGTAGGCACTTCACGGAGGCGCCGGACATAACGGCACGGATCTGCGGGATCTGCCCCATCGCCTATCAGATGAGCTCCATCCACGCGATGGAGAACGCGTTTGGTGTCACCGTGGGAGGCCAGCTCCGGGCGCTCCGGCGGTTGATTTACTGCGGGGAGTGGATTGAAAGCCATGCGCTGCACGTGTACATGCTCCACGCGCCGGATTTTCTCGGGTACCAAGACGTCATCCAGATGGCGAAGGACCACGGCGATATTGTCCGGAAAGGGCTCCAGCTCAAGAAGATCGGCAATGAGATCGTCGCACTGCTGGGAGGGAGGGAAATCCACCCCATCAACCTGCGGGTGGGTGGATTTCACAAGATCCCGAGGAAGGAAGAGCTGCAACCGCTCGCGGATCGGCTGAAGTGGGCGCTGGACGTGGCGCTGGAGACGGTCCGCTTCGCGGCGACGTTTCGGATGCCGGAGTTCGTCCGCGAGTATGAGTTCGTTGCCCTCAGGCACGATCAGGAGTATCCCTTCAACGAGGGGAGGCTCGTCTCGAGCAAAGGGCTCAATATCGGCGTTGAGGAATATGAGAACAGCTTCTCCGAGGAGCACGTTGAACACTCCAATGCTCTCCACTCGGTGCTGCGAGATCGGGGGGCGTACCTTGTCGGTCCTCTCGCGAGGTTCAACTTAAATTTCGATCGGCTCACGCCGACGGCACAGGATGCGGCGCGCGCGGCAGGTATTGTCCCCCCGTGTCATAATCCGTTCAAGAGCATCATCGTCCGGAGCGTGGAGATGGTGTACGCCGTGGAGGAGGCGCTGCGCATCATCGGGGGGTACGAAATGCCGGACCGGCCGACCGTGGATATCTCCCCTCGTTCCGGTATCGGCTACGGCTGCACGGAAGCGCCGCGCGGCATCTTATATCATCGCTACCGGGTCAATGACCGGGGATTGATCACCGATGCGAAGATCGTGCCGCCGACGTCGCAAAACCAGAAGGTGATGGAGCTGGACCTGCGTCATTTTGTCTCTGAGCGTCTGGATCTTCCTCAGGACAAGCTCACCTGGCAAAGCGAGCAGGTTATTCGAAATTATGACCCCTGCATTTCTTGTGCGACACATTTTCTGAGATTGGAAGTTGATTAAATCACCGGGATCGTTTCCACGCCGGCTTTTCCAGTCGGATCAAACCCCCAGCGACTACTGTCAAGGTCGTCCTTTTGAAGGAGAGATACTATGGCCAAGATGTCAGATCTTTTGCACTACCTGGACAGCAACAAAGTGGACTACCAAGTTGTTGAGCACGATCCTGCGTTCTCCGCTCACGAGGTCGCTGTCGCGACACACATTCCGGACAGCGAGATCGCGAAGGCCGTCCTGCTCCACATCGATGATCATTTCTGGATGGCAGTTTTGCGCGCGGATCAGCGCATCAATCAGCAGCTGATCAAGCGGACCTTCGGAGCCAAACTGGTCCGTCTCGCGCACGAGGAAGATCTCACGGTGAAGTTCCCCGACTGCCAGCTCGGCGCGATGCCGCCGTTCGGCAACCTGTACGGGGTGCCGGTCCTGGTGGAAGAATCGCTCGCTGAAGATGAAGAGATTCTGTTCAACGCCTGTACGCACACCAAAGCCGTGCGCATGAAGTTCAAGGATTTCCGCCGGCTCGTAAAACCGGTTATTGCAGGTTTTGCGGAGCCTTCGCAGTGGCTGGTAGATCGTGAATCCTGAGCATTCTCACGGTGGCGGCTGGAGAGAGCGATTGCGCGTTCTACGTGCGCCTGCGTGATCGACTTTTTCTCTGTTTCGTCAAGAAGTGAGGCAGCATGGAACCACGGATTCTCATCGTTGGAATCGGGAACGAATATCGGGGGGATGACAGCGCCGGCGTGATCGTCGCGCGGAGGCTGAAGGATCTGCTCCGAGGCAATGTCGAAGTGGTCCAACTTGCCGGTGAAGTGGCAGGCCTGCTCGAGGCGATTCAGTCGCGCGAGGCGGTCATCATCATCGACGCAGCAAAGTCCGGAGCACCTGCGGGGACGATTCACCGGTTCGTCGTTGGCGACGAGCCGATTCCCGAGAAGCTCTTTTGTTACTCGTCGCACGCGTTCAGCGTCGGCGAGGCTTTGAAGCTCGCAAAAACGCTGCATCAGATTCCGGATCGAGTCATCGTCTACGGAATCGAGGGCGCCCGTTTCGAGCACGGGTGTGGCTTGACACCCGAGGTGGAGCGCGCTGTGCACCAAGTCGTCACTATGGTCGTCGAAGACACGAAGTATCTGGCCGTGCAATAGTCGAGTCAGGCCGATCGTTCTCAAGTCACCGAATTCAAGCCAGGCTTTCTTCCGTGCCACACTCGTGCCATCTCGGCGGGCATGCGTGGCCATCGATTCGATCACCGATAAGCCCTACCGGCCGGACGGGTAGGCTCTTGTACCGATCGTGCTCTCTGTTTGATTGTTTTCCAGTGGGTCTCTCAGGGCGAGAGCACTCCTCGCGCTGAGGCTTTGGTTTGGCGGGTCGAGATGGGTTGGGAATCGCTCAAAATCCCTCCACCGTGAAAGGGAAAACTCATGAAGGAGCAAGAAGCAACTCTCGCGTTGTGGTCAGCGGTGATGATCACATTCTTCGTAGCGCTGTTCATCCTCTCGATGATACCGTATCCCATCGGCGAGTTCAAGGACCTGGCCACGTACTCCGAAGAGTACGGCTTCCGATCGATCGCTCCGGCCATCCCCAGCTTCTTTATCGCGATGCTCCATTTCCCGTTCCTGGTCGGGCTCTACTGCTTCGCGAGGGAGGACAGAAAAGTCTTTGCACTGACAGGGGCTGTCTTTGGAGCAGCCTACGCCGTTCTGGCGAGCGTGAACTATTTTACCCAGCTGACGTTTGTGTTTCAGAACATCAAGTCCGCTCAGGCCGGGGTTCTCGAGCACTTCCTTCTCGAAAACCCGCACTCGTTCATTTTCTCGCTCGAGGTTCTTGCGTACAGCTTCCTGTTCATCGCTTGTCTTTTCTGGGCAAGGCTCTTCCTCGTCGGATCCTTGGACCGATTGATCCAGATCCTTCTGCTGGCCACAGGCGCGATCGGTCTCCTTGGTTCCCTCGGGTACGTCTTTCAGAGCCGAACCCTGGAGGTCGCGATCGTCGCAGCTGCCCTTCCGTACACCGCGGCAATGATCCTCCTCATCTTGCGTTTCAAGCGACTGCAGAGGGAAATAGCAGAGTGAAGAGGGTTAAGCCCGAGACAGCGCACGCTCCCGGATTCGAGGTGATTCATTGACCGACAAGTTCACGCACACGGTGCTTGGCCGTACCGGTCTCCCGGTGCATCGGCTTGGCCTTTCCGCGACCTACTGGCCCGGTAAGGGGGCCATCCGCCAGGCTGTGGATGAAGGCGTGAATTTTTTCTTTGCCTTTGGGATCGATGCTCAGATGATCGCTGTGATGCGGGAAGTCCTGAAGTCCCTTCGTGACCGATATGTCCTTGCGACCGGCGCCTACAATCTCATCATCGGTTATCCGAACCTGCGCCGCACGCTGGAGAAACGGCTTCGTCAGTTTCGCACTGATTATATTGATGTTTTTCTCCTCTTGGGAGTGAGGAAGGAGGGGGAATTTCCCCAACGGGTAAGGGAAGAGCTCTACCGCTTGCGTGAGGAGGGGAAGATCCGTGCTGTGGGGATATCCTGCCATGATCGAAAGCTCATCGGACAGCTCGCTGCTCAAGGGGCTTTGGATGTCTACATGGTGCGCTATAACGCCGCGCACCGGGGTGCGGAACAAGATATTTTTCCTTATCTTCAAGACGACAATCCAGGCATCGTGAGCTACACGGCCACCCGCTGGACCTATTTGCTGAGGAGGCCGAAGGCGTGGCCGAAGGATGGTCCGGTGCCCACGGCAGGTCAAGTCTACCGTTTCGTTCTCTCCAACCCTCATGTCCATGTTTGCCTGACGGCTCCCGGGAACAGAAGGCAACTTACAGAGAACCTCGCTGCGCTTCGTCAAGGTCCACTGAATGAGGATGAGATGCAGTTTGTGAAATCGTTTGGCGATGCAGTGTATCGCCAGTACAAATGGTTCATGTAGGCGAGAGGTTGCGCCGATCGGATTCGGGCCGCCCGCGGTCAAACAACAAGAGGGTCACATGAATATTCTGCTTACCTATCCCGAGAATCCTGACACGTTTTGGAGTTACCGCCACGCTCTCAAGTTCGTGTCGAAGAAATCGGGTTTCCCACCCTTGGGCCTCCTGACGGTGGCGGCGATGCTCCCTCCGGCGTGGGAGAAAAGGGTGGTGGATCTCAACGTCCGGCCGCTGAAGGATGAGGACGTACGGTGGGCGGACTACGTGCTCGTTAGCGCAATGTCGGTTCAGCGCGAGTCAGCGCGACAGATCATTCAAAGGTCGAAGCAGTTGGAACGGCCAGTGGTTGCCGGTGGGCCGCTCTTCACCTCTCACTTTGATGAGTTTGAGGATGTCGACCACCTCGTGCTGGACGAGGCGGAGCTCACGCTGCCGCAATTCTTGACCGACGTTACCAGGAACGAGCCGAAGCATGTGTACCGGGCGGATGGATGGGCCGACATTACCAGAACGCCGATCCCCTCGTGGGGGCTGATCGACATGAAGAAATACGGTTCTATGAACATACAGTATTCGCGCGGGTGCCCCTACGACTGCGAATTTTGCGACATCACTGTCCTCTACGGTCGTGTGCCCCGAACGAAAACGAAAGAACAGGTGACGGCCGAGCTTGAAGCTCTCTACAGACGAGGTTGGAGAGGCGGCGTCTTCTTTGTGGACGACAATTTCATCGGGAACAAGGAGAAGCTAAGGAAAGAAGTTCTGCCGGCGATCATCGAGTGGATGGAGCGGAGAAAGCACCCATTCGTTCTCAACACGGAGGCCTCGATCAATCTCGCCGACGATGATGAGCTCATGCGCCTGATGGTACGGGCAGGCTTCAACGGGGTCTTCGTCGGAATTGAGTCGCCAAACGAGGAAAGTCTGATCGAGTGCAAGAAGATTCCGAACAAGAATCGGGACCTCATGTCTTCGGTAAAGAAACTGCAAACATCCGGCCTCGAGGTGCAGGGGGGATTCATCGTCGGTTTCGACAAAGATCCGGAATCGATCTTCGATAAGCTCATCCAGTTTATCCAGGAGAGCGGCATCGTGACGGCCATGGTGGGGCTGCTGAACGCGCCTCGCGGCACGAAGCTCTATCACCGCCTGCTCAAAGAGGGGAGAATGCTGGCGTCGATGACCGGCAACAACACGGACTTCTCGATGAATTTCAAGCCGAAGATGAATTACGAAGCCCTGCTGGCAGGCTATCGGAAAATCCTGAGTGAGATCTACGCGCCGAAACAGTACTACGCACGTGTCAAACGGTTCTTGCGGGAGTACAAACCGCCTCAAGTCAGGTCGTCCCGCATGCGAATTGAGCACCTTCGTGCGCTTGTGAAATCCGTGGTTTTGCTCGGGATCGCCGGCAAAGAGCGCACGTATTACTGGAGACTCTTTTTCTGGTCCCTCTTCAGGCGCCCGAGGCTCTTCCCGATGGCTATTACCTTCGCCATCTACGGATTCCACTTCCGCAGGGTGTTTGAGCATTACCTCGGTGCGTTGTAGCTGCCGGAGTCGGCCGGGGTGGTCACGGAAGAGGCGGAAGGTGCCGTCCTTGCCATTACCATCCGGTAACGGTCGTTCCATGGGGTGGTCCTGAAGACCGAGGAGGTGAAAAGGCGAGCGACGCTGTCTCCCCGATGTCGGATCTACCTGCTGCCGATCAACTGCCTGCACCAACCTCCTCGTTTCAGCACCTGATCGAACGAACTTGTGCACTTGCGCGACGTTGTATCACCTCGATTATCCTCCCCAAGAGAGTCATCGGAAAGGAATTGGCGAATGAGGTATCACAAGCTCGCTCTCATTCCGGCCATCATCGCCGGGACGCTGAGGCATGTCCATCTCGGTTTTGAAAAGATGAAACTGAACCGCCAGGTGAACGCTGGGAGGGAGAAGAGATGAATTTTCTGCAAATCGTTCTTCTCGTCCTTGCAGTCTTGCTCTTCCTGCGGGCGTTCAATCTCATCTCGGGTCTGCGCTGGTACAACCATCCTCATCCTCGCGGATCGACCGTTCTCGTAAATGGCCGGAGATATTACTATAGCCTGAAAGGGAGCGGCGACCCAACGATCGTCATCGAGGCAGGACTGGGGTCAGTCTCACCGGAATGGTGGAAGATCCAGGACGAGCTCTCGAGCGTCACCCAGGTCTTGACATATGATCGGGCCGGCTACGGCTGGAGCGAATACAGTGCAAAGGCCCGCACAAGCAGTGCCATCGCAGGCGAGTTAGAAGCTCTTCTGACGACGCTGAGGATTGATGGTCCTTTGGTTCTGGTGGGGCATTCACAAGGCGGGCTCTATGTCAATCACTTCGCGCGACTGCACGCGGAAAAAATCGCGGGAGTGGTGTTTGTGGACCCCCTCTCGCCCGACGAGAACCGTCTCAAGGCGGAGCTTCCCCCGCACGTCTACAAAGCAAGTGGTCTCGACAAGACGGGCAGAATCAGAGCCCATGCCAGGTTGTGTGCGTTCGGACTTCTGAGATTCCTGAAGCCGTTGGTCGGAAGAGCGGCGCCATTTCCTCGCTACAAAGTCCTGCCGGCTGAGAGTGTTCAGACACTTTGGCGACACCTGCTTCTTCCGAAGACGTACAAGACGATGTTGGGCGAGTACCGCGAAGCCCACAGAGAGGTCAGCAGCGAGATTATGAAGAGGTCCGGCGCTTTCCCGGAGGTTCCCGTCAAGATCCTCTATCACTCGCCGGAGAGGATGATCGATGAGGTGATGCGCCACAGCAGCGTGGGCCGAGCCGATGCCGAACGGATCGAGAAACTCTGGCAGGAACTGGTGCGAGAGTATCAGCCGCTTTCGTCGGAAAGTGAGTGGATTGTGGCGGGCAGCAGCAGCCATTTTATTCATCTTGACGCACCCGGCGCTGTAGTGGAAGCGGTGAAGAGTGTGGTCGATTCCGTGAAGACGCGGCGGGGGTGAAGTTGTGAACTTCGCATCCGCCGAGCTAATCCTCGACCAATGACAGTTTGAGCGTGACCGAACACTCTAGAAGGAGCACCTATGGCAAGCCGGCTCGATGATTTCCGTGATTACCGCGCAAGGATGAACGAACGCATTTTCCAGATCGACCATCTGGGGATCAAACGGTTCTTCAATCTGGATACCGCGGCGTACAGGGAAGGCGCCCTCGACCCGAAGACAAAGGAGTTGCTCGGTTTGGTCGCATCGACCGTCCTTCGGTGCGATGACTGTATCGACTACCACCTTGTCCAGTGTGTTGATGCGGAATGGAAGGATGAAGAGCTGTATGACGCCCTGAATGTAGCGCTCATCGTCGGGGGGAGCATCGTGATCCCCCATCTGAGGCACGCCGTGGAGACGATCGACCTCCTGCGCGCAGAGAGGAAAGATTCCAAGTCGTGATGGATGGAAGATGCTTCGACGCGGTTTGCGCGACAGACAATGTGAACCGAGTGCCGCCAATGCTGAAACGGGAGCACAGGGTGTTGCTCAATAAAATGCATTAAGAATGACTAGCCGGAACGCACCGCCAGAATTGTCGCAGCCAACCCGCGCGCGACGGGTCGTCGGATGGATCGCAGTCGGTTGTTCCTCGCTTCTCGCAAGCCTTTGGGCTTTCTGGGGCGCTATCGAGAACTTCCACGAGGGGTGGTACCATAGCTCGTTCTGGCAGAACGTCGGACTGATGTTTATCCAGTACGCCAGCCCAATGTTGGTCTTTCTGATCCTGACGTCGCTCTCTCTCCGCTTCCCTCTCATTGGAGGCGGTCTCCTGATTCTGGCAGGCGCAGGGCTTGGGGCGTTTTTTGCCAGGGGGGCAGGGGTTATGCTCATCGGAGTGCCTCTCGTTCTTCTCGGACTCGGCTACATCTACGGGCGTCCTTCGCCTCTGAAGTGGGCGTACAGGATCGCTATCGGACTGCCGCTCCTGCTCTACATCGGATTCAGCATCGAGCCGGCAATTCGCGTCGCCGGCAGATATGATGATGGCGATCGCGAGGCCCGGCTGGTCGAAGGAAACGGTGTGCGGCTGATTTGGGCCCCTGAGGGCCCGGGATGGCCGAGGAGAGGCGTCCGGTGGGCAGATGCTCAACGCATCTGCTCGTACTTGAAGGAGGACGGCAAGACCCTCTCCGACACACTCCAGAACATCTGGCGGCTGCCGACGGTCGATGAGGCTGTCCGGTCTCTAACACGATCCGGAACGAATTGTGGCGGCGTTTGGGATTCGGCATCCGGCTCGGCGAGATACGCGACGACTCCCGACAAGGAGTCTCCGCTGTGGGACCCGCACTCGCCGATCATCTATTGGTGGACGGCGAGCGAGAAGGACAGCGCAACGGTCTATCGGATTGTCTACAATGGCGGTGTGCAGGCGCTGCCCAAGACGATCGGAATGGGGGATTTGGCATTTCGGGCCGTGCGGCGGCCATGATGGAGATGACGCGTCGCAACGTCGGAACAGCCAGAAAAACAAGAGGGGATAAAAACTGGAAGGGATGAGCCCCGGCATCGAATGGCCGGTTGCTCACCCCTTCGATTGTACGCACTCCTTGCACTCAGGCCGCGAGGGCCTCAACAGTAGCCTTGGCGAGCTCGTCGGGTGTAAAGGGCTTCGCGATAAAGTCGAATGCGCCAAGCTTGGTAGCTTCGATCGCCGTCTCGATCGAGCCGTGACCGGTAACGATGATCACGGGAAGTTCGGGCCATTGACTCTTGATGGACCGCAGGACTTCCATACCGCTTCGTTTCGGCATCTTGAGATCCAGGAGTACGAGGTCGTACTTGTGAAGCTTCATCTTCGCCAAGGCGGCGTCGACGTCGAAGGCCTCCTCCACGGCGCAGCTCTGCTTCGTCAGGACCTTGCGGACGCTTTGGCAAACGATCGGTTCATCATCCACCACGAGCACCGAGTACCTTGCTGGCGCGTCCCTGTTGTAGAGCGCTGCCAACGGAATGTCTGAACGTGTGAGGCAGTTGACGTAGTCTATCCC
>Ga0315554_1001554_pt1 | contig 13517 bp, 12 predicted proteins | sample SalMarSW160370MG_FD_202114 | JGI IMG/M metagenome (GOLD analysis project Ga0315554, IMG submission 202114) | Salt marsh sediment microbial communities from the Plum Island Ecosystem LTER, Massachusetts, United States - Salt Marsh Sediment SW1603-70 ... | reverse complement strand
GGGAGTGCGTCATCGACGGTGTGCTGCCAGGCCTCGACCTGGGCCAGCGTGTCGAACACGCACAGCATGTGCACCTCTTCGCGGCTTTGCACTTCCATGCCCGGCAGCACAGTGAGGCCCGTCCCGCGTGCTGCCTCGATCACCGCGCCCACATTAGCGGCGCAGTTATGGTCGGCGATGCCGATCAGTCCCAGACCGAGCGCCAGTGCCCGCTCCACGATCAGCGGCGGGATCATCTCTACCTCTGCACACGCCGAGAGTACGGTGTGGAGGTGCAGGTCGATCAGCAGCGACAGCATCGCGATCTAGCCAGGCCTGTTTCCCTCGACCCCCAGACCGGTCAGCCGGCCGACCACGGTGAACGTGTCCTCGGCCGTACCGAGCAGGTTGACCCTTGCCTCGTGTGCTTTGTGCATCGTCTCCTCGTCCGGGACCATGTCCTCGGTGATGATCACTGCCGAGAGCTCGAGCAAGGAGGCGACCGCAACGACGTTTGGATGGCACTGCAGCGTGACCCATACGTTCCCGGCCGCGGCACCTGCCATGACGCAGCTCAGCAGGTCGGAGGCATATCCGCCGCTGACCTCGCGCGCCAGGTCCGCATCCTCGATCACCGAGAGGCTCAACTGCTCGACAATGTGTGCCACGTGCATGGCATCTATGTCCCTTCTGTCAGGTCAAAGACGATCCGTAGGTGCGTCCCTTTGCCCGGCTCCGATTCGAGCGACATCTCGTCGGCACAGTGCTGGATGTTGCTCAAGCCCATGCCGGCACCAAAGCCCATCTCGCGGATCCACTCCGGTGCGGTCGAGTAGCCGGGATGCATAGCCTGTTCCACGTCGGGGATGCCTGGGCCCTCGTCGCAGACGTCGATCTCGATCGAGCCCGTGCGCACCTCGGCGCGGATCGTGCCGCCAGCCGTGGCGTGCAGGACCAGGTTCATCTCTGCCTCGTAGGTAGCGACGGCCACGCGCCGCAGGATAGACGGATGGGTGCCCAGGTTCTGCAGCGAGCGCTTGAACTGGCTGGACGCCTCGCCGCCGTGTACGAAATCGTGCGGCTGGATCGTGTAGCGCAGGACAATGCTCGTCTCCTCAGAGAGGATGTCCTGGAAAAAGTGTTGCTCGTGATGATGGTCCGCTTCACGCTGCCGATAGTCGATGTCGAGCTGGACCAGGGTACCCTTGACGACATCCCCCTGGGTCAAGATCCCGATCAGCTTCCCACTGCTCCGCTCGACCACCGGGAATCGCCCGTAGCCAGTTTGCTGGAACTTGCCGATCGCCGAGATGACGCGCTCGTCGCCGTACAGCGCCTCCACGTCGTAGGTCATGTGATCGGCCACCGGCTCGTCGATCTGCCTCGCTTCGAGGGTCTGAATCAGGTCCATCAGGCTGACGATGCCGGTCAGGCGCCCGTCTTGCAGGACAGGTGTGCCCGAGATGCGGTGCTCGCGCAGGATGTCTCGCACCTCGCGCATCGAGGTCTGCGGCGTTACCGTGATCACGTCAGGCGTCATGACTTCCTCGACGCACAGCTCGTAAAAGATCTCCTGGATCTTGGAGACGTCTCTGTCCATCGACGCTAGTCAAACTCCCCGCACGGGCCGAGGCCGGGCAGCCCGGCCCGGAACAGCAGGCCGCTTGCCTCGTACATCGTGTAGCACGTCGCCATCAGGACGATGCCCGCTTCCCTGGCGATGACCACCGTCTCCGGGGGAGGTAGCTTGGCCCGCACAAAGAGCACTGCCCGAATGCCTACCATCTCTGCGGTACGCACTGCCTGCGGGTTGGTCAGGCCGGTGACGAGGAGCACGTTCTCACGTGCGAAGCGCAGCGCATCGCTCATCAGGTCCGCGCCGGCACCGTGCGTGACCTCCATTTCCAGATTGACGTTGTCAGAGATGACGATGCCCTCGACGGCCTGCAGCACCTCTCGCAGCTTCACTGCTCCGCTCCTATCGGTGGCCCTGGACCACCAAAACAAAACAAGGGAGACGCGAGGTCTCACCTTGTCTATTCCTCTCCAGGACGCGCATGCCCTTGCCCTCTATGTGGTCTAGTTTAGCTTGTCGGCCGGAAAGTCGCGTCCGATGATCACCGCCAGGTCGGCGTCGGTGCTCGTCGTCCGTTGCTCAATGATCGGCTCAGAGATGCTCATCTCGGCCAGCCAGCCGATCAGCCATTCGGTCGTATAGGGCTTTTCCTCGTACACAAAGATCGTTGTCTGGCCGTACTGCGGCCGGTCGGGTAGCTCGTCCAGGAAGGCATCGATGCCCTGCATCTCGAGGAACGACTGCGTTCGCCCAGCCAGGCCATCGACCGCCGACCCATTATAGACCGCAACGCGAGCGTGCTCGGATGCCACCTTCTGTACCGTCGTCGTCTCGGTGACCGTTGCTTCCGGCGTCGGGTCGCTGAACAGGGCGTCGATCAGTGGGCGTGCCTTAGCCCGATCGTAGAGCAGGACCATCTCACCGTTCGGCGTCATCCAGTCAGAGGTCAGCTCGCGGTCGATCGTCGCCGTGTGGATATTCTCTCGTTCCACCTTTTGCGCCCATTCGGCGAGGACGATCATCTCCTGTACGGGCATGTTGGTCTCGACCGAATCACCCATCTCGCGTACCAGGTTGGGGGCCTGCATGATCAACTGTGGCAGGTTCTTCAACCTCAGCACCTTGTCGCGGATGGCCAGGATCACCGCTTGCTGGCGGCTCATCCGTGAAAAGTCGCCATCGCCTGTGCCCTTGCGCGTACGCGCGTACTTGAGCGCCATCTCTCCGTCGAAATGCTGCAGCCCGGCGTCGATGTGCAGGTGCGTCGTCCGATAGTCCTCGGTCGGGTATTCATAGTCGTCGATCGTCTTGGGCACGTCGATGTCGATCCCGCCGATATAGTCGACCATGCGCTCGAACCCGGTGAAATTCAGCCGCACGTAATAGTGTACCGGCACGCCAAAGTTATACTCGATCGTCTGCATGGCCAGGGCTGGCCCACCGCCCGGATAGTTCTCCATCTCCCCCCAAAAGTGCGCGGTGTTGATGCGGTCCTTTTCGTGGTTGGGGTGGGGAATGGCCACCCATAGGTCGCGCGGAATAGAGAGGATGCTGACGCTCATATCCTTTGGATCTATCGAGACCAGCATCATCGTGTCGGTCCGCGTCGCCGCCGACTCGCCTGGGCGCTGGTCGATGCCCATGGCGAGGATGTTGACCCGTTCCTTGTCCTCGATGCTGGGCATGATGACCTGCTGTCGCGGAGCGGACGGGCGCGATGCCGGCTGGTCTGACCCTGTAGCTTCGCTGGGTGCCTGGGCAGTCGGCGCGAGGAAGGGGAGGCCCGAGATCGATCGGAACTGCGTGTGTGCGGCGAAATCCTTGATCGTCGTGAAGGCCAGGTAGCCACAATAGAGGCCCCCGGCGATCAGCGCGATCAAGATCGCTCCATAGACGAACTTGGGCCAGTAGGTAGGCGGACGATGCGCGTTCGCATCCTCACGATTCATACCGTTCTCCACGTGCTCCTCTCGTGTCAGTGTCACTGGTCAGGTTCGGGTAAACGCACGACATTATAGCATGCTTTCGCGGCACGGCAAACGAACGAGCCTGTCCCCGGCGACCCGCGGGCTGCCGGGGACAGGCTCGTTGCCGAACCCCTGTGGAAGGTGTGTCTCTGGTCCTCCGCGCCAAGCTCTAGCTGGCGCCGAGGGTCAAAAGCCTACATCGTGCTCAGTGCGGCACGGGTGGCAGGTCGTTCACATAGAGCGCCTGGCCCGCCGTATAGTACAGCTTGCCTGCACGCTCGTCCACGAACAGGCCGCTTAGCCCACCAAAGATCGCTTCCTCTTCGGGTGGGGTGCGAAACTGGCGCACAAAGGTACCGTCGCGCTTGAGCTGCACGATCCGCCGGTCAGAGGCATCGGCGACATAGATGTGTTCCGTGACCTCCTCGATGTCCATGTACAGCGCCGTGGCGCCCAGGAGCGGCTTGGGGATCTGCTGCACCGAGAATTCGACCGGCTCGCCGCCAAAGTACTTGTCGATCTTGCCACTGTCGTGCACGATGTAGATGCTGCCGTCGATGCCGAGGTCGAACGCATTGCCCAGGTCCCCTTCGGCTTGCATCCACGTGAGCGGCGCGCTCTCGAACTGCTTGTCTGGGTATTTAAAGATCTGGTTCGCCACCGGGTCGAGGAGATAGAGGTTCCGGTCAAAGGTGGCGAGGGCAACCGGATCGCGCCATACGTCCTTGCCGCCCAGTACCTGTACCTGCTTCTGTTCCCACGACGGATCGAACTCGACCAACAAGCCGTTCCGGTCGACCACCAGGAGCGCGCCGTGCTGCGCATCGCCACCGTCTTTCCGCCAGGCGATATCTACCAGCATACCCAGCGTCTGATCCTCGATCGGCTGTGTCTCACGCATCAAGACCTGGCTGTCGTCGGGGTTGCGCAGTGCGCTGCTGACGTCGTTCAGTGCGTGGTGATACACTTGTCCGGCACCGCGGTCCAGGACGTATACGTCGAGGCCCGAGATGATGATCCGGCTGGGCTGGCTGTCGGGCGCAGTATACTCGTAGAGCCTGATCGGTGAGGCGAGACGAGTGACGCCGTCGATGCGGTCGATCTCTGTCGCAGCCTGAGCGAGCATGCTCTGTATGTCCTCGTTCTCTGGCTGCATCTCTGCTGCTTCGTTGGCCAGCACGATCACCTGTTCCCAGTACCGGCGGGCCTCAGGTGGGTTACCGACCTTGCTGAGGGCGAGATCGCGCTGAGACTGCACCTCCTCAAGCTTGGCCTCGAACTGCGTCCGGCTGGACCAGTCGTGGTACGCCGAGTAGCCGCCGACGATCAGCAGGGCGACGAGCGGAATAGCGATGGCAATGACGATCCCCACCCTCGAGCCCTGGCTGCGCTCTCGCTGCTGCCTGCGCGCTGCCGCACGCCGCCGTTCCGCTGCCGTCGGCAGTGGACGATCGGGCAGCATACGCACGCCCAGGGTACGCAGGCCCTGCCCTGCGGCACCGAGAAGTGCACGAACGCGCTCGCCAACGCCCGGCCCCTCCGGCTCCAGGCCAGGTGCAGCGCGCGACGATGAAGGTGGCTGGTACGCAGCCGTCCCCGCGGCAGAGCGACGATGGGGCGGTGCCGCTACCTGGTCGTCGGGCACCGGATCGACAGAGCGCTGTGGCGACGGCGAGTACGCCGGTGGAGGTTGCCTTGCGATCTCCTGTTCCGGTTCAGCCCAGTCCACAGGAGGGAGATCTGATCCTACCTCGACTGGACGGGGTTCTTCTTGAACGGCCCGGTCCACCTGCTCGTCGAGTTGGGGCCCGGCATCTCTTGCCCTTCCTCCATCTGATGCTGGCCTCGCTCCGCCGCCGGGTGCGCTTTCCTTGCCGCCGGGCCGCTCGACCGGTGTGAACGCCCACTGCTCCCGCTCTCCCTGTGCGCGTGCGCCGGCCCCGACCTGGATGACCAGGGCGGTGCAATCCTCGGGCGGCGCGAGCGTCTCCAGGTTGAGCAGTGATCGCTCCATATTCCCCGAGATGATCTGGCCGATGCGCGTGCTGCCAAGTTGGCGGGCCATGGGTCCGTCGGCGAGCAGGATCGTGTCTCCGGGTTGTGCGTTGGCGTGAAAGAGGCGTACCCCGGTGATCTGTCGCTCGCCCAGCACACTCGAGTCCTCGAGGTCGAGCGTCGTATCGGGAAAGACCTGTACCCGCTCTCGTTGGATCAGGTATACCATTGGCCAGCCCGCCTGGGCGATATAGACGTCCCCATCGCGCAGAACGACGCAGGCCGCTCCACCGACACGGTGCTCGGTGACGGTGCGGGCATTGTAACGCAGCAACTGTGCGTTGGCCAGCAAGAGTGCCTGCCGCAGGCCGTAGGTGATCGTCCCCGGCGTGCTGAAATACTCGTCTGCAATCGCGCTCGTCAGGTCCTGGCAAACCTCTTCGCGGCCAAACGTGTCGCCGCTGAGCTCGACCAGGATATGTAGCTGGCCCTTGCCGCGCGACTTGATCGGCAGGATCGGCCGCCGCTCGATCACGGCGAGGTTCAGCGCCTCTGCCTGGCGCACCCCTCCGACGATGCGCAGTTCCCCAACGTTCGTTTCCCACTTTTCGGACATGGCACCCTCCCTTGCATCTCTGCTGCCACGGAGCCGCCCCCAGCGCGGCTCTCTGGGTCGTACAACGCGTGCTGCTCTTCAGTCGGCTAGTGATCTTCTTGCGTGCTGACCAGGAGCTCGGCGTGATGCATCAATAGGCTTGTTCGATCGGGTGGTGTCTCTTTGACCTGCAGGTAACGCTCCAGCGCCTCGAGCGGCGTCAGGCCGGCGACGTCTTCTTGCGCACCGAGCCGCATTCGCTCCGGACGAACGACGTCATGCAAGATGGCGGCCACGTAAAAGGCCGGCTCCAGTGCCCGCCGGACCTCGTTCTCGCGGATCAGCACGTCCTGGTCTGGGGTGGTGCGCACGATCAGGCGCACGACTGCGCCCTCGAGCGGCGCCCGCTCCAGTGCCGCCAGGATCTGGGCCGTCGGGTCGTCGCCGTCCGCGGTCACGCGTACGGTGAGAAAAGGCCGCACATCCAGCTTTCGAAAGGTCCACGAGCAGGCGCCGCGCTCGACCTCAGCCAGGATGAACCCCTTGTCCTCTTTTTCCTCGCCGAAATCGATGCGCTCGACGCTCCCCGAATAGACTACGGGCGGCGCGCGCTCTGGCTCGATCGCCTGGTGCTGATGAATGTGGCCCAGCGCCACGTAATCCCAACTGGGCTGCTTGAGCAGTTGCAGCGGCAGGACCACGTCCTGCCCCAGCATCACCGTCCGCTCGGACCCGTAGGTGGCCCCTTGTACGGTACCGTGAACGACGAGGATGTGCGGGACGTCATCGCGCAGGCGCGAGGTCAGGCCACCCTCGCCGGTCAGGATCAGCTCGATCCGCTCCAGGAGCAGGTCGTTGACCTCCTCCAGGCTACGGTTCTTGTAATCGTCGCGCGAGAGAAGATTGCTGCGCACGATCCAGGGCAGCACGCCAACCTGCACTGGCCCGTGCGCCGTGTCGATATCGAACACGGCGGGGCTGCGCGCGACATAGACGTGCTCCACCTCGAGCGTGCGATAGATCTCCATCGTGTGTGCCCGGCCCACGGCGTTGGGCATGTCGTGGTTCCCGGCAACCAGGACGGTCGGCACACCGGCCTGTGAGAGCCGCCGGATACGGCGTGCAAACTCGCGCTGGTAGGTGGGCGAGGGATCGCGCGTCTTGTACGCGTCCCCCCCAAAAACCACCAGGTCCGCCGCCTCATCGAGAGCCACGTCGATGATCGTGTCTATGCTGTGCATGAAATCGGTCAGGCGCGTCGACAGCCCTGTCTGCGGGTCGAGCCGGCCATAATTCTCTGACCCGAGGTGAACGTCGGCGAAATGGACCACCTTGAGCGGCACGCGCTCACTCCTCCTCAAAGTAGCTACTCAGTGCCTGTGCCGTCTCCTGATCGGCCGCGACCTGCGCCAGCAGGTCACGGTACCTGGCTTCGATCTTGCCTGTGGGATGCCCCGCCCGTCCGAGCTCCTGCCGGACCTGATCGAACCACCTTCTAGCCGCGTCTATCTCCCCCACGGCTGCGTCGGCAATGCCAAACAGCGTCGCCTGCCCCACGGACACCAGGTTGAGATCCACGCTGGTCGTTTCCGCAAGCGGGAGCACCCGCTGTGGCTCACCGAGGCGCAGTGCTGCTTCCGACCACGCCTCCTCGCTCACCCCTTCTGCCTGCGGGTCGAGCCTGGTCACGCGCTGCCAGATCGAGCGCGCCTGCTCTTCGTGTCCTTCCTTCTGCGCGATCAGCCCCTCGTACAGCATGCGCCGCGCTGTGTCCTCTTCCCGTGCCACGTAGCGACGTGCACGGTCCAGCTCTCCGCGCTCGACCAGCCAGGTATATACTTCCATTACGTGTGTGGCCAGATCTGGCTCGAGGACGGATGCCATGCTCCACGTGCTCAGCGCGTCCTCGATCCGCCCCATGTCTTGATAGGTGCGGAACAGGGCGAGGTTCACGAATGCGGCTTCCTCGTTGCTCGTGACCATCGGGAGCGCGTCCCTGTAAGCGGCTTCCGCCTCCTCGTAGCGCTCGAGTCCGGCGTATTCGGTACCGAGGTCGGCCCACGCGGCCATCGAGGAGGTCTCTTCCGCGATCTGTCGCAGTTGCGACAGGCCTTCCTCCACCGCTCCTTGTTCGATCTGGATCGAGGCGATCATCCGCTCGGGCGCCCGCGCGCCGGACAGGTGGCCTGCTACCGCTTCGCAGGCCTGGATGGCCTCGTCGTATCGTCCTTCACTGCGCAAGAGCTGGCCCAGCGAGTGCCATGCTGTGCGCAGCATGCGCTCGAGGTTCTCTCTACGCTGCAGCGTCTCTGGGCGGAGCCTGGTCACGCGATTGACGATCCGCCACAGCAGTTGAATGGCTTCATCGGTGTCATCGCGTGCCAGAGCATCGATGGCACGCTGATAGATCGCTTCGTAGCTCTCGTTTAGCTCGACGGGCACGTGCTGTCCTCCGGGAGGTGACCCAGCCGCCCGCGAGCGATGTCGGGTGGGTGTCTGCGTTCGTTGGCGGCTCTCTTAACCAGGATCGATCCTTATGTCTTATAGAAATTGTACTTGAAAACCTAATGAAATGCAAGCTATGGATAGCGTACGTATCATCTCGGCATCCTACAACTGTGGTATAATAGGCCGAGGAGGGACGATGGTGCTGTATGTGGTAGATGTGCCACCGGGCGGCGAGGATGCGCTGACCCTGCGTGCGCGCCGCGTGCTCGACGAGGCGGTGCTGATCCTGGCCGGGCGCGAGGCGCGTGACCGGCTCGCACGTGCAGGCGGCGAGGGCAGCGCGCCGCTGCTCTTGCCGCGCGATACTATGCTGGAAGGGGCGGTCGCCGCCGTGCGTGCGGCCCTGGTCGCAGGCGACGTGGCTTGGGCGGCGCCGGACCTGGCTCGCTGGACGGCGCACGAGCACGCGCTGCTGCGCGCGCTGCTGGCAGCAGGCATCGAGGTGCTGCCCGTGCCCGGCGGGAGCGGCTGGTTGGCCTGTCTGGTCGCCTCTGGCCTGCCCAGCGATCGGTTCACCTACCTGGGAGAGGTTCCGGCAGGCGCCGAAGCGCGGCGTACGGCACTGCAGCGTGCCGCCGGGGAACGGCACACGCTGATCTGGCGGGTGCGGGCGAGCGCGCTGCCCGAGGCGCTGGACGACGCGGCTGCCCTCCTCGGCGACCGGGCGGCAGCGCTGTGCAGCGCGGGTCGTGTGTGGCGCGGCCAGCTTGCCGATGTGCCCCGCGACCGGCTCGACGCGTACCTGGTCGTCGAGAGGGCCGGCGAGGAGCAGCCGTGGACGGAGGACCAGGTCCGTGCGCGCGTGCGGCAGTGCCTGGCCGGTGGTGCCTCGACGCGGGATGCGGCACGCGCCGTCGCCGGGGCTGCCCGCTGGCCCCGGCGGCAGGTGTACCAGATCCTCATCGAGATCCAGTCTGAGCGCCAAGAATGAAAGCAGCGGCTGCACCGACTTTCCCGGACGTAGGTGGCGCATCCCCATGCGCTACGTACGTCCGGGGAGCCAGATGTGGTCGCCCGGTTCAGGAATGTGCGCTTGGGCAGCGAGGCCGGATCGAGTATAATCCCCTGCTAGTGCAGCCATTTTACCGGAGGATAGGTTGGATATCGACTGGTTTGGACACGCCTGCTTTCGCATCCGGGACAAGGGGGTGACGATCGTCACCGACCCACATCCGGAAGAGCTGGGCTATGAACGGCCGCGGATCCGTGCCGACGTGGTCACGGTGAGCCATCCGCATCCCGGGCACAGCGCCGTCAAGGGCTTTCGAGGCTCGCCACACGTGTTGACCGCGCCGGGTGAGTACGAGATCGGGGGTGCCTTTATCACCGGCATCGCCACCTACCACGATGCCCGGCAGGGGAGCGAGCAAGGACAGAACACGGTCTTTCTGTTCGACCTGGGCGGGCTTACGGTCTGCCACCTCGGTGACCTGGGGCACGGCCTGGCGCAGGAAGAGGTCGAAGCGTTCGATCAGGTCCATATCCTCTTGATTCCCGTCGGCGGAGGGAACTCGCTCGGTGGCGCCCTCGCTGCCGAGGTAGTGAGCACGATCGAGCCGAACATCGTGGTGCCGATGCACTATGGCACGCCTCTCCTCTCGCGCGAGCTGGAGGGCGTCGACCGGTTCCTGCGCGCGATGGGTGCGGGGCACGTGACCCCGCAAGAGAGCCTGCGCGTGCGGCCCGGCAACCTGCCCGAAGACACGCAGGTGGTGGTGCTGGACTATCACAAGTAGCGGTATGACCGGGCGCACAACTTGAGCGTGGTCACCATTCGTGGTATAATCGCATCTGCTCGGAGAGGTAGCATAGTCTGGCCGAATGCGCGCGCCTGGAGAGCGCGTGTGCCGCAAGGCACCGTGGGTTCGAATCCCACCCTCTCCGCCAGGTTCTTGTGGGCCTGACGGTCCCCCATCTGTCGTCACAGGTTCGAGAGAACACGATTCCCGCCGAGATCGCCCAGCCAACCTGGGCGATTTCGCTTTTTCTCCCTCGTTCACCCCTCACGATATGTCCTCCTTCTCCCGGTTGGCGAGACTGCCGTGCTGCAGCCCTCCGGAGGGCAGATGTGCTGAGGCGAGAAAAGGAGAGACACGGAGACGAGTCGCTCTCGTCTCCGTGTCTCCGGGCGCATCGATGGTGCCCACCGCGGCGCAGTAGGCAAAGGGATCGGTAGAGGATCTTGCTTGATGAAGAGCCTTGGAACGGGTACCGGTATCCGGTTGCTGCGAATCCCTCACGATCTTGGCGTGCTCAGTCCGCCGTGACCGTACGCTGCTTCGTCTCTACGCCTTCTTCCTGTCGCTCCTGGAACAGCGCATCGTATGCTTCCACGGTCATCACCGTGCCCTCTTGGGCCACGTCCACGTACAGCACGCCGTTGAGGTGGTCGATCTCGTGTTGAAAGACGCGGGCGATATACCCCTCCGCCTTGATCCGTACCTTCCGACCGCTGAGGTCCTGCCCCTTGATCAGAACTTCTACCGGGCGCTCGACCATGCCGACATAACCGACCACTGACAGGCAGCCCTCCTGTCCTACCTCGGTTTCCTGGCTGGCCTTGACGATCTCGGGGTTGGCCAGCACCCACTGCTCGCCCGGGTGGGGATAGTCCTCGTCATCCGGGATCTCGATCACGATCAGCCGCCGGGCGATGCCAACCTGCGGTGCAGCCAGCCCGACGCCCTTTGCCTCGCGCATGCTTTCGAGCATATCTTCAGCCAAGCGGGACAGCCTCTCGTCGAACACCGTCACCTTGACGCTGCGTTCTCGGAGGACAGGATGCCCGATCTGGACGATCTCTAGCTCTGCCATCTCATTCTTCTCCGCATAGGTGTGTGCTTTATCATATATAGACGGAATGCGGATGTCAAGTCTTACGCAAACACGAAACCCGTTTTCTCAGGGCACACCAGTGCCCGAAAACGGGTTTCTGAACACTGTATCGTTCCTCTAACCCCCCGGAATGACGATCAGCGTGCTCGTGGGCGTTGGCTCAGGCGTCACCGGGGTGGGCGTCACCGTGGGCAGTAGTACCTTTGTCGCCGTAGGCGTCGCCGTGGGTATGGCAGTTGTGGGCGTCGGCGATGCCGTCGCCGTCGGCACGGGCGTCCACGTCGGCGTAGACGTGGGCACGTTCGTCCAGGTGGGCGTCGGCGCCGGGGGCGCTGGCGGCAGGTAGAGCTGCTGCCCTGGTGTCACCCCATAGCCTTCCAGGCAGTTCGCCCGCTGGATCTGCCCCACCGTCGTATGGCGGCTCTGGGCCAGGCTGTACAGATTGTCGCCCGGTTGTACCGTGTAGAGCACCCAACCAGGCTCTGGATAGGGAACACACGACGGTGCTGTCGGCGCAGGCGGGACCGTCGCCGTGGGCGGAATCGGGGTCACGACGGCCTGTGCAGGCAGATAGAGGCGCTGCCCCGTATAGATGTTCGTCGAGGAGAGGCAGTTGGCCTCCACGATCGCCGAGACACTCGTCCCATAGCGTACCGCCAGGCGGGACAGTGTGTCGCCCTGCTGCACGGTGTAGAGCCGCCAGCTTGAGGGCACGATACAGACCCGCGTCGCGGTGGGCGTCGCTGTCGGAACCGGCGTCTCCGTGGGGCTCAGCACCGCCGTCGCTGTCAACGTCGGCGTCGGCTGTGGCGTTGGGGTAAAAGTGGGCCTGGACGTCGCCGTCGGAGGTATCGCCGTTGCCGTCGGGGGCACCGCTGTCGCCGTCAAAGAGGGTGTGACCGTCGGGGTCACCCTCGTTGGCGTCGACTGTACCGTCGTTGGCGTCGACTGTACCCTTGTCGGCGTCGAAGTCACGAGCGTCGGCGTACGCGTCGGCGGCAGCACCACTGCCACCGTCTGGGTCGCTGTAGGGTCGGCAGCGACGTAGAGGTGCCCCTCCTGCGTGGTCAGCACGCTGCTCCCGACGACCGTGCAGGCAATGACGCCTACCGCGGCCAGACCGATCGCGAACTGACGCAGGAATCCCCCTCCTCGGCTAGCCACGCTCGCTCGCTCCCGGCGGAGGGCTCGCGAAAGCGGTTGCGCTGCTACCTTCCGTATCCATCGTCTTCTCGAGGCCATAGGGCAGGGCGACGTGGAATGTGGTGCCCTGGCCGATCTCGGTGTCCATCCACACGTGCCCGCCGTGCGCCTCGACCAGTGCCTTCACGATTGCGAGCCCAACCCCCGTCTCGCCGAGCCCGGAGATCAGCGCGCTGTCCGCGCGGTAGAACCGCTCAAAGACGCGGCCGTGGTCCTGGGGAGCGACGCCCCCACCCGTGTCCGACACGGAAAAGTGCAGGTGAGCGTTGCCTGTTTCGTCTCGCTCCTCGTGGGCGATGATGTGGATCGTCGTTCCTGTCTCGGAAGACTTGGAGGCATTGTTGAGCAGGTTATCGACGATTTGCTGAAAGCAGTCGGGATCGAGGTAGATCGGTTTGACCTCGCCGATCTCGAGGTGGGCGTTGAGCTCACGTTCAGCCAGGCGAAAGCGTGCGTTCTGCAGTGCGCGTTCGAATGCGCGCTCCACGTTCACCGGTTCCAGCTCGATATCGAGCCGGCCCGATTCGATCGCGGTCACGCCCAGCAGATCGTTGAGCAGCGCGCCCATGCGTTCGATGTTGGCCTGTACGCGCTGCAGGAAGCGGCGCTGTGTATCGTCGAGCTTGCCGACGGATTCGTTCATCAACAGCTCGGTGTATCCTACGATCGAGGTCATTGGCGTGCGCAGTTCCTGCGAGAGCGAAGACAGAAAGTCGTCCCGTGCGCGTGAGCGGGCGTCGCTCTCGGGTACCTCGTGGAAGGCCAGTACCGCACCGGTGTGCTCTTCACTGACCAGGAGCGGCGACAGCAGGATCTGGAGGTGCTGCGCCGGGCGCTGGACGGTCAAAGGCTGCAGCAG
>Ga0315554_1001553_pt1 | contig 13520 bp, 14 predicted proteins | sample SalMarSW160370MG_FD_202114 | JGI IMG/M metagenome (GOLD analysis project Ga0315554, IMG submission 202114) | Salt marsh sediment microbial communities from the Plum Island Ecosystem LTER, Massachusetts, United States - Salt Marsh Sediment SW1603-70 ... | reverse complement strand
GTATTCCCAAATGAATGCATATGCTGATGAACCACCCATCTTGGAACGTGACATTACGTTCGCGACAGCAGACGGCATAGATCTGAAGCTCGATCTCTGTCGCCCCTCCACAGGAACGGGACCGTTCCCGGCACTGATATACATCCCCGGTGCCGGCTGGGGTTTCTATCCGGAATCTAGCAAGGCTGAGTGTGCTCGTGTGATATCAGAGGCAGCGAGCAGAGGCTACGTCGCCGTTGCGGTAGAGCATCGTCGATTGGCTTTTGATTGGGACACCCGAAAACCGAAGCATCGATTTCCGGAGCAGGTCCATGATGTAAAGTGTGCAGTTCGTTGGTTGCGGGCAAACTCCGAAAACTACCACGTAGACTCTGAGCGCATTGGTGCAGTGGGGTTCTCTTCCGGAGGGCATCTTGCCTTGATGCTTGCTTTGACTGACAAGTCTGACGGACTGGAAGGCGACTGCGGCGACATGACGTATTCAAGTCGAATACAGGCAGCGGTCAGCTCTGCTGGGTCAACAGAATTGGTGAGTCGTTACTCACAAGAACCGGTTCTCATCGCTGCTTTTCTTGGAGACTCGCCCGAGAAGATTCCGGATGTATACGCAAAGGCCAGTCCTCAGACCTATGTGACAAAGGATGATCCGCCGATCCTACTCATCCACGGGGATGTGGATGAGCAAGTGTCTCTGCAGCAGGCTGAGCTTCTAGATGCCAAACTGACTGAGATGGGTGTCCCCCACACTCTGGTTATAAAGAAGGGATACCTCCATATTGCGCTTTGGCATGAGAACGAGGTGTGGGAATTCCTGGACGATAATCTCCATCCGTGATATTCCCAGCTATTTCGCAAACTCAAAGGGATGCTGAAACCATAAGATTGACGGTTATTAATTGAGCTTCCAATACAAAGCACTCTAGAGCAGATCGCTCTTGGGCAATGACGAATGGCCCACGAGGAACGACCAACATTGAGTGCTTGAAAACTGCATCAAGAGGTTCCCCATCCAGTCAACAGGACTTTTTTCACAAAGTTCCGGTAACCACTCTAGTTATACACTCCCTTTCGTTTTTCCGGATGGGCTTCGGAAATGAGCATAGTAGATGTATTGGTTTTTCTTCCGCGTCGGTCGTTTGTGAAGAGTGAATGGATTTTGTGACATTTCCTTGCCTACTCTATATGTTTTCTGCTCAGACCAAGCTTTTTCAGCCCGTATAGAAGGGCACGGTTAGCCTCGGTTCATTAATTACTTGTTCGATAAGTAATTATACCCTGTAGAGAGGACTTGAACCTCCATGCGGAACACCCGCACTATCCCCTCAGGATGCGGTAAGCCCCCCATCGACGGGTAATGCCACACCGTTAATAAAGACCGCCTCCTCGGAGGCAAGATAGACGAATGCGTTCGCCACATCCTCAACGCTGGCCAACCGTCCCAAGGGTATCTCGTTGAGCCGCTCGGCACGCCGCATTGGATCCCGGAGAAGCTCCCGCACTTGCTCCGTCTCAACAGTACTCGGGTGCACAGAGTTACAACGAATCCCGTCTTTTGCGTACCGCACAGCTATAGACCTGGCTAGCGCGGTAATGGCGCCTTTCACCATCGTGTATGCCTCCGGGGTAAAGCGGTGGCCGATTAATCCGCAGATTGAGGACATCAACAGGATCGAGCCGCTCCCACCGCGGCGCATCAGGGGCAGGGCGTGCTTGATCCCGAGGAACGAGCCTTTCACGTTCACTGCGATCATAGTATCCAGATCCGATTCGCTCATCTCCTCTATAGGCCTGCGGATATTCAACCCGGCGTTGCTCACCAGCACATCCAACCGGCCAAAAGCCTCTGCAACGCGGCTGAAAGCAGCAATCCAATCTTTTTCACGCGACACATCCAGTCGAACGAACTGAGCCCGATCACCAACTCCGGCAAGTTTCCCGGCCAATGCCTCGCCCTCTGTCACATTGACATCGGACAGGAACACTGTAGCCCCCTCTTCAACGAATCGCCGCGCGATAGCCGCTCCGATTCCCTGCGCCGCACCAGTCACCAGGGCCACTTTTCCCACCAGGCGCATTCGATTATCTCCGCACCTGTATGCCAGCGAGCCGCTCATAGAACTGAATCAGCCCTCCGTGGTCATCACCTCCATGTCCATCGACTTTCAGCGCATGCATATACTCGAGCACCTGACTGGAGAGAGGTATCGGTACGTCCAATTCATGAGCAGTTTCCAATGCATTGGTAAGGTCCTTGATATGCAGTTCGATACGGAAGCCCGGCTTGAAATTCCCTTGCAGGGCCAAAGGAACCTTGGCATCGAGAACTGTACTACCGGCCAATCCTCCACGAATGGCGTTGTACACTTTTTCAGGATCGACTCCAGCCTTGGTAGCGAGAAGCATAGCTTCACTCATGGCAGCTATATTCAAAGCAACAATGATCTGGTTTGCTAACTTGGTGATGTTGCCGCTGCCGATTTCGCCGACCAGAGTAACAGACCCTCCCATCACTTCCAGGATCGGTTTCACTTCGCCGAAGACCTCCTGAGGACCACCCACCATGATAGCCAGGGTACCGTCAATGGCTTTGGGTTCGCCCCCCGACACTGGAGCATCGAGCATTTTGACTCCCTTTTCAGCGGCTTTTTTGGAAACCTCTATGGATACCAAAGGTGCGATTGAGCTCATATCGATGAGGATAAGGCCTTCTTTCGCGCCATCCAGTACACCATTTTTTCCCAACACTGCTTCCCTAACGTGGGGTGAGTTGGGAAGCATGGTGATCACTACTTCGTTCTTAGCGGCTACGTCAGCTGAGCTACTCCCTTTTTTGGCTCCAGCCTCAACAAGTTCCTGCACAGGCTCCGGACGAACATCATAGACGGTCAATGGATAACCGGCTTTAAGTAAATTCTTTGCCATTGGTTTGCCCATAATCCCCAGACCTACAAAACCGATTTTTTTCATTTCATTGCCTCCTTCACACTTTTCGCAATATTTTCTGTCGTAAGTCCGTAATGCACCAGCAGCTCATCGTAACTACGCGCTGATTGGCCGAAGCTGTCCTGAATCCCGATAGGAACGATGGGAATACCCGTGCCCCGCAGCGCATAGGTAACAACGCTCGCCAATCCACCGATGAGAGAATGTTCTTCAGCTGTTATCACGGCTCGCATTCCCTCTGCTAGATCACGAAGCTGTTCTTCGTCCACAGGTTTTAAGGTGCTTACATTAACTACTCGCACTGAAACTCCATCTTTCCCTAACTCCTCGGCCGCCTCCAATGCTTTCGATACCATTACACCGGTAGCGAAAACCACGGCATCATTCCCGTCAAGAACTACATAGGAACGACCTATCTCGAAGGATTCATTGACATCGAAAACATCCGGCAGATCGTTTCGATTGACTCTCAGGTACACCGGACCATTGTATTCCACCATTTTTCGGACCATCTTCTCCACCTCGATACCATCTACAGGAGACAGCACCGTCATATTGGGTATCGATCGCATCAAGGATACGTCTTCCACCGACTGATGCGTGGAGCCGTCACCGAAATCGCTTAAACCGGTGCTGGATCCGGTGATCTTCACATTGAGCCGCCCAAGGCACACGCTCACGCGGATTTGATCGTACGGCCGACCCGAAGCGAAAACCGCGAAAGAATGAATGAAAGGGATTTTCCCGGTAGGAGACAGACCGGCAGCAAATGAGATCATGTTCGCCTCCGCAATCCCCATCTCGAAAAAGCGTCCAGGAAAACTGTTGCCGAACACGTAGCTCATTGTGGATTTGCTCAAATCAGCATCGCAGGCCACGATGTTTGGATTCTCCTTCCCCATAGCAAGCAATGTCTCGCCGTATACCTTTCGCTGATTGCGCATGCCCATAGTGCTCACTCTAGTCTCCTAATTCCTGTAGCGCCAGTTCGTATTGTTCCTGTTTCAATATGCCGTTATGAAAGGCTGGCTGGTTCTCGGCGAACGAAATCCCCTTCCCTTTAACTGTATGGGCGATGATCATCTTTGGTTGTCCCGTCACCTTGTCCGCCTCCTCAAGAGCTTCCAGAATTTCCTTGATGTTATGACCGTCTATTTCGTGTACCCACCAGCCAAACGAGTGCCACTTTTCCGGCAGGGGGCTCGAATCAAAACGTTCGGCGATCACGCCCGTAGCCATCAAGCCGTTGTTGTCCAAGATAGCGGTTAGGTTGTCCAGTTTGTAGAAGGAAGCTGCCATGGCCGCTTCCCAAATCTGTCCTTCATCCAGCTCGCCGTCCCCGACCACGCAGTAAACCCGGCGATTGCTCTTGTCGATTTTCAACCCTGCTGCGATACCGCACGTAATCGAGAGCCCCTGTCCTAAAGAACCCGTATTGGCCTCGACTCCGGGAGTCATAGCATGTCCGGATGCCCGTGCAACATCGACCCCAAAGATTTTACATGATCTAGCTCGTTTTCCGAAAAATAACCCATCTCGGCAAGAGCGGCGTATTGCGCCAGTGCGGCATGGCCCTTGCTGAGTAGGAAATAGTCTCGCTTTTCCCAACGCGGATTGTTCTTGTCCAGCTTCATTTTGCTGAAGTAAAGGGCAGCTACCACGTCGGTTATCGAGAGGGAGCCACCCAAATGGCCAGCCTTGCCCACTCCAACCGTGCGGACGATACTGCGACACATGCTTCTTGCCTTCTGTGAAAGCCTATCAATTGTCATACGATCAATACTTATATCGAATATAATCCTTCATGTTTATGAATATTACCGCAAATTAGTGGTTTTATACCACAATTGAATTAGACTTAGTTTCTTCTCCCCCCATTTGTCCTGAGGTCCTCTCTAACAATAGAACTTAGTCGCCGAAAAGCGCTATTTTTTTGGTCGGGAGTAGTGATTTGGTTTCTTTTATTTTCCGTTAAGCAAATTCCCCCGTACTATTTATTCAAAAAACACAATAACAGGACGTTGCTTACCGTGAAAAGCGCCAGATTATTCTCGGGGAGAACTGCAGTGTTCCGGACATAAACTTTTCATTCTACATGCATTGGATCTCCTGAATTCACGATTTTGACGGAAGCTGTTATAGCGGCAACTTCGATCAGATCAGGCCTTTTCTTGATCCCGTTCGCTTCCTCGTGCGTTGTTCCTTTTTCGTAGGACATGCTGGTTGTTTGAATTTGCTATCGCACGAAAGGTGTGCACAAAATTGTGAGCAGACCTTCCGGACAAAGCCGGAAATAGTCTGCAATAGCTTGCAAGTTGAGCTTGATTTCCCTCCATATTAACGCTATAGTATGCAAAGACTTGCAATTGGGTCAGACCGCTGCCCCTGTTATATTTGCGCGTAAAAAGCCCCTCTGAGCGAGGGGCTTTGCTGTTTCTGACCGGAAAAAAGTACTACATGTAACGTCAGCATCCCTAATAAAATACCCCGATTATTAGGATTGGCTACAGCTACTAGGCCAGGACGTGTGTTTGAGCACGCTGCCACCGAAGCACCCGAAAATCCGGCATTTTTAATCGGGAAACAGAGGGCTACAAACCACCGGTTTTGCCCGTTTTAGAAGGATTCGGGTAAATCCTGGAAAGGTGGAGCGTAGAACACGACAGAGATACGAGATGTTGGTCATGTAGACCAAACCAGCACTGGCGCAGTTAAGCGAACGGACCCTCTACCCGGAAGCCCGGGACATGGCCGAAATCCAGCCCGTCCGTTCGTCTGTAATTCACAGTGCAAACAATAAAAACTTGACAACAGGAACCGGGTGGTGAAACATACTGTTCTAAAACTAAGATGGTCGCCCGGCAGCGAGAAAGGAGTAGAGAATGGATAAGGCAAATAAAAAAAGTGATAAGAGCACATGGGCCATTGGCGGAACAACACTAATAGGTATAGGTGTTGGATTCATTTTCCTAAAGGAATCACCCCTATTCTTTGTTGCCTCTATACTCATCGGAATAGGGCTTGGTCTTGTGATAACTTCTTTAATTTCCAGAGAAAAAAAATAAGAGTACCCCACTATTTGATGCACGGGAGTTTCTCTTTTAGTCAAATAGGATAGCCATTTGTATCGTAATTGGTCCTATGCCCTTGATCTTTTAAAGATGGTTTTTGACCGCCAGTTCAAACGGCTGCCAAGGCCGGATGAATCGTTGATTTACAGGGAGCCGAAGTACCTGGAACACACCTTCAGGAGCGGGGCGCAGAGGTACAGGCGTCAACCCGCAGGCCGTTTATCGGGAACGACCTTTGGCTGATGATCTCGGAGATTAGGATGGAGTGTGAGGCCGAAATGGTGAAGGGCAACAAGCGGATGCAGTTGTCACCACATCTGATGCTCCAGCGGTGCGCAAGCATCCTGTTGAAGAACGTAGCATCGGTGTTGCAGATACGGCAATATCTCCGGCATGCATCGGCAGTGACCACCCTGGCCCATTACTTGGTGGACACCGAACCGTTGGCATCGGCGCTCAGAAAGGTAATCGGATGAACCCTAAAAAGCCTCACTTTTTACTACGGTTCAAATAATTTTTTCCTATCCACAAACATACTCACTACAAGTCCAGAAAATTGTAAGAATGCTTCAGGTGGGTTATACTCTGGTACAAGTAAGCCACCCAAGGAGCCTCAATATGAAAAAAGTGCTACTCCTATTGGCTCTACTTCTTTTGATTGTGCTTCCCACCTATAGCATCTCCTTCCGAATCGCACTTTCCGACTTTGCCGTTCACAGCGACAACCCCCGCTACAAGTACATGGGAAAGGGCCTCTCTGAGATGATTGCCGTAGAGCTGACAAAAGCCACAGGGGTGAATCTGATTGAGAGGGAAAAACGGGCGGAAGTACTCGAAGAGGTCGAGTTCGCCCTGTCGGACCTGGCGGATGCCGCTAAACAGGTGGAAGTGGGCAAAATGTTGGCGGCAAAGTACCTCGTGTTCGGTGAGATTATCGATATGGACAAGGAGGTCCTGATTAGCCTGCGCATGGTCGACATAGAATCCACGATGGTGGTATGGAATGAGCAGGTCGTCGCCCGTATCACAAACTACGACTACATCACCGGCTACTTCACCGCGTCAATCCTGGAGCACCTGGGTTTGCCGGTACCCAGCTCGACGATTGTCAAGGTCGAAGCTATAGAAGAGAAAAATGAAGATGCTGTAGTCGCCTTCTCCAGGGCTGTCGATGCGTACGACCGGAAGGAGAATGCTGAAGCGACGAAGGAATTGACAAGAGCACGAAGAATCGATCCAGACAACGAAGCGGTGCAGTCATATCTTAGAAAGCTGATCGTGAACCCCTCTAAGTTCAAAACAGAGGCTGCGGCGATGCAGCTGCCAAGCCGGAATCCGGCATACCTTGGAATCTTACAGTATGCGCAATTCAGTGCACTGTTTAACTTGAGTAATACAGGGCAGACTCCGTACCTGGAATCGATCGATCTCATCTATCAAGGCGGCTACGGTTATATAATTACAGGGATAAGCTTTCCGGTTGGATCTCGGATCGGATTCCAAACAAACATCTTCGGCGGTCCTCCGGAGAGGGAAAACGTCCGGGAACCGATCACGGAAAATGAAGAAATTGCAATAGCACCTTCACACTGGGGCGTCCAACTCAGCCTCGGGTGGGCTGCCACCCAGTGGATGTCTCTTGGGATAGGTGCTTCGATATTTCTCGTTGCAAACCATTTCGAAGCTTCCCCAGCCATCTCTAAGCCCTCTAACACCTGGGAGCTGGGATCTGCATACTACTTTGGAGTTCTTTTTAAGAACAGCGATTCTTCCGTAATACTGGACATCATGTCCGGTTTCTCGCTCGATCGTAAGTATCTACTCCATGCCGAGGAATTCAGGGATTATCTTGATTCAGTGATACCATCATTCTCTATCGGGGATACGATGACCCGTCCGATACTGCTCGAAGAAACACTCACTATCACCACGCGGAACCGGCGCGTCTTTCTTGTTTTGAGGCAACGAAACGATATCTTCATCGATCAACCATCCTATACAGGCCGTGTTACACCGGGAGTCGAGGTTTGGCTTCTCGACTGGTTTTCTGTGAGAGGGGCTTTGGAACTATCTATTCATAAAATGGTGGATGTCGTGGACTACGGCGCCGGCGTTGTCGGAGGAATCGGTTTCAGAAGTATAAAGAGAGGGTGGGATTTTGAGCTTGGAGGTTCCTACCGAATGGAGCCGATCCGTTCCATCCCAGGTGCGGTCTTCTATGATCCAGCGTTTTACGTGAGTATCAGCAAAAACCTGCTCTCTATTCAACGGTGATCCATGAGTAGAGCACTAAACGACACAGTTCCCTAATAAAGGTATAGAAATACTCGGGTTAGTTTCTTCCCGTTTCAATTACCGCTGGGCGCGAAAGAAGCGATTGCTGCGATCAGAACCATAGTCCGGTACTTGGACCTGTGGACGGATGCTCTGGCGTTGTAGTATATCTCCTCCTGATTGCAAAAAAGCTTCAACAGTATCTATTTATATAATCCTGAACTACAGCTCCTCCAGTTCAGCCCATTCTTTTGCTTCCAGTTCGTTGATTCGCTCCTCCTTCCGCTGAAGGGAATCCACAAGAACGACCTGTTCCTGATACAGACCATCCAAGATTTCGCTGAACGAATTCGTAAAACACCGGATCAATTCTTTGTTTGGCCACGAAACATGCTGCTCGATCATCCCCACAAAGTATTTAAGGATGGTGTCCGCTTTCTCATATTCAGACTTGAAAAACTCGTTCATAATCCTGTTCCTCCCTTGACCTGGAATCAGCCGAGCGATACCTGCGCGGTCTTGTCGATTACCAGGATGGTCTTGCATTCAGAGCACCTGAATCGACCGTCTTTTGGTGCTTTGAGCCGTTTTCGACAAATAGGGCAAGCAAATATTTTCGGGAATAGCCCCCCGCCGGCGCTATTGCTCTGTACATCCAGCATGCCTACGGCTTCATCCAGCGTTTCCACGATGTGAAAAAAGTGCGAAAAGCCCAGGAGCTCGAAGACCTCTATCACCCTCCGGATCAACCCGACGAACACCATGTCCCCGCCACGAGGTTTCACCTCTTTCAGGAAATAGGTGAAAGCCCCGATGCCGGTGCTGGAGATGTAGGTGATTCCCGAGAAGTCGAAAATCAGGCGATTGTATCCGGCGTTGATGGCGTTCTCGACCCGTCTCTGAAATTGAGGCGCATTGTAGGTGTCGATATATCCTTTCATGGACACAATCACACACCCGGGAATCTTGCCGACCTTCCGCACCTGGATTTCGAGAGATTCGATCTGTTCGCCGATCAGTTCCGCTACCGTGTTTTCTTCCGCCATCATCTCTCTCCTTCCTCTGGACATTCCATAAATATACGCAAATGCGTAATATAAAACCTATATAGTAAATATATAGCGCATCAATTCGTAATTGTCAACCGTATTTGGAAAAAAACTAAAAAAATTGATTCATTGATACTTTTTTGCTATACTGATGCGCTATGGAGCCCTTCTACAAACGTATACATGTCCGATTGATCGAGCTCGACAGAAAACGTCCATGGCTACTCAAGCAGGCAGAGATCAAGCCCAGTACGTGGAACTCCTGGGAGAAATTCGGGCGAATACCACCGGCGGACCGTGCTTTGGCAATCGCAGATGCACTGGGAGTGTCCGTTGAATTTCTCGTAGACGGAAGAGAGACACCGTTCGATTTCAGGAAAGAGAATCCGCTGATTACCGAAATAACGAGGCTACTGCTGGAGCTGAGTGAAGACCAACTCCGCAGAGTCCTTGCCGTAGCAGAGTCAATCTACAAACATGAACCGGATAAAATCGCAGACCGTATGGAAAAGCTCACCGATCTGCTTACCAAACTGGGAAAGAACATCGAAGACAGTAAAATGACAAGAAAGGACAAAGAGAAGAGCAAAGACCTGCTGAACCGGATCGTCCTCAATGTTTACGAGCAGAAAGTAGAAGTGAAAGACGAGTGGGCGAGCTTGGAGAACGTAGAATAGGCCGGAGAGAAAGCGGGAAAAGCACTGAGCTTACTTTTCCAACCCCATCATTGTTCTGCAAGTCTTTGTATAGAGATTGCGGAAAATATTGTTCGGGTCAGTTTTTCCCTTTACCTTGTCGTAATTCTCCCTATTCCAGATTTTCCAGAAGTCTGATTCAGAGTAATAATTGCTCGAGATGAGAGTCTTAATTCCTCCGATTTGCATCAGTTCATCTTCTATGATCTTGTAATAGTTCTTATCACCCTTTTTTTTCATTCCATAAATTGCCAAATCCAATATCAGCTTATCTTTTATCTTGTTCAAGAAATCAGCGGATACCCATTCATATTCGCGGACTAACTTGTATGGCACGCACCATAGCGGGAAATGATTCACTTCTTGTTTGTACCATTCCATAAAATTGCTGACTTCCGAAAATGGTATGAAGACATCGACTGTGATAGGAATTTTGTCAGACGGGATCAACCAACGAAACTTTTCAACTAATTTAAGTGTTCTTGCAGAGTTTATAAACTTACCGAAGAAGAGTCTGCCCAAGAAGGACTTGGGATGTACGTTAGTCACACCCTTGTCATATCTGAAAAAGTAGTCAGGTGTTTTAAGGTAATCCTCTTTTCTTTTTTTCGTGCTTAGATAGTAGATTCTCATCCAGTTGTAAATATGTGCGTAGGGCGCTTCATCAACAAAATTCGCCACGCTGAGCACGTATTCTGTTGGCGAGTGTATGATTCCATCCATGAAATCAACAACCCTATTCTCATAGTGTTCCCATATGGCTGATTTATAATCATCAATATTGTCGTATTTCTCATATGTCACTTTCACGAATGGCTTGGCTGGTATCAGCTTGAACTTCAATTTTGAGATGATGCCGAGAGTTCCAAAGGTACCGTGCACCATCTGGAACAATAGGTTGTTTTCATTATCAGGAGTACAGACCAGCACATCACCTTTCGCAGTGATTATTTCGTATTCAAGGCAAGTGTCATGAAATCCGCCGTGTTTGTAAGACATTGACTCTATCGAGCAGCCTGCAACCGCTCCGCCGATTGTAATTGTCTTCAACTCCGGCACAATGACTGGAACAAGGCTGTATTTCATAGTCGCAGTTACCAAACCAACAAAAGTAACGCCGGGCTCTGCAATACAGATTTGCTTCTCCGTATCGATATGGAGAATCTCGTTCAAGTCGCTGAGGTCGATTTTCTCGTCTGAGTGCCTCTTATCACTTGGTTTAGGAACTTCATGAGAAACACTTTTTTTCTTCAATGACACCGGCCGCGTGCTTTTACGCTCTTTTAGTTGTTTTACAATTCTATTTATTTTTTGTTCATGGGTAGGCATGTTTTGCCCTGATTATAGATTGAAGATTGTAATCTTTATATAAACATTCCCATTTAAAGTTTAATCCAGTATTTCTTCTATACCATTCCCGTTTTTGCAGACGATGAAATTAGGCCGATGCGCCTAACACGTGCTTTGGTACAGAATCCATAAGATGGGGGAGAAGGCCAGGGAGCAGGAAATCATTATGCGGGATCTCCAAATCAGCCCCCATCTGCCACGACAGACTTAGGCAACACTGCTTTGAACGATCCTCAAGGCACATTGAATTTTCCGAGATAGTTGTGTTCTCTATCTGGCGCGTGCTATCTGTACCAAACTTAGAGAAATAACGAAAATCAGGCATATCACACAACCCAAAAGTAACATATCTGAGCTAGCCCCCAAAAAGCGTTTTCCGCTGAGTTTAGTAATTATAGCTATGATTACACTTATAATCGCCAACGTGTAACCGATCCTTACAATTATCATGAAGTAGGGAGCACTTTGAACAAGTGCTTTTTGTACCAGTGCAATGGAAATGACAAAAAGTAGGCATATGACACAAACAAAAAGGAAACTATACCAACTAGCCCCCAAAATACGATTTCCACTGAGTTTTGCAATCATAGCTATAAGTACACACATAAATGCCAATATGTAACCGATCCATACATATATCATGAAGTTCTTCATAATATTGCTATTACTCCTTGAAACAGCACTCAATATCTATTCGTGAAGGTCGAAGTATAGAAAGGTTGGGGACCATCGTCAAGAATGATTTTATTCTGCAATCCTTTCGCTATGATGTCCCTCTTCAAGTAGAATTATTTTGGGCAAACTATGGATATAAAAGTGCCGGAAAAAACAACCGGCACCTTGTGTTACCTGGGATATAAATCCACCCTTAGATCACGATACTAAAACGTCGTGAGAATGTGAAAATCTGTTAGAATTCCACCAGGCTAGAACACGAAAGGTATCAGGCCCTTGGTGCCCCTCCGGTAAGCCTGGAACTCGGAGGCGTATTTCGCGGCCAGGTGCCGGTCGAGAAGCGGTACGTTGTAGAACGCGAACATGCAGAACAGGAGCGCCGGAATGATGGCGGACCAGGGGTTGCGCGTGAACAGCGCCCACCCCGAGACCCACAGGATGTCGCCGAAATAGTTGACGTGGCGGGAATAGCGGAACAGCCCGCCGGTGTAGAGCTTGCCCTGGTTTCGCGGATCGCGCTTCCAGCGGTGCCGAAGCAGCTCCGAGAGGGTATTGGCGGTGGCACCGCTGGCGAACAGTGCGAGCGCCACGCCATCGAGGGCCCCGAAGGGAGCAGCCCGAAGGCCGCCCAGTACCGAGAGGACCACGTAGTAGAGAAAAAAGGCCAAGGGTACGGCAACGGCCTCTTCCCAGCCGACGTTCCTCTTGAGCAGCACCGTGATCATCAACGTCATCCGCACGTAGGTCACCACCACGAACAGAAACAGCACCAGACGCCGAAACGGCAGGGCGACCGCACCCGTAAAACCGAACCAGGAACCGACGGTCTCGATCCCGCCGAGAAGCAGGATCCAGAGTGCTACGCCCGCAAACACCGTCTCGGCGACAATGATGGTCGCCCGCTGCGCGCGGGAGGAACGATCGTGTCCGTAGATCAAAGAGACTCCCTTCCGGGCCGAAGCTTGCCTTTCGATCCAGTGATGTGGGTTCCTCCTCAACCATAGGAGAATCGACAGGTTCACGCAAGTCCTTTCTCTCAGCACGCTCGCAGGCAGATCCATTTCTTGACAACCGGTTGCCCAGTTACGATCACGGCTCCGGACCGCTGTGTTTGCTACGAAAAGCGCCCCTCGGAGGTGAAGATTGAGGGTCCTATAGTCAGGCCGGTGACTAAAAGGAACGAGCGGATACGGGCCGCTACCTAGCCGGGGTGTTCTCATAACCCGGAGGTCGCAGGTTCGAATCCTGCCTCTGCTATATTTTCGAGTAAAAAGCCCCTCTGAGAGAGCGGCTTTGTTATTTTTGGTCGGAAAACGGCACGATCTGCAAAACACTGTCAGATGGTTAAAGTTTGACAGTGGAAACCGGCGGGGATGGTCCCGGATTTCATTGTACGGCTGAGGTCAGATATTTCCTGAGGCAAGGCGACAGAGGCAACGGGTGGGAATTCGAAAACCGGCAGC
>Ga0315554_1001551_pt1 | contig 13529 bp, 15 predicted proteins | sample SalMarSW160370MG_FD_202114 | JGI IMG/M metagenome (GOLD analysis project Ga0315554, IMG submission 202114) | Salt marsh sediment microbial communities from the Plum Island Ecosystem LTER, Massachusetts, United States - Salt Marsh Sediment SW1603-70 ... | reverse complement strand
CTCGTGATACTCGCATAGTTGCAAGAGCCTCTCCCAGAGGTCGGGATTCAACGCTTTTTCCCGTTTACTGCGCTTCCACCCGTTTGCTCGCCATCTCTGAGCCCATCCTCTCGACATCGCCTTGACCAAGTACTCGGAATCACTGTATAACGACACCTGGCATTTCTCTTTTAGAGCCTCTAATCCGACAATTGCAGCCATTATTTCCATTCGGTTATTGGTAGTTTTGCGATAGCCTCCTGACATCTCTCTTCTGTGACCCTGATAGAGGAGTATTAGTCCATACCCACCGGGGCCGGGGTTTCCCAGGCATGCGCCATCGGTGTATATGGTCACGTGCTTGACTTTTTCCATTGTGGTTTTTGTGACTTTCCGGTTTTAGTTGGCTGCCGGGCCAGGATTCGAACCTGGGCTAAAGGATCCAAAGTCCTCTGTGCTACCGCTACACAACCCGGCATTACCTTATGAATTGTAGCACAAAGCACTGCTATGTAACTACGTGTTGCTTAGCACTTCGAGCCTGGCTGGACCCTTACCATACTTGACCCGGCAAAGGTAAGAGTGACGTAGTGCCAGTTCCCTAGCTAGTTGCCTGAAAGATTTCTGTTTCCTCTTGTCCTTCTCTTACTAGCTTTTCTTTTCCTCTTCTCCGTGGCTTCGCTCATAACCATTTCACGTGATATCACATCACTGGTCAGGAAGCCGTTTCGTACCTTTTCCTGCATTTCGTCCACAAAACGACGATATCCGATTCCCCTGATTCGCTCAAGATTCACTATATTCCAGTTCGAGTACCTCTTCGTGATCAAGCCAAGGAAAGCTGCTGCTCCAGGTGAGGAGCCTTCTTCCAAATGATTGCACGGCATCCTGTCACATTCAGCACATGTCAGAAACACCTTTTGTTGTGAACAGGCTCGGATTGGACAAGAATGGCTTTCCCAATCTCCTGCCCAACACCCGGGACATTTACTGCCCTGGCTCCAGTTCTGCAGTATGTTCAAGAAGTCTTCTACCCTCTCGCGCTGGATTCCCATAGCCCAAGGCCCGACGTCTGCTATGTTGAAACCATTCAGAATTCGGTATATCTCCTTTGCCAGATTCCTACTGTTTCCCAAAAAGAGGTCACACGCTCCACAATATATTCCGCAGGGAGCTATCAGATGCTTTTCAGTCTCGCTTAGCTCGTTTGGGTCAAGGTTATCCAGTTCCATACAAATCTCCTTGCAATATTATGTCAAGTTTCTCTGCATTCTCTCCTATTTCTCCTCTGGTTGCGAGATATCAGGGGGCTGGTTCAATAATTAGCTCTTATTAGCATATGCAGAGTCCTCTATACTACCGCTACACAACTCGTCATTAACATCCACAATCCCCATTGATTCTTGTTGCAACCCGGTTAAATTTTTTAATACGTGGTGCCGAAGGTCGGACTCGAACCGACACGGGGGTTGCCCCCCAACAGTTTTTGAGACTGCCGCGTCTACCATTCCGCCACTTCGGCGCACTTACTCCGGAAGCCTTGATTCTCTTTAAACCCTCTCAGTGGCTTCCCCTTTGCAAGGAGGCGTTCTGCTGCTAACCTGGTTCTGTTCTACAAGCTCATAGTTGGTGCCGAGGAGCGGAGTCGAACCGCTGACACGCGGATTTTCAGTCCGCTGCTCTACCACCTGAGCTACCTCGGCATCAGGGATATTGTAGGTTTTCCCCATTCTAGTGTCAAGCAAGTGTACTCGTGATTGTTTAACCGCCGCCTTGAGCCAAAGGAATGCTAGACAGGCTGCTAGCTTAGGGTACCAGGCTTGACCAGGGGAATGTGAGTAGCACAAAGGGGGCATTCTTGAGGTGAATAAACTGTAGTGGGGGCACGAAGACAACTGAAGAAGGGCAGGTTAAAGCCCAAATTTTCTTCACTGCGGTCGACAAGCACTCCAATGCCAATGACAATCCCCCCCAGTTTAGCCACAGCGCTTATCGTCTCTCTGAGCGAGCTTCCTGTGGTCAGGATATCGTCAACAATAAGGATGTGTTCGCCAGGCTTAATTTCAAAATCGCGCCGGAAGACTCTTATCTCTCCTTCTTTTTCAGCGAATATGCTCCTCACTCCTAATTGACGGGCGGTTTCAAAGGCCAGAATAATGCCGCCGGTGGTCGGCCCGGCAACTATGTCTATTTTTTGCCTTTTAAAGTGTTGCGCGATAAGGCGACATAGTTTCTCAGTAAGATGTGGATGCTGCAAGATGCGAAACTTTTCCCAGTAAACAGGCGAATGTAACCCCGAGGCGAGCAGGAAATGGCCTTCTTTTATTGCTCCTGCCGTCTTGAATATCTCTAGCACCTCGTCACTCAAGTTGCACCCCGAACGAATGGCTCACCATTATTTCTTGCTCACTGGCTCCGTTTAACTCCGGGTAGCTGTAATGCTTGACTACCCCCAATTTGCTCGGTGGCCAGTAGGTAAACCAGGCTTTGCCAATGATATTATCCTGGGGTACCGTCCAGCCATTATGTGAATCGTTACTATTATTGCGATTGTCGCCGAGGACGAAGTACTCTTTCTCGGGAATTTCTGTGGCAGGCATCGTATAGTTTGGCGGCGACATGATATATTCCTCCCCGAGGGGGATACCGTCGATAAAAACCTTTTCATCTTTAATCTCCACGGTATCGCCGGGCAAGCCAATAACGCGTTTTATGAAGGGGTATGGGGACTCCTCATTTGGCGGGGGTGGGTTAAAGACTATCACATCTCCTCGCTGTGGGCCAGAAGAATGGTAACTCACCTTGTTAACCATAATACACTCACCTTCTTGAAAATTGGGCTCCATACTGGACATTACTACAGTATAGCTCTGTACAGTGAGCCGAAGGCAAACAAAAACGGCGACGGCGATGAGGATAGTTATGACGACTTCGCGAAGAATTTTCATTAGCGAAGGTTTATTCTAACATAAACCACAAAGTTAATTCATTATATTATAGCTCTACTTATCTGCACTGTTCCTTAATGCTAACATTATTAAGTCGAGATTAAGTCGAGCTGCTAGCTCAATCGGTAGAGAAACCGACTTTTAATCAGGGTGTCACAGGTTCGAATCCTGTACGGCCTACCAGCTAAATCAGCAGAATTTGCTAACCTTAGTCACTCTGATTTTTTCATTGTGCCGCGCGGACTCAAATGATTGGTCAAAGCTCTATTCTCAGGGCTTGCTGAGAACCTGATAAAACATGCCTGCATCAATCAAGCTTCGTAGGGCGGGGATTTACTCCCCCGCCGAAAAGAAGCGACACATAAAATGCCTAAACTTGAGCAGGAAATCAAAAATTAAACAGCCTGAAAACTCGTCATCCGAGGTACCCTATCAGCTCGCGGCTGTTACTTGGATGGCGCAGCTTAGCCAGCGCTTCTTTTTCAATCTGGCGTATTCGCTCCTTGCTGAGACCCAACTCTGTGCCAACCTCTGCTAGGGTCCGGCTGTATTCAGTGCCCAGCCCAAACCTTAACTCAATGATACGACGTTCTCGGGGTGTCAGTGACTCTAGTGTTCTGCTCAATTCTTCCCTGAGCAGGCTCTCACTGGATTGCTCCTCGGGCTGCATAATCGTTTGATCTGCAATGAAATCACCGAGTTGGCTTCCCTCTTCCCCTACAGGTGTCTCCAGAGAAACAGGCCCACGAGAACTCAGCTTGAGCAGCGATTCTATCTTTTTGGGCGAGAGCCCCGTTTCTGAAGATAATTCCTTTTCGGTCGGGGGCCGGCCGAGCTTCTGAGGCAAGCTATTTCTTGCCCGGGATAGCTTCGTCAGGTCGTCAACCACGTGTCCCGGCAGGCGCACAATGCGTGACTTGTCATTAACTGCTCTGTTGATTGCCTGCCAGATCCAGGGAATAGCATAGGTGCTAAATTTATAGCCTCTGCGATGGTCGAATTTCTGCACTGCCTGCATTAACCCGATATTGCCTTCCTGGATAAGGTCAGGTAAGGGCACACCCCAACCAATATGTCCCTTGGCCACGCTTACCACCAGGCGCAAATTGGCTTGAATCATGTGGTTGGTTGCCTGGCGTGTCCCTTCTCTTATTTGCTCGAAGTGCTTGACAATCTCTGAGCGGTGCTCTTCCAGTTTGTCATGGAATTCCGGCGACTGCAGCGCCTCCTCAAATTCGGCCAGGGAACTTTTCTGTCCTGCCTTTTCTACGATATGCCAGGGTATTAGCCGACTGACCAGCGACAATTCAATCAGGGTCTTCTCGATTTCAGTTTGGCTTGCTCCCGTGATTTTGGCTATAGCGCTGGATAAATTTTGATCGATATTACCATCGATTGCACTGCGTAGATTCGGGTGTGATACTTTTTCTGCTATACTCCCGTGAGGGGGAAGTTCAAGATACTGATAAAGGGTTTCAAAAAGCAAACGTGCCCGATTGAAGCGCTCCGCTAATGCCACCAATAGGTCGATTGCCGAAGGTTGAGCGCCGTGCTCGGCAATCCAGTCTTTCTCAAGTCGGGCAAGCATCTTGCCCTCCTCTATCTGGCTGCCCAGCACTTTTGTCTCCTCGGCATCGAGAAGTGGAGTTTGCCCCACTTCACTGAGGTACAAATTCAATGACTCCTCGCCAAGTTCGAACTCTCGCTTTGGAGGGGTAATCCTGCGCTTAGAAACCTCATCTCCCTGGTCAATCTCCTTATCAGTCAGATCTAATCCCTCATCCCGGGAAAAGATTTGTTCTCTATCTTTAACGTTTTCTGAAACCGTTATCATCTTCAACCTCCTTTGTACTCTTTATTCAGCCAACTGCGTCTTTCAAACACGATTATTATATGTACCAGAGGCAATCCTTGTATGCGACTTTTGTCTCACACGGGCCTGGCGACTGGACAGGGAAATACGGGGTATTAAGAGATTGGCTAGTAAAGCGGGTGAAAATATTGTATAAAAGGTCTTGTTTTGGCTTTAGGGTTCTTGGAGAATTATCTCAAAGGGGCAACTTATGGCCCCAGTTGGACAGACGAGTTCGCAGTCTGTGCACCAGTCGCACTCCACTGCTTCGATAATGGTAACAATATTGTTAACTATCGCCAGAGCATTTAAGTGGCACACGCCAACACATAACCCGCACCCATCACACTTTTGGAGGTCTATAACAGGCATTTCAACCACGGCTCTCAGTCTCCAGTCCTATTATTTTAAAAGTAAAGGTGCCACCTGTCTGTGATTTTTGTCTCAAGAAGATACCTCCATTACCTTCTGGAGAGCTTCTTTATCCGTAATTATTATGCGATGGCGGTCCAACTTGATCGCCCCTTCCTCCTCTAATACCTTTAGCGACCTACCCACTACCTCCCGGGCAGTACCTGCCATAGCTGCCATTTCTTGCTGTGTAAGCCGTGGCCCACGGCCCATTTCACCTCCGATATGCTCAAAGAGTATCTTGGCTACCCTGCCGATGACATGCTTAAAAGACAAATCCTCAACCAGCGATACGAGGTGACGCACTCGCCTTGCCAGTACCTTAATTACATTCATTGCTATCTGTGGATGGTTCCGGAGGATAGCTTCCATATCATTTTTCTTTATCCCATAAAGAAGAACTGGGCCCATAGCCTGAGCACTGACTGGACTTGGACCACCATCAAAGACAGGGACATCGTTGAAGGACTCCCCGGGTCGCACAATGCTCAAAATCTGCTCCTTTCCTTCGGTCGAGGTCTTGAACGCTTTCACCACCCCTGAAGCGACAAAATATAGATTCTCAGCTGATTCACCCTCAAGCAAGACCAATTCTGCTCTGTCAGCAGTTTTCTCAAAGACAAGCTTTCTGATCGACTCAAGATCAGCAGGGCCAAGGTCGGAAAAATATAGAATGCTTTTCAAAAACTCCAATTGGACAGCCATACCTCATATCCTGCGAGGTAACAAAATCTAACCGGAAGCCTCATCTATGCAATTTACTCATTAGTTTAATAATTGGATAATGGAAAAGTCATAAAATGAAGGCAATAAAAGTTACAAAGTTATGTCATTTTGTTGTGAGCCAGTGTATATGAAAAGGAGCACACTTTTTCAGCTAGAACGCCTACAAAGTGTGCCCTCAACTTCGTTCCACTATTCCTCCCTTCGATTACTTTCGCTAAGTTGCCCATCTTACTTAAAGCCTTCACAATATTACGAGGAGCTCGGGACCCTCCCTTCATTTAAATATTTCACTTTAATCGGTATTTCACCTCCTTTTTTCAATTATAATTTTAGACTCATTGGCGGCCTGCGTCTGTGCCTTTTATCACTTCGCCCCAGATATAAAATGTCATAGTTTTGTAATATTTCCCATCGATATTTTATGACTTCTCTATAGCAGGCGAACTATAATTTCAATCGGAGTGTGTCCATGCTGCAGTCGTGCCCAATAATTCCGTTCAGTAAGGAGGTGAAGAAATATGAGGCTAAGCGGCAAAACAGCGATTGTAACCGGGGCTCGGAGAGGAATAGGGCGTGCTATCGCCTTAGCTTTGGCCAGAGAAGGAGCTAATGTAGTTGTGAGTGACATAAACCAAGATGATTGTCAGAAGGTTGTTGATGAGATAGAAAAGCTGGGAAGAAGAGGGTTGGCACTCAAGTGTGACGTTGGCTCCAGCAACGATGTCGAGGATATGGTCAAGAGAATAGTGGCAGAGTTTGGCAAAGTTGACATCCTGGTAAACAATGCGGGAATCATAGCATACAAGCCATTCCTGGAGCTCACGGATGAAGAATGGGACAAAACCTTAAATGTAAATCTTAAGGGGCAGTTTCTCTGTGCTCGGGCTGCCGGCAGAGACATGGTCAAAAACAAGAAGGGGCGCATCATTAACATCGCCTCGATCTCTTCTGGGGGATGTGGCATTGCCTTTCCCCTCATAGCTCATTACACAGCATCAAAAGGTGGTGTTGTAGCTCTCACCGAAGCGCTTGCACTGGAGCTTACTTCCCAGGGCATAAACGTGAATGCGATTTGCCCGGGTGCCATAGATACCGACATGGCCAAAGGGGCCAAAGAAAGCGGCCAGTTGCAGCAGGTGCTGGCAAGAATTCCCAAGGGAAGACTGGGACAGCCGGAGGAAATTGCTAACCTTGCCGTTTTTTTAGCATCTGAGGAATCTGATTATATAAGCGGAGCTGCCATTGTTATTGATGGTGGGTGGCTAACAACGTAGCCTATTGATAAATGCCGCCCCTATTACCAAAAACATAAGCGCATTGGTGCCGCTGGTTTTCCTGTCACCACTGACGAGGCTTTTAAGTACTAGGTAAATGGAGTTTGGAGGGATTATGAAAAAATATGATGTCATTGTCATCGGTTCGGGCTGCGGCCTTAATATTGTCAATGAAGCCCTGGCCCATAGCCTGAGTGTGGCACTTGTGGACAAAGGCCCACTCGGAGGTACCTGTGCCAACCTGGGCTGTATACCATCCAAGATGCTCATATTTGCCGCCGAGAGAATAACCGAGATACAGGAAGCCAAAAAGCTGGGCATCGAAGCCGGGATAAAAAATATTGACTTCCACTTCATAATGGAACGAATGAGAAAGGTCGTGCGGGAAGGTCAAGAACACCTGAGGCATGAGCTCTCCTACGTTGACAATTTAGACTTCTATGAAGGTGAAGGACACTTTGTCGATGATTACACCATCGAAGTTACCGGTGAAAAAATAAAGGGTGAGAAAGTTTTCGTCGCCTCCGGCGCCCGTCCCTTGATACCACCAATAAAGGGCCTGGAGAGCGTGGACTATCTTACCAATGAGACGGTTCTGCAGCTAAAGGAGCGGCCGGATAGTCTTATAATTATTGGTGGCGGCTACATCGCAGTGGAATACGGCCACTTTTTTGCCGCTATGGGAACCAGAGTGACTATCCTGGAAATGGCAGACCGGCTCGTCCTTTCTGAAGAACCAGAAATAGCGGAGCTTCTGAAGAAGGAGTTAAGTCGGCGCATGCATGTTTACACCAGCGTCCAGGCTGATGCGGTGAAGAGCAATGGGCACGATGTAACCGTTGTTGTGAACGATTTAAAGGGTGGCGGGCATAAGGAATTCACAGCACAGAGAATCCTGGTCGCCGTGGGACGAAGGTCCAATGCCGACCTGCTAAAAGTAGAAAATACTGGTGTAGAGGTTGATAAGAGGGGCTTTATCAGGGTCGATGAGTATCTTGAAACTATCAAGAAGAACATATTTGCTGTGGGGGATAGCAACGGCCAGCAGATGTTTACGCATGTATCCAATGTAGAAGCATCGCTGGCTGCCGATAACGCCATCCATGGCAGCAAAATAAAGATGGACTACAGCGCTGCTCCCCATGCTGTCTATTCGCACCCCCGGATTGCATCCGTAGGCATGACCGAAGAAGCTGCCAGAAAAGCACACAAGGTCCTGGTCGGCAGGGCCAATTATTCAGACGTGGCCCAGGGTGAGGCAATGATGGAGGAAAATGGCTTCGCCGAAGCCATTGTAGAGGCGGATACGGGAAAGATATTAGGTTTTCATATCATCGGCCCCTATGCGCCTATTCTGATTCAGGAAGTGATAAATGCCATGGCAGCCGGCGCTAGCGTTGACCACATACAGGCAAGTATGCATATCCATCCCGCTATCACTGAGCTAATACCCCATGTGTTAAGTAATCTGAAGGACACAACTTCATGACTTATGGGAGTGGGGCTTGTCTGAAGACCCCTCGCAGCACCCTGGCTCCCCTGGATGACCACAACAGTTCTGTCTTCGCCAAATCTTTATAAAGTTATTGCGAAATACTAGCTTCAGCTTCCTTCCCAGAGGCATGGGCGCTGACATATTGGTGAAAAACGCTCTTACTGTTGGCATATTACAACCTCTTAAAAATATTAATTGTTCTTCGACCTTAGGTAACACTGCATATTGCTTCGTTTACTGACCTATTCTTATATTGGGCACCTCCCTATCGCCGAAATCACATGGATTCACATGAATTCCGCCAGGAGTTTCTCAACTCGACGGGGGTCAATTTTCTGTTTCACCAGCGGTCCATCGCTCAGTGCCGGCAGCTGGTCTTCGTAAACCGGTAAATTTTCCTCGTAGATAATTCCGATGGGAATCTCCTCTCCCCACATAAGTGCCTTTTCCAGTGCTGCCTTCTTGTCGCTGGGGTCATACTTTTCGTCTTCCAGCTTACGTACCCGTCCCCGATACCACTGGAAGGTATTCTTATGGTTGAATGAGACGCAGGGTTGCAGAATATCAATGAGGGCGAATCCCCGATGAGTAATACCCTTCTTAATAAGATTAGAAAGGTGGTCTATATCCCCGGCGAAGCCTCTGGCGACGAAACTGGCACCGCTGACTATCGCCAGGGCGATAGGATTTACCGGGCTAGCTGCTCCGTAAGGCGTCGTCTTGGTGATAAAACCGACATCACTGGTGGGGGATGCCTGTCCCTTGGTCAGCCCGTAGACCTGATTATTATGTACCAGATAGGTAATATCATGATTGCGGCGGGCAGCATGGAGAAAATGGTTTCCCCCTTCACCGTAGGCATCCCCGTCACCGCTGACGGCGATGACTATCAACTCAGGATTGGCAATCTTGGCACCGATAGCTGGTGGAACCGGTCTGCCATGCAGGGAGTTGAACACGTTGCCTCTGGTGTAGTGAGGCAGCTTACCCGCCTGGCCGATACCGGAGACCAGTAAGACCTGGTGAGGCTCGATATCTATCTCAATCAGTGCTCTATTTAATGCCTTCAATATGCTGAAGTTGCCGCAACCTGGGCACCACGCTGGCTTAAGTCCGGCATAATCAGACACTGTAACCATCTTTAGCGCGCCTCCTTTCTCACTGCTTGGGCGATATAGGCTGGTGTAAAGGGCCGTCCATCGTATTTCAGGATTCGACCGCTGACATCATATCCCGTTTCGGCTTTGATAAGGCGGGCAAGCTGTCCCGTAGCGTTGTTTTCAATGGCGTAGCTATTTCGGGCCTTACTGACAGCATCGGCTACCGCCTTAGCCGCGAAAGGCCATAGTTCATTGAGATGAAGCATATTGACGCTGATGTCTTCCTTGCGCAGGATATCTGCTGCCTCATGGATAGCTCCATAAGTGCTGCCCCAGCCTATAAGGGTTGTTGCCGCCTTTTTAGGACCGTAACTCTGTGGCGTGTCGATTTCCTTTTCAAGTGGAATAAGCTTACGCAGTCTTTTCTGCACCTGTGCCGTCCTCTCTCCAGCGTCTTCCGTGAGATGTCCTTCCTCATCGTGCTCGTCGCAGTCGGTGACCACCAAGGCCTTGCCCAGACCAGGGAAGGCTCGGGGAGAAATACCGGACTTTGTTACCCTATGTCTCATGTACTCCAAGGGGTCATCCTCTTTCTCTGAAAATAACATGCCGCGGTCGATGTTTACCTGCGAGAGGTCTAACGGGTCAACGGTGGCGTGGGAGCTTGCCAGATGCTGGTCGGTTAAAATAATAACCGGCAGTTGATATTTTTCAGCCCAGTTAAAGGCTTTGACCGTTACCCAGAAGGCATCTTCAATGGTAGCCGGTGCCAAGACAGCCCTGGGGAAGTCGCCGTGGTGGGCGTGAAGCACAAACTGAAGGTCACCCTGCTCAGTTCGGGTGGGCAGGCCTACAGCCGGCCCCGGTCGCTGCCCATCAACTATCACTACTGGTGTCTCAGTGATGCCCGCCAGCCCTATGCCTTCCACCATGAGGCAAAGGCCGCTGCCAGAGGTAGCAGTCATGGCCCTGACACCAGCGTAGGCAGCCCCAATAGCCATGTTGATAGCAGCTATCTCATCCTCAGCGTGGACCATTACCAAGTCCAGGTCTTTTGATTTGGCTGCCATATATTCCATGATAGAGCTGGCAGGAGTCATAGGATAGGCAGCCATGAATTTACACCCTGCGGCAATGGCCCCCAGAGATATCGCCTCATTGCCGGTGAGCAGCATTCTTTTAGCCTCAGAGAGAGGCTTGATCTCACGAAAGCTGCCTTTGTGCTCAGATTTAAAATAGTCGTATCCTGCCTTTGCCGCTGCAATATTCTTGTCGCCAACTTCGCCCTTCCCAAACCGGTCTACCAGAACCGTATTTAGCATGTTCAGGTCGTAATTTACCGCGGAAAGAGCAGCACCGAGGGCGACGGTGTTAATCATGAGCTTGTCTCCAGCCTTTTCTTCGGCCAGCTTCTCCAGCGGTATGCTTAAAAGGCTACCGTTATCACCGCTGACTTCCTTTATCTTTTCGCCGTCAAAAATGATAATGCCTTCATTAACCATGTTCGGTCGGTGTAATTCGATACTGTCCATGTCAAGTGCAATCAGTATGTCCACGTCTTCGGCAATGGCGCCTACCTTCCTGTCACTGACTCTGACGCGGAAGAAGTTATGTCCACCTTTTACTCTTGACTCGTAATCCTGGTCGGCGAAGACGTTATATCCGCCGCGGGCAAAGACTTTAGCCAGCAGGAATCCTACCGACTGCACTCCCTGCCCGGCTTCTCCTCCAACCATAAAATTAAAGTCAATTGGCATTGTTCACCTCATCTACTGCATAATTCATGCCAGCATTACCAGAGAGCAGAGCCATTTACATTTCATTTGGCTGCTTTAACAGCCTTCTTCTTGGCTGACTGGGGAGTCTTCTTCTTGGCTGATACGGCAATTTTCTTTGGTTTTACCTTGGCTGATTTAGGAAGAGTGACCTCGAGAACCCCATCTTCGAAGCTGGCTTCGATTTTGTTGGCATCTACGTTAGACGGAAGAGGGATCGAGCGATAAAAGGTGCCATAGCTGCGCTCACATCGATAGTAGTCCTCATCCTTAACCTCGGTCTCGGTCTTCCTTTCTCCTTTAATAGATAGTGTGTCACCGATCACCGAGACATTGATATCCCCATCTTTCATTCCCGGCAGTTCTGCCTTGACGACGAACCTGTCATCCTTCTCAAAGACATCTACCGCTGGCATCCAGCCCCTTTCATCGACAGGCAATCGCCACAAGGGTCGTCCGAACAAATCATCAAAGCGCCGATCCCATTCTTCTAACTCCCTGAATGGTCTCCGGGGGCTGATTCCCCACCTTGGTCTCCATATTTCTATAGCCATAGCGTCCTCCTTTCTCATTTAATAGCTTTAAGGCTCTGCTCCCTGGCAACACTGGCAGGTAAAATCAGTCAACTTATCCTTTGCACCCTTGACTCAATATTCTATTTTGATACCATGATTTCTTTCTGTGATTGCCACAGCCCATGTATATTACATAGAGCGGCAGCGTAGATAACTCCGGGCTTGTCGGTTTTCATGGACAAGCTGACTTCATGGTGAGTATATATCGAACTTTTATCCGGCCCCTCCACCGATTCCCCGTGGGCGGCAAACTCAAAGTGCCCTATCTGGTGGGTAAACTTCTCCCCCTCCGGGTGGAAGTAAACCGAGATCCATCGGATGTGGTGTTCGGTTGTATTGGGATGAGCTATCTCTTTACCCAGGGTCACCTTCACTGGAAAGAACTCACCGCCTTTCACCCTGTCCGCGCACTCTATTACCGGGACATGCTTCTCCATCTTCCAGTCCGCGCTCTGAAATAGTTCTCCAAATTGCTTCATTTCATCCTCCTTTCATTATTATGTTCATTATGTGCTCTTGATTGTCTCTCCTCGACTCAAATGCTGGGTACGCATCCAGGCGCTCTTATCATTAACACGGGAATGCCGCTGGCTCTGAGAACTTTGTCAGCAACACTGCCATGAGCCCACCGACTTGGACCGGAGCGACCATGGCTCGCCATAACAATCAGGTCACTTCCAGACTGTTTCGCGTAGCCGATTATTGCCTCAGCAGGTTTCCAAAGAAGCACCTCTGTACTTACATTGATTCCTTTAGCTGCTAATTTTTTAGCTATTCTGTCAAGATACCTCTGTGCCTGCTTCTCTTTCTTGCCGGATGCTTCCTGTACAAGTCGATGACTTACTGGGTGGCTGGTCTCCCAAAAGCCACCCCCTGGGCCGGCGGCTGGCTGGCTTGAATCCTCAAGTGCTCTATAGCCCTTAATGCTCTCAGTAACACTGACCAAGATGACCTCTTCTGTGTCGCAGCCTTTAGCCAACTCTTCCACATGGGGAAGTGCACACTCGGCCAACTTAGAGCCGTCTAATGGAACTAAAATTTTCTTGTACATTTTGACCTCCTTCTGACATTCTTACACGATTGGCTTTTGAGGGCTCAGATTTTCATTTTGTTCCTAGCATATTATTCTCTCCTTCTGACATATCCTGACTCAGACTAAAGCCTCGATTATTGCCTTATTGAATTTCGGCAGGTCAGCAGGTTTACGCGCGGTGATGATGTTGCCGTCTTTAACCACCGGTTCATCAACCCAGATAGCGCCGGCATTTTTCAGGTCTACCGCTACCGAAGGCCATGAAGTTACACGGCGTCCTTTGACTATATCGGCTGAGATCAGAAGCTGAGGGCCGTGGCAGACTGCGGCTATTACCTTGCCCTCAGCATGCGCCTTTCGT
>Ga0315554_1001549_pt1 | contig 13540 bp, 11 predicted proteins | sample SalMarSW160370MG_FD_202114 | JGI IMG/M metagenome (GOLD analysis project Ga0315554, IMG submission 202114) | Salt marsh sediment microbial communities from the Plum Island Ecosystem LTER, Massachusetts, United States - Salt Marsh Sediment SW1603-70 ... | reverse complement strand
CCCCCAGCAGCCTTCCGAAGGTCTCCGCGTACAGCAAGGGGAACCTTCGGAAGGTTCTCGCGCAAAAAAAATCGGCACGTCCGTTGCCGAACGTGCCGAGACAAAGCATGCAGCTCCATCCCGTCAAGAAACGACGGGGTGTCGCTACTTCAGGAACATCCTGAAGTTGCTCCACATTGCATGCACTTGTAGCAGCTGCCACTCCGGATCATGATGCTGCCGCATTCGTGGCACGGCGGGGCATCAGCCTGAGTCTGGAATACAACCTTCTCGTTTCGCTCAAAAGCGGATGATCCTCTCGAAAGCGGGGTGTCTGAACGGTATTTTGGAGGTTCAGAGAGGTCCCCAAACGCTGTCGTGGACGGCGCCGAGGAGGGAGCCTCGTCCTTCGGCAAGAACTTCAGCCCAAGCCAGCGGAAGATATAATCGCTGATGGACTTTGCAATCGGCACCTCGGGGTTGTTCGTGAACCCTGAGGGCTCGTACCGGGCGTGGCTGAACTTGTCCACCAGCACTTTGAGCGGGACGCCATACTGGAGGGCGATCGAGATCGAGGTCGCGAAGGAATCCATCAGACCCGAGATCGTGGAGCCCTCTTTCGACATCGTGATGAACACTTCGCCCGGCATGCCGTCTTCGAACATCCCGACGGTGATGTAGCCCTCGTGGCCGGCAATGCTGAACTTGTGCGTGATCGACTTCCGCTCATCCGGAAGGCGCCGGCGTGCCGGATGGACCTTTGCATCCTTCTTGATGTCCATCGAGGTGCTCAGCGGCTGGGTCCGTTTGCAGCCATCCCGATAGACTGCGATGGCCTTCAGGCCGAGCCTCCAGGCCTCCATGTAAGCCTGCTGGATATCCTCCGGGGTCACTTCGGTCGGCATGTTGACCGTCTTGGAGATGGCGCCGGAGAGGAACGGCTGGACCGCTGCCATCATTTTGATGTGGCCCATGTACTGGATGGAACGCTGGCCGTTTGCCGGCTTGAAAGCGCAGTCGAAAACAGGGAGGTGTTCCTCCTTCAGGTGCGGGGCTCCTTCGATCGTTTCGTTCTTGTCGATGTAGGCGATGATGTGTTCAACCTGCTCGTCGTCGTAGCCGAGTTTTTTCAGTGCTTCAGGGACCGTCTGGTTGACGATCTTCATCAATCCGCCGCCGACGAGCTTCTTGTATTTCACAAGTGCAATGTCAGGCTCGACCCCCGTCGTATCGCAATCCATCATGAATCCTATGGTTCCGGTCGGAGCAAGCACCGTCGTTTGAGAGTTGCGGATGCCGTGCTGCTTCCCGAGGCGCACGACCTCTTTCCAGGCATCGCTGGAGGCCTGCCAAAGGTCTGCCGGAACGAGGTCACGGTCGATCCGTTCTGCGTGGATGCCGTGCTTCTGCATCACGTTCAGCATCGGCTCGCGGTTGATCGCAAAGCCTTTGAACGGCCCCTTCTCCTTGGCGATGAGAGCCGACTGTCGATAGGCCTCGCCGCACATCAAAGAGGTGATCGCCGCTGCGTACGCCCGGCCCTCTTCACTATCGTAGGCGAATCCGCGCGCCATGAGGAGCGCGCCGAGATTGGCATATCCGAGTCCGAGCGGGCGATAGTCGTAGCTGTTCTGAGTGATGGCGGGCGTCGGGTAGCTCGCGTTGTCAACCTCAATCTCCATTGCAGTGATTGTGACGTGAACGGCCCGCTGGAACGCTTCCGTATCGAATTCGCCATCCTCCCGCCGGAACTTCATAAGGTTCAATGACGCGAGGTTGCAGGCAGTATCGTCGAGGAACATGTACTCGCTGCAAGGATTGGAGGCATTGATGGGAGCCGTCGTGGGGCATGTGTGCCAGCTGTTGACGGTCGTGTGGTACTGCATCCCCGGGTCGCCGCAGACCCACGCTGCCTCGGCGATTTGCCGCATCATGTCGCGGGCACGGTACTTCTCCATGGGCTTGCCGGTGGTGATCGCTTTCGTCACCCACTCCTTGTCTTCGTGGACTGCTTTCATGAATTCATCGGTCACGCGCACGGAGTGGTTCGCATTCTGGTAAGCGATGGAATCGTACGCGCCCCCGGGAATATTGAACCCGCCGTCGAATCCGGCGTCGATGAGCGACCACGCCTTCTTCTCTTCATCCGCCTTACAATTGATGAAATCGATGATGTCCGGGTGATCCGCATTGAGGATCACCATCTTCGCGGCCCGGCGCGTCTTGCCGCCCGATTTGATGACGCCGGCGAACGCGTCAAAGCCTCTCATGAACGAGACCGGCCCGGATGCTGTGCCGCCTCCCCCCAACGCTTCCTTTGAGGAGCGGAGCGTCGAGAGGTTCGACCCGGTTCCCGATCCCCACTTGAACAGCATCCCCTCCGTTTTCGCGAGGGTCAGAATCGAGTCCATCGAGTCCTGGACGGAGTTGATGAAGCAGGCGGAGCACTGGGGATGCTTCTCGTTCCCCACGTTGAACCAGACGGGGCTGTTGAACGACATATACTGGTTGGCGAGGAGATAAACGAGCTCATCGTAGAAGATGTCGGCGTCTTCCTGCGCGGCGAAGTAGCCGGATTCAAGACCCCAGGTATAGATCGTGCGCGCAACGCGCTCGATCAACTGCTTGACGCTGTGCTCGCGCTCCGGTGTTCCGAGCGTCCCGTGAAAGTACTTGGAGACCACGACGTTCGTCGCTGTCATCGACCACGACTTGGGAATCTCTACATCCTTCTGCTCGAAAATCTTCTCTCCCTTTTCGTTCGTGATGACTGCCGTACGAAGCTCCCATTCGATCTGATCGAACGGGTGGACCCCGGATTTCGTCAAGTATCGCTCGAACTTCAGTCCCCGAGGCTCGATGGACTGGTTCGAGCGCTCGGATTCTACCGGAGTCGGCGTCGCGACCTTTTCAAGCATAGCGCTCTCCTTGCTGTCGATAACGGCTTTAGACATGGCTGTAGACTAAGCTCTAAAGAAATACCATCCGCTGGCAGGCTGGCACCTGCCACAGATAGACAATTGTCAAAGTATTAAGCGGGTAGACCCCTCTCGATCGGTGTGAGCGCTTGCTGGAGCTAGCGTTGCACCCCTGTAGCACAGCGAAGCGTCCGCGAGGTAAAAAGAAAAAGCTCAGTTTTCAACAGCGCAACTGGGTGTCAATATAAGCGCTTGCGGGAGCTTTGTCAAGTTAAAATTTAGAGGATAACAACTACGCTCATAATTTAACTTGACATAACTTTCATGAAAAGGGCGACGTTAAAAAAATCCGCACGCATTTCATCGGCGACTTTTTTGTCGTGTTAACTGACGACACCGCACGAGAGTCAACTCGCTCTGCGCCAGCTATTCCATGTGAGCACGCGTTCGCCAGCGGCCATCAGCGCGAGCGTTGACCAGTCGGCCGGTCACGGGATTCTTTCTCCTTGCATCTCGTGGAAGCGTTCGCTTAATTTGTCCAGTTTTTCCTGCCCGCACATCACGAGCCAAGGAGTTCACGTATGTCAGTTGCTGTTGACTTTTCGACTATACCCGAAATGTTCGACAGAATCACGACAAAGTACGCGAGCGAGCAACGACCGATGTTGATGCACAAGGTCGACAAGCGTTATCGGGGCATCTCTTTCTCCGAGTACCGAAGGAACGTCGAGCTCTTCGCTCTTGGTCTTGCCTCTTTGGGAGTGATGAAAGAGGACAAAGTCGCGATCATCTCCGAGAATCGGCCCGAGTGGATTGTTGCCGACATGGCAATCGTAACGCTCGGAGCCGTTGACGTTCCCATCTATCCGACCCTGACGCCGAAACAAATCGAATTTATATTCAAGGACGCCGGCGTGAAACTCGCTGTCGTCTCCAACTCCCTCCAGCTGGGAAAGGTGTTGAAGATGAGAGGCGGGCTGAAGACGCTGCGGAACATCATTCTCATGAATGAGAAAAGCGAGCCTGGAAACAGTAGGATTCTCAGCTACGCGGACCTTTATGCCAAGGGGGAGGAGTACGAAAAACTGCATCCGACCTACTTTCGAGAACTACTCTCGAAGGCCAGGCCGGATGGCCTTGTGACGATCATCTACACGTCCGGCACGACGGGAAATCCGAAGGGGGTCATGCTCACCCACAACATCAAGTCGTCGGCGGATATCATCCCGCTTACCTACCAGGATACCCTCCTCTCGTTTCTGCCGCTCTGCCACTCGTTCGAACGGATGGCAGGGTACTACACTGCCATGGCGTGCGGAGCGACCGTTGCCTACGCTGAAAGCGCCGAGACCGTTGGGGACAACCTGCTCGAAGTTCATCCGACCGTCGTGACGACGGTGCCGAGGCTCTTTGAAAGGATCTACAGCCGATTGATGAAACAGGTTGATAGCAGCCCGGTCCCGCGGCAGAAGATCTTTCATTGGGCGTTGAGTGTTGGAAGGGCGTATGCGACAGCGAAGAAAACCGGGGTCGTTTCTACCATCCTGAAGGTGCAGCACACCGTTGCCGAGCGGCTTGTGTTCTCGAAGCTCCAACAGCGAACCGGCGGCCGCATTCGGTTCTTCGTGTCGGGCGGCGCCGCTCTCGTGAAAGAGCTCGGCGAGTTTTTCGAGGCCATGGGGATTACGATCATCGAAGGGTACGGGCTGACCGAAACTTCGCCTGTGCTGTCGGCCAACCGCATCGATGACTACAAATTCGGGACCGTCGGCAAGCCGATTCCTGGGGTGGAGATCAAGATCGCCGACGACGGGGAGATCCTCGCGAAGGGACCGAATATCATGAAAGGTTACTACAACAACCCGCAGGCGACGGAGGAGGTAATTGACAAGGAGGGCTGGTTCCATACGGGCGACGTGGGAATGTTCGATCCGCAAGGTCACCTCATGATCACCGATCGGAAGAAGCATCTCTTCGTCAGTTCGGGAGGAAAGAACATCGCGCCTCAGCCGATTGAGAACCTGTTTCTCCAGAGCAAGTACATCGACCAATTCGTGCTCATCGGGGACGGCAAGATGTTCCTCAGCGCTCTGATCGTGCCCGAGTTTGAGAACCTGAAGGAGTACGCAAAAAAGCTCGGGATCGGTTTCTCAGCCGAAAGCGACCTGACGCAGGTCGACGACATACGTAAGCTGTACGACAAGGAGATCCAAGCTCTTCAGAAGGACCTCCCGACGTATGAGAGGGTTCGTCGCTTTGAGCTTCTGCCCGGGCAGCTGACGGTCGAAAACGGGGAGATCACCCCGACGCTGAAGGTCCGGCGCAGGGTGGTGGAGACGAAGTACGCCGCCCTCATCGATCGGATGTACCAGCACGTCAAGTAGCAGAGCGGCACTCGCCGACGCTTCATCAGCCGGATGATCGTGACGAAGAGGGCAGGTAGCGATACTTGCCCTTTGTTGTGTACGTGCTACTTTTCGGTTGGCGGGATTTCGGAGGCTCGGACGCGGACGGATTTGCGGAGCACGATGCGGTCGCTGACGACCCATGCGTCCGGAAACCCCTTGTCCACCAAGGTGGCGAGTTTCTGATTTGCTTCAACCCTTGTCTGAAAATCGCCCAGCCGGACCTTGTAAAGCGGGGGGTCAAAGACAACGTAAATAGAATCCTCGATCACCCTCTGCGCGGCAGCCATCTTCATCGCGTTCGCCTCGTCGATGTTCGGCGTGGCAAAAATCTGAACCCGGAATCCCTGAGCAATCTCGGATTCGACGACGAGGCTGTCCTCCTCGCTCCGCACTGTCCCTTTCTCTTCGGTGATCTCGTGCGTTCTCTGTACGTCTCTGATCTCTTGATCGTAGCGCGCGGGGTTGAACGTTTTCTCGTAGGTTGACAGCGGAGCCTTTGGCTCTTCCTTGCGCACGCTCGGTGGCGCTTCTTCCTCTCTCCGGGATTGCTCCAATGGCCGGCAGCCCGCCAAGAGGAGGAGGCCGGTGCAAACGATCGCGGCGATAAATCGAAGGTTCATTTTGAAACGTAGTTGATCCAAGCGTCGGAATAGTCCCGCGGAAACTGCGTGATCATCAACTTCCTCAACGAATCGGCTTGGAGGCGCGTGTCGAATTTTCCCACGCTGACGCGGTAGAGCTTATCGAAGGACTCGAAGAGGTTGAAGATCGGGAGGTCGGTGAACCGTTCCTTGGCCAGTTTCTGTGTCTGCAACGCGTGCTTCGTTCGAGCGAACGCGCCGATCTGGACCGTGTACGCAGGATTGGCCGGGCGCTGGACCGGTTTGATGGCCCGGGAAGAGAATTTCGATCGCTTCACGATGGAGGCGGTGACGGTGTCTTGTCTGGAAGTGAACCTTCCGCGTTTGCCTCGAAGAGAATCTGCTCGGGCCAGCGAGTCGGCCTGGGCGAGAAGGCGGGCGGAGTCGGCCCCGGCCTGTGTGGACAACGGGGCCTCGGCGCGTTTGCCGGTCCCTGCCTCTTCGGACGAAACACATCCACTCAGCAAGAAGATGAGCGCGAGAGATGGTACCGCGAAAGGGAGTAGTTGGTTCGTCATTTGTTCTCTCATGAGGTTGACGGCACAGTGCCCTTCCCGCCCGTCACGATTTGGACGCTCGCGCTCGTGCCGAGGCGACTCGCCCCGTTCGCGATGAGCGCACGCGCGTCCTCAGTAGTCCGGATGCCGCCGGACGCCTTGACGCCCATCGAAGCGCCGACGGCTTTTCGCATCAGAAGCACATCCCTTGCGGTCGCTCCGCCTTTTGCGAATCCCGTGGAGGTCTTCACGAAGTCCGCCCCGGCCTGCTTGGCGAGCCCGCACGCACGACGCTTCTCATCGTCCGTCAAGAGGGCCGTTTCGAGGATGACCTTCGTGACGACGCCGGATTGCTTGGCGACGTTCACCACGGAGCGTATGTCGCTCTCGACGTAGCTCTCCTCTCCCGATTTCAACATGCCGATGTTGATCACCATGTCAACTTCCTGCGCGCCGTCTCGGATAGCCTGCTGAGCCTCGCAGACCTTCGCTTCCGTCGACGTGGCACCCAAAGGGAACCCGATGACGGTGCAGACCTTGACGCTTGTCGATCCGAGCCGACCGGCGCACAGCTTGACGTAGCCCGGATTGACGCAGACGCTGGCGAAGCCGTACTGCTTTGCCTCATCACAGAGCCGTTCAATCTGGTCGAGCGTCGCGTCAGGTTTCAGGAGGGTGTGGTCGATCAACCGTGCCAGCGTGACATCGAATGAAGGTTGCTGCGAAGCAGCCCTCGTTGGGGAATCAGCCTTCTCGTCTTTCGACATTGAAGCCGTTTTCATTCTTGGTCCGTGCGTCCGGAGCTCGACAACCAAATATACGAGAAAAATGAACAGTTACAAGTCTTGACTGGCGTTGGGCCCCGCGTGGTGCCATGCGAATCGAGCGCCGATTACGTTCCGGAAGGAGCGGTGAACGAAGAAGCCGACTGCAGTCCGGTTGACACTTCCGGTATGATGCCCATCTTGGTATAGATGGGGTGCACGAGCTTTCTCAATGCCGGCAAACGACTCGCGAAGACCGCCGACGCGATCATACAGACCAGTCCGCCGAAGAACAAGGTCTCCGGCACTCCGATCTTGCTTGCGAGCGAGCCGGCTATCAAGCTTCCGAACGGCATCATCCCCTGAAAGGCCATGGTATACATGCTCATGATCCGGCCGCGCTTATCATCCTCGACGATCGTCTGGAGAATCGTGTTGCTCGAGGCCATCTGGACCATCATCCCGAATCCGACAAGGACAAGGACCAGGAGCGACAGCCAGAGAATGTGTACCAGCGAGAAGACAACCAGCCCGACGCCGAACAAGCCTGACGCACGCGCGATCCATTTCCCCAGGCCGACAACCGTGCGTCGTGAGGCCAGGAAGAGGGCTCCCGCAAGAGCTCCAACCCCCACCGCTCCCATCAGGAACCCGAAGGTGTTCGAATCGCCGTGCAGGATGGTCCGCGCGTAGACCGGCATCAGAATTGTGTAGCCAAAGCCGAGAAGGCTTACGAGTGCGAGGAGCAAAAGCACATCGCGAATGGGTTCAAACCCGAACGCGTAGCGGAATCCCTCATTCAGGCCCTGCAGGACGCTCCGTGGTGCCGACCTCCTCGGCCGGCGTGTCATGCGCATGGCGAGAAGGGCCGCGAGCACGGCGATGAAGGTCACGGCGTTGACCAGGAAGCAGACGGCTTCACCCACGGCCGCGATCATCACACCCGCGATCGCCGGTCCGATCAGCCGGGCGCCATTGAAGAGGGAGGAGTTCAACGCGATGGCGTTCGCCAGGTCTTCTTTTGTTTCAACCATTTCTGACAGGAAGGACTGGCGGATGGGAATATCGAAAGCGTTGATGAGGCCCATGCAGGAACTGAGGACGATGATCTCCCAGATCGTGATAACGCCCGCCAGGGTCAGGACGGCGAGAATCGTAGCCTGGATCATGGCGAAGGTCTGGGTCATGATGACTCCCCGATGACGGTTCCATCGGTCGGCGAGGACGCCGCTGAAGGGGGCAACGATGAGCGGTGGGATCTGACCGGCGAAGCCGACGACGCCGAGCATAAGAGCAGAGTTGGTCATCCTGTACACGAGCCAGCTCAGTGCGATCGTCTGCATCCACGTGCCGATCAGGGAGATGCCCTGACCCACGAAGAACAGGCGGAAGTTCCGGTGCCTGAGAGCCCGGAGAACGTGCTTGAGTCGGCTTGATGCTGGTGGAGCGTCCGGCGTGTCTGCCATGTGTCTACGGTGCTCTCATCCGTATAACGGTCCGAAGTTCCTGCACGCCCTGAAGTCGGCTCCCACGAGATCGTGAGCGCCGAACGCCGTCCACGCGCTCGGGCGGAAGACTTTCTCCTCCGGCACGTTGTGCATGTTCACCGGTATCCGCAGGATCGATGCGAGCGTGAGCAGCTCGCTGCCGATGTGTCCGTAACTCAGGACGCAATGGTTCGCGCCCCAGTTGTTCATGACGCTGTAGACGTCCCTGAACGGTCCTTGGCCGCTCACCCTCGGCGCGAACCAGGTTGTCGGCCAGGCAGGATCGGTGCGCTCCTCCAGGATTCGGTCGACTTTCTCCGGCAGGTCGACGGTGGTTCCTTCAGCGATCTGAAGCACCGGCCCCAGACCCTTCACAAGGTTGACTCTGAACATCGTGGCGGGCATTCCTCCGCGCGTGAGGTATCCGGAGGAGAATCCTCCTCCTCGGAAGTATTCAAGGTTCGCCGGATACCATTTCGTGGCGTCCAGGCATTTCTTCGCCTCCTGCGCCGTGATCTCCCAGAAGGGTTTCATGACCGGCTTGCCGTTGATGCTTTGCTGGCCGCACCCGTCGAGCGCCGCCGCGCCCGAGTTGATCAAGTGGAGGATGCCGTCGGCGGCCGGACCGCTCAGCTTGTGCCCCGTGACTCGTTTCACCGCTTCGGGGCTCCAGTAGGTTCTGACATCGGCGAAGATCTGGGCTGTAGATGTCAGAAGGTGTCCGAAGGCCATTCCGGTGCCGTTGAGCGAATCATTCTCTGTTGCGACCGTAATGGGCTCACGAATCCCGTTCCAGTCAAAGGAAGAATTGAGGATGGCCTCCAGGAAATCGCTGTTCGGATAGTGATCCGACCACTGCCGCTGCCCTTGAAAGCCGCCCGCGATTGCATTATGACCGAGCGCTTCCTCCCCGTAGCCCAGCTCGGCAAGCTCCGGGTTGCCCAGCATCAGATCACGGGCGATGAGCGCCATCTTCACGACCGTCTCCCAGTCCCTGTCCTTTTCCGCGCGGCTCTTTTGGAGCCTTGAAGGATTGAAGTCTTTTCCCTCCTTACAATTCGACTTGACCCATTGCAGGGCCTTCTTGAACTCTTTGGGGTCGTAAATCCCTTCTTCCATCCTGCGCGTGAACTCGCTCATGTCGACGCTCTCGACGCGCATGCCGAAGTAGCGCTCGAAGAAGGAATGGTCGACGATTGATCCCGCAATGCCCATCGACACGCCCCCCATGGCGAGGTATGATTTTCCTCGCAACGTCGCGGCAGCGAGCCCTGCCCTGGCGAACTGCAGGATCTTCCAGCGAACGTCGTCCGGAATACTCGCGTCGCGGGCGTCCTGGACGTCGCGGCCGTAGATCCCGAAGGCGGGCAAACCTTTCTGATTATGTGCGGCGAGCGTCGCCGCAAGATAGACGGCCCCCGGTCGCTCCGTGCCGTTAAAACCCCAGATTGCCTTCGGCAGGAACGGGTGCATATCCATCGTCTCCGCGCCGTAGCACCAGCAGGGCGTGACCGTCAGCGAGACGCCGACGCCGGCACGCGCGAATTTTTCGTCTGTTTGCGCAGCCTCTGTGACGCCCCCGATGCAGGTGTCGGCGATGACGCACTCGACGGGAGCGCCATTCGCGTGACGCAGGCTATCGCTCAACAGCTTGGCGACAGACTTCGCCATCGACATCGTTGCCTTTTCCAGCGACTCTCGAACGCCCTTACGGCGTCCGTCGATCGCAGGACGTATGCCGACCTTCGGAAGACTGCCGATCAGACGATTTTCGTATGAAGTCTTCGGTGCCTTGGCCATCGATGCATCTCCCCATTGGTGTCGCAGGAGGAACGTTGCGCGTTGTGAAACGTGGTGAATAAGAAAAAGAGGCGATGAACATTACCAGAATATGGCTTGAATGTCAAGCTACTCTGAGCATACGCGAGCGGTTCGCTGCTCGGTTTCTCCCTGTGGTCCGGTTTTCTCCGCGAGCAGGCATTCATACGATCACAAATGCCCGAACAGGAAAGCTGCCGAACTTCTTTATCTTGATCGGGACCGCGAAGAACCTGAAGCCCGAGTCAGGAACGGAACCGAGATTGCAGAGATGCTCTCCGATCGGGATATCCGCTGCGAGGAGGATAGAGTGTGCCGGACGTGCAGGATCGTTTGTATCGTCGATGTTGAGCGAGTCAATACCGACGAAAGCGGCACCGGAATCCCTCAGCCACTCCGCCGCGTCTTTCATCAAGAACGGGTGTCCGTCGAAATACTTCTCGGTTCCCCAGTATCTGTCCCACCCGGTGTTGATCAGCACGGCTTTCCCCCGCACTTCATGTTCCTGCAAGAGATTCCTGGCGATGGCCGCGGGGCCGCCCTTCGTTCTTACGACGAGCCCCTCGAGATCGGCGAGCGAAGAGAGGGGGAGCTCTGCGAGGTCCTTCGCCCCCGGGTACCGATGGAATGGAGAATCAACGTAAGTCCCGGTGTTGGTCACCATCTCGATCTTCCCGATGCAGAACTCGGTCCCAGGAGCGTAGCGGCTTCGGGATCCCTCATGAGTGAGATAATCAGAAATCGTGGGGGCGGGCAGGCCTTTGTACGTGATAAGCCCGTCTTCGATACTGTGGCTCACATCGATGAACGTCTTGCTCACGGCCGGTCTTCCGGTGGTTTTTCCTCGCGCGCCGGATCTTCCTCTGCTGGTCGGTTGGAATCCCAGTTTTCGGCTTGTGGGTCATCGATCTTGAGTTCGCGGAGTTCTTTTGGGAGTTGTGCCGCGAGAGGGTCCGACAGCTCTTCCTCATCTGTGGAAGAGCCTCCCAGCTCCCTGAACTTCATGACGATTCGAACCGCCAGAAAGACGATGACGGCGCCCATGATGATCAGAAGGATGTTATACATAGCGGCCTCCTCTCACGAACGGACACCGGCTGCTGTTTCGCGCATGCAGCCTTTTTCTTGTTCCGATGTGCAGTCCAAGCCGACTCATGCGCCTGCTCGCGACGATCTCGAGGGAAGAGAAAGATTCGAAAGAATCAGCAAAATGAGCCCGGCGAGGATGGTCAAGTCCGCTACATTGAAGATCGCCGTCTTGAACGGCCCCGCGGCGATCTCGACAAAGTCGATGATAACTCCTCCCTTCAGCACGCGATCGACAAGGTTGCTCAGGCCGCCCCCGAGCACGAGCGAAAGCGAGATGACATTGAGCGGCGTCAACCGTCCGCTCACGATCGTAAACGCCAGGATGCCGAGGAGGGCACAGCCGGCAAAGACTGTGAAGAGCCAGAACCGGGTTTCTTGCGGAAGCTCAGCGCCCAGGCCGAGCATCGCACCATAATTTTCGGAATACTGGAGATGCACTACGTCGCCGAGCAACCTCACAGGCTTGTCGACGGCCAGCGTTCGCCCTGCAATGGTCTTCGTCGTTTGATCGCAGCCGATGCAAAGGAAGATGACGAGCGCGATCACGATGCTCCTGCGATCCGTCTTCATCGCCCTCTCCCTGATTCGATGTTCATCACCGGTGTGAGCCTTTCGAGGGTTCCATCGCCGGGGTAAAAGACGCGCTCCAAGAACAATCCCGACGGCGGGGCCGTGACCTTCGCCGGAACATCAGACGCACTCGCGAGATACTTCTTGAAATCGTCCACCAGCAACTTGCCCTTTCCGATCTCGACGATTACACCGACGATCTGGCGAACCATCTTCCAGAGGAAGTGCGATCCGACGATCCGGATCAGGACCAGGTCCCCGTGTTCCTCGATCTGGACGCTCCGAACCTCGACCGTCGGCGACTTCTCCTCCAGGTCGTCGGCCGTGAAAGACTGGAAGTTTTTCATCCCGACCAACATCTCTCCGGCTTTCCTCATCTCGTTGATGTCGAGCTTGTCTTTGATCCACCAAACGTATCGTTTCCCAAGGGCCGTCCTCCTCCTGGAGATCTGATACAGGTAGCTCCTCGAAACGGCATCATGCCGCGCGTGGAAGCGGGGTTGAGCTTTTTCAATTTCGAGGACATTGATGTCGGCCGGCAGCTCATCGTTGATCTTCCGCTTGAGGATCTCCGGCGCCAGCATAGTCCTCGCCTCAAGGTGCGCCACCTGCTGCAACGCGTGGACGCCTGCGTCGGTTCTTCCCGAGCCGTACAGCTCGAATTCCGACGTTCCCAACACGGTTCTGACTGAATCTCCGAGTTCGCCCTGAACGGTCCGGGCGTTCTTCTGGACCTGCCATCCGCTGTACCGCGTTCCTTCGTATTCGATATAAAGCTTGAACCGGGCCATGAGAATTGACGTTTCAACGGCCTTCAGGTTGCGCGCCAGGAAAGTGCCACGCACCTTCAAGGTCCCACGCACCTCAAAGGTGCGTTGGACCTAGACGACCTCTTGCAGTCCCGAGGGCAGACGTGGCGAAGAGATGAGCCGCGTGAACTCTTCCCAGCGCTTCCCCGGCCGGTCTGCTGTTCCTCCGCGCGACTCAATGTAGCTCTTGACCAGATCCTGCCCCAGGTTGTAGTTGATAACGTAACTTCGATACGTATCGATGAACCGGACGCGCTGTTGCGCGCGCTCAGGCGACATCAGTGCGTACGTTACCAGAAACTTCTCAGCTTGAGACCGATTGAATTTCCCGTCCAGATAGCGTCTCGCCGCCTCGTTATGAGCATAGTTGAGCTTGACGGCCAGTCGGTGTATCTCGTAATATCGCTCCGCCTCGGTCGGATCTATTCCAGCGATTGGGAAGAGGCGCTCACGCTCGAACGCGACCCGCTCGTTCCCCGGAAACGCGACCTCAATGCCGTAGTTTGCAGTTCCCTCAGCAATCAATGACTGCGGACTGTGCAAAGGATACACAGAGAATT
>Ga0315554_1001548_pt1 | contig 13542 bp, 12 predicted proteins | sample SalMarSW160370MG_FD_202114 | JGI IMG/M metagenome (GOLD analysis project Ga0315554, IMG submission 202114) | Salt marsh sediment microbial communities from the Plum Island Ecosystem LTER, Massachusetts, United States - Salt Marsh Sediment SW1603-70 ... | reverse complement strand
CGCGGCGAATAGGGCGGACGTTCGCCGTATCGATCCGATCGGACCGTGCGGATCGTCGCCGATCCGGTGGCGTAGAACAGCCACAGATCATGAAACGACCCGGCGAGGTTGAAATCGGCGAAGTCGACCCGGTCGTTTTCCGGCGTGATTTCATATGTTCCAAGGCCGTTTTGATAGCGATGATCATAATAAATGAGATCGGTGATGTGACCGGTATTGACCGCGCCTGATAATTCGAATTTTCCCCGCTCATAAGCGAGCGTGGCGTTGGCGGTCAGTTTCTTTTCGGGTTTGAGGAGCGGGTTGCCTCTTTCGGGGTAACCGTCGCCGGTCTGCCGCTGCATTTCGTACAGATCGGTCAGGTCGGGCCAGGTGATCAGCCGGCCCACCGACATCATAACCTTCCATCCGCCGGCGGATGTCCATTCGTATCCGATGGCGCCCTCGAGGTCGGGATCGACGTTTTCGGCATCGCGGACGCGCGCGAAGAACAACACCCGTCCTTCGGCGTAAGGCATGAAGCCGGTGACATCGGCGAATCCGTAATAGCGGCTGGCGTAATACTGATTGATGTAGTATTGTTCCTTGCCGAATCGCACGCTCGCCTGCACCAAGCCGCCGAAGGCGGGCCGGAGATAGGCCAGGTCGGTATATGTATCGCGCGGTTTGATCGTTTTAAACGGGTCCGCCGAGCGGGACAGGTCGAGAGTGTATGATCCCGTCACCTGTCCGCCGAGAATATCGCGGGTGGCGAGGGAAACCGCCAGTTGTTGATCCATGCGCAGGCGGCGATAGAAGGCATAGCCGCCGGTGCGGCGGTAGACGCCCAGATAGAAGTCGGCGCGCGATTGATGGGGGAGCCATTTGTACAGGCGGGTTATTACGTTATAGCTGTTGTCGTCGGTGTTGGCCATATATCCGGCGCCGGTGCGATAATCGGTGGAGATGGCCAAGCCGAATCCCGGCGCAAAGGTGCGCGCGATGCGTCCCCGGGTATAGGCATAGGAATACGCGCCGCGCTCCACGGTAAATTGCGAATGAGCCTCGTCGGTGGGGATGGCGAACGGTTCGAGATAAAGCATGGCCATGCCGCCGCGCAGCGAATTGAAACCGGATAGCGGTCCTTCGATGGCCCCGGCCCAGACGACGTCGCCGGTGGCGATATCGTTGAAATCCATCATCCCGTCCATCGGTACGGTGCGATCATACGGGGCCAATTCATGCGACCCCAATCGGGCCGTCATCTGATCGCCAGTCAGGCCATAGGGAACGACAAGAGTCCGCAACGGTGTTTCCTGAGCGTGCATAATGTAAAACGACGCATCGCGGACGAGAAAATCGGCGGCGCTTTGCGGGAACATATCGTCGGTCTGGACGTCGAAGACGTACCGATGGCGGACGAAATGCGTTTTAAGGGAATCTATCAGCCGGATCGGGGGATAGACCTCTTCGCGTTTCTTGGCCTCGGTGACATCCTCGATTTTCAAGCTATCCAGCATGGTTCGTAGCGAATCGGCTTTGTCGGCCATGGAACTTCCCGGCGGGGCAAGCTTTGTGGAATCGACCGCCGTCGAATCCTGGGCTGGCAGCGTGCCGACCGAATCGGGGAGCGCGCTGTCGGAAACGATGGTATCTTGGGCGGCGGAGATAGATGGAACAATCAGGCAGAGGGCAAGAAACAGAACGGCGCATATCGAGGAGCGCATTATCACCGCCCCCGCGCCGCCAATTTGACAATGACCGGATAGCAGGCCGGGAAAATAATCGCGTTGGAAATGATGGTGAGCAGGGCGAATGCGAGTCCGGCTTCCAAGGATTGCCAGAACGGCCCGAACAGCCAGGCGTTGATGCCGCTGACGATGAGCTGATAGACAAGACCCGTAGTCAGGCCCATGACGCCGAATATCCAGAAGCCCCGGGGGAGAATTTTTTTCATGAGGGCCAGCGAGGCGATCATGCCGCCGAACACGCCGACGATCATCATGCCGATAATCTGCGCCATCGTCACGGGAACCGCCGCCATACCGTAGGGATTGAAAACAGACCAAAGAAACATGCCCAGCCCGCCGGCGCTGAGGCCGGTCTTTGGGCCGAACAGGGCGCCACAGGCGAAGACGGCGATAAAAGACAGACTGACATTGGGAATATATATGCTGAGCAGAGCCAAGACATAGGCCAGAGCGGAGAAGATCGCCACTCTGGCCACAAATTTCCCATCAGACTTCATCGCAAGACGACGAATTTCTTGAGCGTCGTTTCTCCCTGGAAATTGAACAGGGCCAGATACGGCCCGGCCGCCACCGTTTTGCCGGATTCATTGGTGTAGTCCCACGATGCCACGACCACCCCGGCCTGCTGCTCGTCCGCTTTCTGCAACTCCTTCACCTTTTCGCCGGCAAGCGTCAGAATGGTCACTGTCATTTCCCCCTTATGGTTGGATTCGCCGATATTGTAGCGGCCGCGGAAGTACATTTCAGGATAGTTTTGCACCCAGGCCGGATTCGGGTAGATATCCACCATTCTTTGGGTCGATTGAATCGAGAATGTGTTCTCTGAGATAAAGCTGGGATCGCCGGATGGATACGCCGAGACTCTTATCAAACATTCATTCGACGGCGTATCGGGGATCGTCCATTCGTAAACGAAATCATTCTTCGTCACGGCGATATCCTTCCAGGTAGCGCCGTTATCGAGAGATAATTCGATTTTAACCGAATCGTCTGCGGTGACGGAGTACCACCAGATATTAAAACTGGCGCCGGCATAAAGCACTTCCCCGCCGCCGGGGAGGAAAATCCCCTCGCGCAACGGCGTTACGGAAAGCGAATAATCGACCAAAACGGCATTGCCACCGAGGACCTCGGGGATCAGGGCTATCTTATCGAAATCGGCGGCATCGGCGATGATTATGGGGCCGGTCAAGGTGTCGTATTTAATCTGCTGTATCGATGTCGATTCGGCCGGATTGTCATGAAACTTCACGACGGTGATGCCCCATGGTTGGGTATTGTCGGGATTGAATGTCACGGCCAAACCCGAATCCACCGCCGCAACATTGTCAAGAATGATGTAATTGGATCCCAAGTTGTCGGGTCGATCTTTGTCGGTGACGTTGACCGTGGCCGGATAGGTAGTCAATCGTGCCGCCAGATGGACGGTGTCGTACAGGATGGCATCGTGGAAATAGCCGGGACGGGCGCGCTGCCGGGTGAATAAATTCCATGTCGCGAACTCCTGAAAGGCGTCCTGCAGGGTCATCGTATTCCCGGACGCCGCCCGGACGGCCGCGTCGGTCGCCGCTATCCAGTTCGGCCCGGCAACCTGACCGCACCTGTTCCAGATATCCGTTACGATCTCCGGGCCGAATTTCGCGCCCAGATAAATGGGGAAGACGGCCGCGCCATACGGATGGTAAAACTTCGTGTCATTGAGACGTCCCAGCGAGTCCGTTCCGTTTGTCAGATCGGTCCCAGTACGAATTGACCACGACGGAACAGGGTAGAAATAGGGCAGGTAGTTTATATAATCGTTTATTTGCGGATAATGCTCCTCTTCCATGAACACCGCCGACATCTCCATCCAGGCATAGCTGGGATGACTCTGAAACACTTCCACTTCCTGAAGGTCGAGGGCGAATTGGCAGGCGTGAGTGAATTCATGAGCGGCTGTCACCCGTAACGCATCCAATCGATTGGTTTCATAGCCGGGAAAATTCGCATAATCGTTTTCGAGAAACATGTAGCCCGTCCCGGTGTAGGTCGGCGACGACGTCTTGATCGAGTCGCGGACCGTCGCCCCGTAGTAGCCGAGGTTGACAAAATAGACATCGAATAAACCGTTGCCGCCGTTGCCGCCGCCGGCGCCATTGTTGTAATAGCCGTCAGAAATGGGAGCCGTAAATCCCAGATCGCCGACCGTATGATTCCATACGGAATCGAGTATCCGCCCAGCCATGACGATATAATCGGGGACGCCCGGCTCGATGGTCTGCGTCGAATATTGATATATGGCGTCGGTCCCGGTATTAGTGTAATGCAAATAGAAATGATCGGCCGCATATGTGAAGGGCAAATCATCTCGTCTCTCCCAATCAAGCGGCTTGAGAAGAACACCGGGGGGCCGCGTCATTTGCAGATTGAGGAAGATCGGGGTGGCGCATTTTATTGGTAGCGCCTCGCCGTTGGCCACCTGTTCCGCGCGCTGTTGCAGCATATCGGAGACCTGCTGGTAGTGTTGCTGCCATTCTTCCGCCGTCATCTCCGAGGCGAAAACCGTCGTGCCTGCCCAGAGGATTATCATCAACGCAAAACCGATTGTTTTCACGATAGACTCCTAAATTGACGTTTGCTCATTCCGCGCCCAACGCGCCTTCAATTGTTCCAGGTACTTGTAGGGAACCTGTTCCTCTCCGATTTCACCGTATCGCCCGGAGCGGTTGTGAGAGTCCGATCCCCCGGTGCAGATAAGATTGTATCGTTGCGCCATCTGGCGGTAGCGCTTGCGCGCGGCGCGCGTGTGCGACGGGTGATATATTTCGAGACCGTCCAGCCCGGCCGCGACCAGTTCCGGAATGACTTCATCCCGGTCGGTCAGCTTCGGATGGGCCATGACGGCTACGCCGTTCGCATGATGGATGAGATCGATGGCTTCGGCCGGAGATAATTTGGCCTTGGCAATATAGACCGGACCGTTGAGGGCAAGGTATTTCTCGAAAGCCTGATTGTATGAATCGACAACGCCGTGCGCGGCGAGCACTTCCGCCACGTGGGGACGCCCCAGCGGAGCGCCGTCGGCGGCGGCCAGCACTTCCTCGTAATCGATTTCGATTCCCAGACGCGCCAGACGTTTGACCATTTTCTTTCCCCGTTCCGACCGGATGCGGCGAAACCGTTTTACCGTTTCCGCAAGCCTCTTGTTGTCCGGGCGGATCAGGTATCCCAAAATATGTATGTCGTCGTCGGCCAGGGCCGACGACAGTTCGATTCCGGGGATGACCTCGATGTCTTTTCCCCGCGCATACCGGGCCGCTTCCGTGTATCCCGACACCGAATCGTGGTCGGTGATCGCGATTGCCTTCAGGCCGAGTTGACAGGCCCGGTCAACCACGTCGCGAGGAGACTGCCGCCCATCGGAGTGGTTCGTATGAATATGCAGGTCGACACGGTCAGGCATTCAGCAACTTGTGGTCGACAATGCGCAACACGTCGGCGACCAGCGCTTCTCCTCGCGCTTTATAACCCTCGACCTCAAGGGAAAGTTTCCTCACAAAATCCTTGTCCTCGAGGCCGATGATATTGATCCGGACGTTCAAAATGGCCCCGTCCATGGCGGCTTTGGCCATCAGCGCCCCGACTCCGGCGTCGGTAATGGAATTGACATTGCCTTTTTCGGCGACGACTTTCACCAGCGACAGAACATCCAGCGATTTCTCGGCCACCTTCAAAGGCACCAACGCCGCTCCCTTGGTGGCGTCTTCGATCTTGACGGCCCGGTCTTTCACCTCAGCTTCGGTACTTTTGGGGAGTTTCCGGGTCGTCATAAGCCGGTTAAAAGCTTCTTTGTCCTTCACGATCAAATCCATGAGTTCCTTGCGCAGAGCTTCCGAGTGGGTCAAAATGGCGTCGATTTCATCGTGCACGTCGGCGTATTTTTTCTTGGTTACCGTCAAACGGGAAACCATAGACGCCAGCGCCGCGCCCAGCGCGCCGGCGGCCGCCGCTACCGAACCGCCGCCCGGGGCGGGCGACGAGGAAGCGACTTCATTGAAGAATTCCTCGCCCGATTTCTGCTGCATTTCGGCAGCCTTGGCCAGTTTTTCTTCGAGAATTTGGTCCTTGGAAAAATTTTCCAGCCGCAGGTAAAAATCGGCGGCCGTGATCAAGGCTTCGTTGGGCACCAGACCGACTATTTCAGTCGAGGTGACGGCGACGCCGAATCGTTTCGCCTCGATTTTGATCATTTCGAGGACGCGGTGCACGGGAGTTTTTCTATAATTGACCAGATTCATCGACACCTGGACACAATTGCGGTCTTCGATTTCGAAACCGAGCGCTTTGCAGAAGGCAAATCCGCCGGATCGGCTGCGGATCGCCTTGGCGATTTTCTTGGCGATCTTAATATCGTTCGTGCCGAGATAGGCGTTGAAAGCGATGAGCGGTAGACGGACGCCGATCACCGTCGCCCCGGCCTTCAAATTCATCTTTTCGGGACCGAAATCCGGCTTGCGCGACGGCACTTTGCCGATTTCGTCGCGGATTCCCTCATATTCGCCAGTGCGGATTTTGGCCAGATCCTTCCGTTCGGGAGAGGTCGCGGCCTCTTCGTAGAGATACACCGGGATTTGCAGTTTTTCGCCGACCGCTTGGGCCAGTTCTTTGGCCAGTTGAACGCATTCGGCTACGGTCATGTCGGATATGGGAATAAACGGGCAGACGTCGGTGGCGCCCATTCGGGGATGTTCGCCCGTATGCTTGGTCATGTCGATCACTTCGCCCGCCTTCTTGTAGGCTCTGAACGCCGCTTCCTTGACGGCCATCGGCGGTCCGACAAACGTTACCACCGCGCGGTTATGGCTGGCGTCCATTTCGTGATCGAGAAGAGTGATCCCGTCGACCGAGGTTATTTCGCCGATGATTTCATCGAGCACCTCGGGACGCCGCCCCTCGGAAAAATTCGGAACACATTCGACTAACTGAGCCATATATCATCCCTTTTTCTTTGGTCGTTTGTTTCGGATTTTCCTGTTTTGCCTATGAAACGCCTTCAGCCCCCAGGCCAAAAGCGGGATCATCAGCTCGTGATGGCCGATGATACTATACCCGGCGCCGCCGTGCATGGTCGGTCGGCGCACGACGTTGGTCAACGGACGGTAATGATTGAGCATGTCGAAATTAGCGGTGACGATTTTGTACGGCTTCTTGTGAATATTGCGCGCCACCGTCAACGCCTTGAGAAACACTTCCGGCAGGATTACCGCCGATCCGATATTTATGAACACGCCGCCGTTTTCCGCCTGCGACAGCAGATGGGCCAGGATTTTGAAATCCCGGTGGCTGGCCGCCGCCGCCGCGCCCGGGTCATACCCCGGGTGCTGGCAGACGATATCGGTATCCACGGCAATATGGATCATCGCCGGAAGGTCGTACTTATCACACGCCGCCAGCAGGGAATTCCTGCGATTTTTGGCCGTCGGACGATTCAGTACGGCTCCCGCCGCCTGACCCAGGCCGATCCCGCGTTCGGCGGCATGGGCGACAATCGAAGCATAGACCTGAGCCGTTTCGGCGGCCATCCCGAAACTGCCGTCGGCCAGGCCCTCGGCTACATCCTCGGACGTCTGCCCGATCAGAGCCATCTCAGAATCGTGAATCAAGCCGGCGCCGTTCAGGCAGAGGCCGGTCACCAGACCGTGTTTCATCAGATCTATTAATATCGGATTAAGGCCGACTTTGATGACATGCCCGCCGGCCATCACAACGACCGGCTTGTCTTTTTGCCGCGCGCCAAGGATGGCGCCGATCAAAGCGCGCAAGTCGTCGGCTTTGAGGAAGTGGGGGAGACTGTCAAAAAAATCTATCGCACCGGTGATCGGCGCAACGCCGGCCTGGCTCTTGGCCGATGCCAGGGAGGGCCGCGTCGCAAGCGGGATGGTCTTTATTCGTGACAGATCGACTGCCTCGAACCCCTGCTTCAAAATTCCTCCAATCGGCCGAGCCGATAATCGGTCAATTCGGCCGTGATCGATCCAACGACGACTTTGGTTTTCATCAATACGGGCAGGCGCACGCGGTCGTCGGTCAGCCAGACCGTCAGTTTGCCTTCGTGCTTGAACAGCCCGGCTGCCTGCAGAAGCGGCTCGACCACGAGGCAATCGAATTCCCCGGCCTTGGTTTTGATTCGTTCTTTATCGATGACGCGCACTTCCAGCGGATAGTTTTTTCCATCGGTGAAATTGTCGACATAGATCGACTTGCCGACTTCGAGCGGCTGGGTGCGGGCGTAATACAGCACCGAAAGGGCGTCCTGGACATAGGGCGCCACGTCGACGGTATCGTTTTTGTAGACTACCGAGTGATTGATCTGGTCGAAGCTGTACTGGCGGAGCGAGCGGTAGTTGCCCTCCCGCAGTTTCTTCTCGAATCGCCACGAAAACAGCCCGACAGCGTCGAAAATCGATTCGACCCGGTCCTGGACGGGGAAAAACGACGAGAAGAATTTGTTCGACTTGGCGGTGCTGACCAGTTGATATGCCGGGCGGCCGTCGTAATCGACGACCTCTTTGACTTCCATCGTCGCCGTGCCGGCATTGATGAATCCATAGCCGATATCGTATTGCAGCCGTTCGCCGATTCCGAAGGCGATGTTATCGACCCTGCGGTCGATATTGGGGTGCGAGGGATAGAGCGATACCTGCGGATCCATTATCATCTCGTCCTGCGCCATACCGTATTGCACCCGGACAAAATACGCCAACGGCGCCAGGCCGCAGACGACCAGCACAAAAACTACCGAATTTCTTGCGAACTGCTTAATCACTTGCATCGTTCCTGTGGTTTTTCTTTTTCGAAGCCGACGCGATCAGGTCGGGCAGTATCCGGCCCAATTCCTCCCCGATTTCGAGAAATGTCTGATTGTATTGATCCAATGAACCGCCGATGGGATCGGCCACGCCGTCGCCGTCCTCACCTGCCTCGGGATAATTTTTGAGCAGAAATGTCTTCTCGTCCGCCTCCGGCACCATCGTCATGACGGTGTGATAATGGGTCGGGGTCATCACCAGAATCAGGTCGGCTTCCTCGATCAGTTCCGGCGAGAGCGGCCGGGATTTGTGCCGGGAAATATCGGCGTCCCAAGTTTTGACGGCTTCCATGGCGTACAACGTGGCCGGCGATCCGGGAGCGACGGCGGTTCCCGCCGACATGACCTCAATGGTGTCGATGTCGCGACCCTCGAGCAATGCCCGGAGCGCTCCTTCGGCCATCGGCGAACGGCAGGTATTGCCGGTGCAAATGAATAATATTTTGAATCGACTCATTCAGTGTCCTTCGCCCGCAACCGATTTGATTTCAGCATCCGATATGACCCCGTGGCGCACGATTTCGACATCGACGCCGGCCTTGACCACGGTCGACGGGATCAATCCCCGGCACGGTCCGCCGTCGAGGTAGAGATCGATGCTGTCTCCGAGTTCTGCCCGGATTTCCGCTATTGTCGCCGGGGTTCTTCGGCCCGCAAGATTAGCTGATGTGGCCGTAATTGGAAACGATACCTTTCGTATAACTGCCGCCACCACCGGAGACGAGGAGATGCGCACGCCGAATCCGCCGGGGGAGGCAAAACCCGCCGCCGCTGCCGTCTGACCCGGCCGTATCGGCATAATCAGCGTCAGCGGCCCCGGCAAAAATCGCTCCGCCAGCTTTCCGGCCGTTTCCGTAATCTCGCAAAATAACTCCGCCATCCTCATGTCTTTTACAAACAAAGCCACCGGAAGGGTCTTATTTCGTTTCTTTATGCGGTCGATTTTCTGCGGAGCGTCCGGCCGATCCGCCCGGATCGACAACCCGTACTGCGTCTCGGTTGGCATCACCACCGCGCCCCCCCGGGAAAGCGTCTCCGCCGCTCGTTGAATCGCCTCGACATCGGGGTTAACCGGATCGCACGCAATCATGGTGCTCACCGATTTTCTCCCCCGTTGTCCTGTCCGGCGGTATCGGCGGGAAGCGATGTCGAATCTTCCGGCAGAATCGGTTCCTCGGAAAGATCGAACTCCGGCGCCTCCTGCACCCGAAGAATCACGCGGGCAACCCAGGCGTTGCGATAGCCGATGGCTTTGATTTCCGGCAGCATGTCCTCCGCTTCACCCCGCGTCGTGAAATCTCCCACGCGCAATTTGTAATACGGTACCTCGTAGTCGAGGTAGACGGGGAGATTGAAAATCTCCTCGGCGATCGCTTTTTCCCGGCTGGCTTCGGTATAGAGCCGCGATGTGAATATTTGCACCCGGTAGACTTCGCTCGGTTCCGTCGCCGTCGTGTCGGATGCCGCCAGAGCCGTGTTGCCCGGCAACGCCAGGGTATCGCTCGCGTGGGCCGGTTGGGGCGAACCGACCGGGTGCTCGTCCGGCACGATCACGCGGTCGCCCGGCGCGGCCAGAGGATCGAACGGGGGACCCGACGGCGTTTTCTCCCCGGGTTTGGTTTCCTGCGGTTCGACTCGGCGCAGAGCGCACGAAGTGAGCGTCAGCGCCGCCAGCAGAATGATCATCGTTGCGCGTAGCATCAGAGAAATTTTTTCAACTCCTCATCTTCAGCCAGCTTGGCCAGCAAGTCCTTGATTTGATCCAGTTGTGTCTTATGGGCCACCATGACGACCTCTCCGGCGCGGGCGATGACCACGTCGGATATACCCAGCGCCGCGACCAGGCCCTCGCTGTCGTTGTAGATTGTCGACTCGAAGGTGTTGAGCGTTACAGCCGACCCGACCACGACGTTGTTTTCCTCGTCCTGTTCCATGAAGCGCTGCAATGACATCCAGCTGCCGACGTCGTCCCAGACAAAATCGCCTTTGATGGTCAGGACGTTGTCGGCCTGCTCCATGACGGCCACGTCGATGGAGACCGCTTCGGCCTCAGAATAGAGATGATCACGGGCTTCTTCCTCGCCGTCGGTCCCGATATGTTTGGCATATTCCGTCAGGGCTTCGTGCATTTCCGGCATATGTTCTTCCAGCGCCTTGAGAATGGTTTTGACTGACCAGATGAACATCCCGGAATTCCACAGGTGGCGGCCGTCGTAATAGTACTGCTGGGCCACCGTCGGACGCGGTTTTTCCTTAAAGGCCGATACGGTATAGACGCTGACGTCCTCGACGACCCGGTATTCATCCTCCAGCTCGATATAGCCGTAGCCGGTTTCGGCGCGGGTGGGGACGATACCGATAGTGATCAGCTTATCTTCTTTGGCGGCCAATCCCGTCCCGACCTTGATGATTTTGACCAGTTTGCTCGCCGGTTCGATCAGATGATCCGCCGAGAGCACTACCATAGTTGCCTCGGGATCTTTCTGATGCAGGTGGATGGCGGCATACGCGACCGCCAGGCAGGTGTTCCGCCCGAACGGTTCGGTCAGGACGTTGGCCGCGGTGACCCGTTCGCATTTTTCGACGATGGCGTCTTTGATATTGGTTCCGGCGACAATCAGGGTACGCTCGATAGGGATAAAATCCTCGATCCGGTCAATCGTCACCTGAAGCATGTTGCGCTTGGAGGTGATCGGCAGGAGTTGTTTGGGGCGCGATTCGCTGGACAGCGGCCAGAACCGCTCGCCTCTGCCCCCGGCCATGATTACACCGTAAATCACCGGTTGGTCTCCCCTTGAAGAAGTACCACATTCTGTTAGTCTTTGATAATACCACGACCCAAATTTATTGTCAAGAGAAGTTTATTTTGCGGCGGGATTTGCACTTAGCCGAAAAATGGACGAGCGCGGCCTCGCCCCGTTTTGGGCAAGGAATTATTTGCAAAAATTCCATGAAGATTGCATTTTGAGGTGCGCCGCAACCCGCACTTCGGCGCTTCGTATCGTGAAGCTATCGAGAGGAGGATGTTATGTGGGCAAGAAATCTATTCATTTCATTGGGCATTCTGGTCATTCTGGCCGGATGTGTGCCGTCGATTTATCCGCTCTACACCGAAAAGGACATCGTTCTCGATCCGGCATTGATCGGTTCATGGTTGGATAAGGACGAGGAGGAAACCTGGACATTTGCCCGGGGCGACGACCAAAGCTATGATATGTCGATTTCCGGGGAAGATTCCACGGTGATGTTTCGGACGCATCTGGTGGAGTTTGATGGACATCGTTTTATCGATGTTTATCCCAATCCGCCCGATTGGGATGATTCCCCTTACAGAGATCTGATGCTTCCCCTGCATTGGTTCGGCTCCATTACCATCAATGGCGATACTCTGGTCATATCGTTGATGGATCCGAACGGTCTGGATAAATTGGTTGAAGCCGGCGTTACGTTGCCGTCGTCTGTCGATATCGACAATCTCCGCGTGTTGACGGCGTCCACCGAGGAATTGCAGAAATTCGTCATCGACAATCAGGATAAAGACGTTTTCACCGTTCCCGGACGAATGTTTCGGCAGAAGTAATTATCGGCGAATTGCACAAGGTAACACATCGACAAGTCGGCGCACGACTGCGCCCGAGCAGCAAGAAATCCTTGACGATCTAATCAATACTTTTGTATTTTGATTGCTGGTCAGGTCGGCGCGGGCCGTACGAACTTTTCTTGTAGGCACGCGCGACGCCTTAAGAGGGGAAAAACATCATGATCCGATTATTATCATCAGCAGGCATCATTATCGTTTTGTTCATCGGATGCGGGCCATCGGCACGGCCCGGCGAGGAATCAGCCCCGCCGCATATCAGCGATAAAGGGGCCGACGTGCGGCAGAAATCCGCTGGCGAGACTATCGATGAACCACCGGTAATGATTCATGAGGAAATCCCCGAATACCCTCTCGTGGCGCAAGAGCTCGGAATTGAAGCGGACGTCACTATTTTGGCCTTGGTCGGTGAATCCGGTAAGGTCAAGAAGGCGAAAGTTTGGCTGTGTTCCAGTCCGGGATACGGTTTCGAGGAGGCCGCTGTAAAGGCTGCGTACAAAAGCCGGTATCTTCCCGGGAAAGAGAACGGGAAACCATATGATTGCTGGGTGACGTACAAAGTTAAATTTTCGCTGGATAAATAGCTCGTAGCACGTTCGTTTACCAAATGAGTTCACGGCTTGACCACCCTTGCGTTATCCTTTACATTGGCTCCGAATATAATGCAAAACGAAAGGATAGACCATGATATCGCTCAAGGATAAAATCGTATTGATCACTGGAGCGTCGGCCGGTATCGGCGAGGCCTGCGCCGTGGCGTTTGCGCGCGAAGGCGCCAAAATCCTGATGTGCGCCCGCCGCAAAGATAAATTGTCGGCGTTGACCGATGAGCTGCGCGACAAACACAAAGCCGACTGCCATTTCTTCCAGCTTGATGTCCGCGACCAGAAAGCCGTCGCGACAATCATCGGGACTCTGCCCGAAAAATGGAAAGCCATCGATATTTTGATCAACAACGCCGGGCTCAGCCGGGGATTGAGCAAACTCCACGAGGCCGACATCGTCGATTGGGAGGAGATGATCGACACCAACGTTAAGGGGCTGCTGTACGTCAGCCGGGCGGTTATTCCCGGCATGGTCGCGCGCGGATCGGGGCATATCGTCAATATCGGATCGATTGCGGGGCATGAAGTCTATCCCGGCGGCAACGTCTATTGCGCTACCAAGCACGCCGTCGATGCCCTCACCAAGGGAATGCAGATCGACCTGGTGGATACGCCGATCCGGGTCAGTTCGGTCGATCCGGGGATGGTCGACACTGAATTTTCCATGGTGCGTTTTCATGGCGATGCAGAAAAAGCGGAGAAAGTCCACAAGGGATTGACGCCGCTGACCGGTGACGACATCGCCGCGGCGATAGTTTTCTG
>Ga0315554_1001547_pt1 | contig 13543 bp, 6 predicted proteins | sample SalMarSW160370MG_FD_202114 | JGI IMG/M metagenome (GOLD analysis project Ga0315554, IMG submission 202114) | Salt marsh sediment microbial communities from the Plum Island Ecosystem LTER, Massachusetts, United States - Salt Marsh Sediment SW1603-70 ... | reverse complement strand
CCGGGATTTCGTTAATCAATATTGCGGACAAACACACTGAACCGGGTTTAATTATTAAGCTTGCATTGGAATAATCTATTGATTTCTAATTGTTTAATTCTTGAACGGGTTTTATTTTCACTGAGTGTAATTAGGGGTAGACAAGTTTGCAAAATTGATTCATAAATTGAAACCATCACCTAATGAGGAGGATCATCATGAAAAAGTTACTCATCGCTTCACTGTGTGCTCTTTCTTTTTCGTTATCTGCGCAGACAGCAAAAATCAAAATTGATGTTGACAGAACAATCGGAAAGATTGATCCTAAAATCTACGGCGTATTTATGGAACCAATCCACTTTAGCGGAAGGAGAATGGGTTTACCTGACACAGTCAGCTTCAATACCCTTTATGGAAATTTATATGATCCGTCCTCGCCGCTTGCAGACGAGAATGGATTCAGGAAAGATTATATTGAGGCGATGAAAGAACTGAAAATAACCAACATGCGCTGGCCGGGAGGAAATTTTGTGATGGGTTATAACTGGCAGGATGGTATCGGACCTAAAAACCAACGGCCTGCTCGGATCAACCTTGCCTGGGGCGGAATAGATAACAATCACGTTGGTACGGATGAATGGATTGCATTAAATAAAGCCATTGGAAGTGAAAATGTTATCTGTGTGAATCTGGGTCTTGCTACTATCCAAGATGCCTGCTGCTGGGTTGAATACTGCAACTATAAGAAAGGAACCTACTACTCCGATTTACGGGCAAAGAACGGACATCCGGAACCGTACAATATAAAAATATGGGATCTTGGCAATGAAGTTGATGGTGCGCCATGGGAACTGGGTTATAAATGCGCTGAGGATTACGTCAAGGTTGCCAGAGAAGCTGCCAAAGCGATGAGATCGGTAGACAACACAATTAAATTGGTCGCTTCTGGATCATCGTACTACGAGAGCACCGGTCAGTGGGTCGAATGGAACCGGCAAGTGTTGACCGGGCTTGGAGATCTAATTGATTATATTTCTATTCACCGCTACTGGGAAAGATCAGATGAATACTATAATTATATGGGCCAGAGCGCTATGGATTTCGAAGAAAAGATTGAAGTAACGACTGATGAAATTGAAGCTGCAAAAACGATGAAAGATTTTAAGAATCCAATTTATGTTTCAGTTGATGAGTGGGGTTCTTTCGGCAGAAATTTCTTGTCAGTTCTGCCCATAGCGCAATGTCTGAATTCCTTTATCCGTCATGCCGATATTGTCAAAATGGGGAATTTCACAATGCTTACATCGCTGTTGGGTAGCGATAGAGATAAAGGGACTTTCAAAACACCCTTAACTAGCGCATTTAAGTTATTCTCAAACAACTGCCGCGGCAATTCAATTGACACGTATGTACAATGCGATACTTTTAATACCGAGAAGTATAAAGGCATCCCTTACCTTGATGTTACAACAGTGTACAATGAAGAAACAAATACAGTTTTTATTAATGTTGTGAACCGGCATCAGGATAAAACAATTACTGCTGATATACTTAGCATCTCAGGTACATTTAAAGGGAAAGCCGAAACCCAATTAATTAATGTTGCTTCACTTGATGAACCATTTACATTTGACAAGCAGGAGCAGTATAATCCTGTGACAAAAGAGATCAAAGTTGATGGGAATAAAATATCATGTTCGTTCCCGGCACATTCATTTACCCAGATTAAAGTTGGAGTAAAGAAATGACGTTAAAGATAACAATGCAACATATAAGAATTTCAGTAGCGGCATTTACTGAATAAACCGAGGCAGGGCGAAATTAAGAAAGAAACAGGAGAGTATTTTTTCCTACCAAGATTTTACCTGGAGCTGTTAGTGAAAAAGATTTCGGTTTTTATTTTATTAACAAGTTTTGTTTTTCCCATAAAGGCAATTGTGCTCGATAGCAAATCTTACATTTCCATAAAGAATGAAATGGGCTATTTTACATTATCTGATGGGAAAGAATCGACGCCATTATTGGTCAACTCTACCGATTTTCAGGGAGTAATCCGCGCCTTAAATGATCTTAGAACTGATATAGGTAAAGTAACCGATAAAGAACCAGTTACTGTTTTTGATAAATTGACAAATCAAAAAGAAGTCGTAATAGTAGGGACATTAGGCAAAAGCTTAATTGTTGATCAATTAGTAATAAATAAAAGAATAGATGTAAAGGATATTACCGGGAAGTGGGAGACGTTTATCATTCAAACAATTAAAGATCCATTTCCTGGAATTAATACCGCCCTTGTTATTGTAGGCAGCGATAAACGTGGCACGATTTATGGCATATATGATGTATCGGAGCAAATTGGCGTATCTCCCTGGCACTGGTGGGCCGATGTTCCTGTTAAGAAACAAAAAAAATTATATGTCATCCCCGGAAGATATACCCACGGAACGCCAGCGGTAAAGTACAGGGGTATTTTTATCAACAACGAGGCACCCGCTTTCTCGGGTTGGGCTGAGGAAAAATTTGGCGGAGCGAACTCTAAGGTATATACAAAAATATTCGAATTACTTCTGCGGTTAAAGGGCAATTATCTCTGGCCGGCAATGTGGAATAACGCATTCAATGACGACGATTCGCTCAGCAGACCTTTAGCAGATGAATATGGAATTGTCATGGGAACATCACACCATGAACCCATGGACCGGGCCCAGAAGGAATGGCAGCGATATGGTAAAGGTGAATGGAATTATAATACAAATGATGCAGTACTGCGCGAATTCTGGCGCGAAGGTATTGAAAACATGGGGAATGCGGAAACCATTATCACCATGGGTATGCGTGGGGATGGAGATGTACCCATGGAAGCAGGTACAAACATTGCTCTCCTTGAGAGGATTATTGCTGATCAGCGCCAAATCCTTACGGCGGTGACTGGCAAAAAACCGGAGCAAATTCCCCAACTGTGGGCATTGTATACAGAAGTGCAGGAATACTATGATAAAGGAATGCGTGTACCCGACGATATTACATTGCTCCTTTGCGATGACAATTATGGAAACATCCGAAGACTCCCTAATTTAAGTGAACCTGAGAGATCAGGGGGGTATGGACTTTACTACCATTTCGATTTCAATGGAGGCCCATGGAGTTACAAGTGGATCAATACCGTTCAGATTGCTAAAGCCTGGGAACAATTGCATCTTGCTTATAAACATCATGTTGACCGGATTTGGATCGTAAATGTCGGAGATTTGAAACCACTGGAGTTCCCCATCAATTTCTATTTCGATTACGCCTGGAATCCTGACCATTGGCCAGAAAGCAAGCTGGAGGAATATGCCCGACTATGGGCACAGCAGCAGTTTGGGGCACAATATGCTACACCAATTGGCAAAGTTATAACACAATACAGTAATTATAATGGCATTCGAAAACCTGAAGTAATGAGGTTTAATGAATTTAGCCTGATAAATTATCGTGAGTTCGAAACCGTTGTGGCTAAGTACCATAATCTGCTGGATGAAGCGATCGGGATCGAGAAACTTTTACCTGCTGAATTCAAAGCTGCCTACTTCGAGCTTGTGCTTCACCCGATAAAGGCTGCAACGAATTTATACGAGTTGTATTATGCTCTTGCTTTAAATAAGTTTTATGCATCACAAAGAAGAACGGCTACGAATACCATGTCTGATAAGGTTAAAGAATACTTTGTCAAGGATTCACTTTTAACGCACTACTACAATAAAGAATTAGTGAATGGTAAATGGAATCACATGATGGATCAGACGCATATCAGTTATTACTACTGGCGCGGTCCTGAGGTTGACTCTCTCCCCCCAACTACTCGATTTAATCTAACAGACGAGTCAAAAATGGGTGTAGCCATTGAAGGCTCTGGTGTGTGGTGGCCCAAGGAAACAAAAGCGGCAGTCCTGCCTGAGTTTAATTCTTATCACGATACCTTGCATTATATCGAAGTGTTTAACCAAGGCGCAAAACCTTTCCAATATACGGTGGATGTTTCTGTTCCATGGGTAAGAATTTCGAATAATTCGGGCAATATTAATCGACAAGAACGTCTTTGGATAAGCGTAGATTGGGAAAAAGCACCCAAAGGAGAGCATTGTGTCCCTCTGACGATAACCGGTCACGAAAACCAAAAAGCAATCGTTCAGGTTCCTATTGATAACCGTGAAACGAAAGAATCTCTGAAAGGAAAAGGATTTATCGAGAGCAACGGTTATGTCTCCATTTCGGCGGCACATTATACCCGGGCAATAAACCCGCGAAATACAACCTGGCAAATTGTGGACAACTATGGACGGACTTCAACCGGGATAACTTTATTCCCGGCTACTATTTCCAGACAGGAAGCAACCGACGCTACTCCACATTTAGAATATTTGGTAAACCTGAGTGACACAGGCAAGGTAATAGTGCATGCCTATCTGGCGCCTACGATTGATTATAGCGGAGGTAATGGCCTGTACTATGCAGTGGCGTTTGATGATGAAAGGCCCCAAATAATAAATAGTACTTTGAAAAAGGAAGGCGAATATTGGGTGAATGATAATAATGCAAAAGTAATGATGGATAATATCAGGATAGAGCAATCTATTCACACGATCAATAAGAAAGGCGTTCATACATTGAGATTCTGGATTGTCGATAAAGGTATTGTATTGCAAAAAATAGTAATTGATTGTGGTGGATTAAAGCCGAGTGAATTAGGACCTCCTGAAAGTTTTCAAACAAAATAAAATAGTTATGAACATTAAAGCGGAAGGTATATATGAGAATACTTAGTTATAAACGTTCATTCAAAAAATCCTTTGCTTATGCCGGATTTATAATCCTTGTTGCCTGTACTTCAACTGATACAAAAGACCATGAGGCAGAAATTAACCTCATCACTCGGCAGCGCATTTCCATCAATGAAGGCTGGCGCTTTTATAAGTATGATTGGACGGAAAAAGCAGACGATCTGATCTATGATGCTCGTCCGGAATTCAAAGGTCATCAGGATGGCGGACCAGCCGATGCCAAACCCACAGAGGCAGAAACTGTCGAAGTAACCCAACTGGTACTCAAACCCTGGATCTTACCAACCGGCAATGACTTCATCAAAGATCCCGCCAAACATTATAATCATCCCAAAGGCAATCCCGGCAGCGATTTTGCCTTTGTGCAGAACGATTTCGATGATAGTGAGTGGGAGAGTGTGAATCTGCCGCACGACTGGGCGATCAAAGGGCCGTTTTTTGAAGGACCGAATCCGCAAGTTGGCGGCGGTATGGGACGACTTCCCAGTCCCGGTGTAGCCTGGTACCGCAAGAAGCTGGATATTCCAGCCTCAGATACGGGCAAGTCCATCTTCCTCGATGTTGACGGCGCGATGTCTTATGCCATGGTTTGGTTAAATGGAAAATTGGTCGGCGGTTGGCCCTACGGTTACGCCTCGTGGCGTGTGGATCTCACGCCATATATCGTACCGGGTGAAGAAAACCAACTGGCGATCCGTTTGGATAATCTGCCCGCTTCGTCGCGCTGGTATCCCGGCGGCGGAATCTACCGTAACGTCTGGTTAACCAAGACCGATCCAGTTCATGTCGGACAGTGGGGGACTTTTGTTACGACAAGTAATGTTTCCGCAGTCTCTGTCACAGTCAACTTGGAAATCAGTATCGACAACGACTCTAAGGACGATGCTTCAATTACAGTAATTACAAAAATATTCACTTTGGATGAAGACAGGAACAAAACCGGTAGAGCGGTTGCGACTTTCAAGCCTCTTGAAACGACGGTTAAAGCGGGGGAGAGTTCCAGGGTCGAAAGCTCCATCACTCTCGAAAATCCCAAACTTTGGGGACCGCCACCTACACAAGCTCCCAACCGCTATGAGGCGGTGACCACTTTATGGCAGAACGACAAAGCGGTCGATCAGTATGAGACCCGCTTCGGCATCCGTTCGCTGCGATTTGATCCGGACTCAGGTATCTTTGTCAATGGTGAACACATCCAGATCAAAGGCGTCAACCAGCACCACGACCTCGGTGCCCTGGGTGCGGCTTTTAATACCCGCGCTGCTGAGCGTCAGCTCGAGGTACTTGGAGAAATGGGTTGCAACGCGATCCGTACGGCCCATAATCCGCCTGTTCCCGAGTTACTCGAATTGACCGACCGGATGGGTTTTCTTGTAATGGATGAAGCATTTGATGTCTGGGAACGAAAAAAGACGCCGCTCGACTTTCACCTTATCTTTCCTGACTGGCATGAGCAAGATTTGCGTGCCCTGATCCGCCGGGATCGCAACCATCCTTCGGTGATTATCTGGAGTTTTGGCAATGAAGTTGGTGAGCAATATACCGGTGAGGAAGGTGCAACGTTGGCGAAGCGGCTGCACAATATTATTAAAGAGGAAGACCCAACCCGTCCGACGACCAGCGCCATGAATTGGGCGAAACCGGATATGCCCTTACCGGCTGTTCAGGATGTTATTAGCTTAAACTACCAGGGGCAAGGAATTCGCCAGGATCCCGAATTCGAAGGTACTGATCGCATTCGTACTGTACCGATGTATACTGCATTCCATGAGAAATTTCCCGATAAAGTCGTTCTCAGCAGTGAAACCGCCCACGCCATCAGCAGTCGCGGTATTTATCTATTTCCCGTAACCGAGAAGACCAGTGATATCTTGTGGGATGGACGGGGCGGTGATTCGCAAATTCACCAGGTAAGTGCCTACGAACTCTATGCCGTCGACTATGGTTCCTCTGCGGATAAGGTGTTTAGTTCTATTTATCGGCACCCTTTCGTAGCCGGTGAGTTTGTCTGGACCGGATGGGATTACTTGGGCGAACCGACGCCCTATTATGAAGCGCGCAGCTCGTACGGCGGGATCATCGACTTGGCTGGATTCAAGAAGAGTCGGTTCTATCTCTACCAGGCTCACTGGCGCCCGGATTACCCTATGGCGCATATTATTCCGCACTGGAACTGGCCGGAACGTGTCGGTTTAATTACACCTGTACACGTATTCACATCCGGCGACGAGGCTGAATTATTTCTTAATGGCCAGTCGCTCGGTCGCAAGAAAAAGGAGCAGTATGAATACCGACTGCGCTGGGATGATGTAAAATACGAACCGGGTGAAGTGAAAGTAATAGCATATAGGAACGGAAAGAAATGGGCCGAGGATGTTGTCAGAACGACGGGTAAAGCAGCTTTTCTGAAAGCTTCAGCCGATCGTAGTGAGATTCGAGCCGATGGAAAGGATTTATCTTTTATTACCGTGCGAGTAACCGATAAAAACGGGATGACTGTGCCACGTGCGAGTAATCCTATCAAATTCAGCATCGAGGGTCCGGGCGAAATCATTGCAACGGACAACGGCGACCCCACGAATTTCGTGCCGTTCCCTTCGCATGAGCGTGAAGCCTTCAGTGGTTTGGCTTTGGTCATTATTCGATCAAAGCGAGAGGAATTTGGGCCGATAACCGTGACAGCAAAATCACCGGGACTTAAGGAAGCTCAAGTGAACATTAAAAGTCTATCATTTAAGAATTGATTATTCCGGCAAACTGTTTTGATATATTCTTAAATTGGGTGAAAATCGGATGTGCTTGAATAATCCCAAAAATATTAAAAATTAGAAGGGAAAGCTAATGAAAATCAGAAACCTCCTATTTACAGGCAACTTTATCCATGAACTGTTTTTTATTCCTCTGCTTTCATTGATATTTTTTACAGATTTATATGCTCAGAAAACAGCCATTGTAGACCTGGACAGTACTCACCAAACAATTAGAGGTTTCGGTGCAGCTAATATACTTCCGTGGCGGCCTGACATGACCGATTCTGAAATTGAAACTGCATTTGGAACAGAAGAAGGTCAGTTGGGTTTTACGATTCTGAGACTAATGATTGAACCTACTAGTAATAATTGGAGCCTAAATATACGTACCGCAAAGAAAGCTCATGACCTGGGCGTACTTATCTTTGCTTCACCCTGGAATGCCCCATCCGATATGCTTGAAACCGTAAATGGTCTAAAAAGGGTTGGTTATGACAAGTATGAGGATTATGCCTATCACCTGGATGATTTTAATATTTTTATGGAAGATAATGGTGTGCCGATCTATGCGATATCAGTTCAAAATGAACCGGATTTTGGAGACTGGACTAGATGGACATCTGGGGAAATGCTCACTTTTATGAGGGATTATGCTTCGATAATTGGAACCAGAGTCATGGCTCCGGAATCCTTTCAGTTCAGGCACGGAATGTCTGACCCGATACTTAATGATTCCCTGGCTTGTTCAAATCTGGGCATTGTGGGCGGACATATTTATGGCGGTGGAATTGCACCTTATCCGCTGGCAGAAAGCAAAGGAAAAGAGATATGGATGACCGAACATTATACCGACAGCCAAAATTCGGGAAATCTGTGGCCGTTAGCTCTTAATGTTGGAATAGAAATTCACTACGTGATGACTGCTGGGATGAACGCTTACATCTGGTGGTATATCGTCCGATTTTACGGGCCAATTAGCGATGGGACGAATGATAGCGGCAACAAAGGTGATGTTACAAAGCGCGGTTATATAATGTCTCAATACTCACGATTTATTCGGCCGGGATATTTTCGGATTCAATGCGACAGTTATCCTCAAACGAGTGTTTATACCTCCGCCTATAAAGACGGTACATCCTCAAAGGTTGTTATTGTTGCAATAAACAGTTCTTTGGAAGCTAAAAATCAAACATTTGCTTTTCAAAACGGTCATGTTGAAAAGTTCACACCCTATGTCACATCCGAAACGAAAGATTGTGATCGGGAAAATGACATTATCGTATCGAACGACAGTTTACATGTCACCCTTGATGCCAAGAGTGTTACGACTTTTATGTCGAGCGGTGACGCAGTCACAGCTGAGAATTCTTCATCTATATTAAAATCATTCAAGCTGTATCAAAATTATCCAAATCCGTTTAATCCGACGACGCAAATCAATTTTGAAATTCCTGAGAAATCATTTATTTCTCTCAAAGTTTATAATCTTCTCGGTGAAGAAGTCGAAGAACTTGCAGGAGGAGAGTATAGCGCAGGAACGCATTCCGTGATATTCAATGCTTCACGTTTGGCAAATGGAATCTATTTTTATACACTGAAAACAAGAGATTTTATGAGTACTAGGAAAATGATAATCTTAAAGTAGGGACTTTTTTAAAAGAGAATAATCAAAATGCGAACATCGGTTAACGATTTGATGAGGAAAGCAATATTCATTTTCATTTTATTTACCATTAGCACAGATGCTCATTCAACAACCTATCAGAAAACAAAATTCGGTGTAAAAACTACAATCGATTCCATTGATATTGAGATTCAATTCTATAATCCTTCGATTGTAAGAGTAATAAAATCACCTGAGGGAGATAAATATCAGAAAGAGAGCCTCTCGGTTATCAAGAAACCGCAAAAGGTGGATCTTGAGATCACCCAGAACAGTGATATACTCTCAATAAAAAGTGAGGGCATACGGGTAGGTTTGAATTTGAAATCGGGAAAAGTATCCTATTTCAGTCTTGCAGGTGAACCACTTTTATGTGAAAAAGATCATGGCACAAAGTTTACAGATTTTAACGATGCCGGAAATAAAACATATAGCGTCCAGCAAAGTTTTGTTTTAGATAAAAATGAAGCCATTTATGGCCTGGGACAACATCAAAATGGTAAAATGGCGCAGCGCCATCAAAATTATTATATGGTGCAAGACAATACGGAGGATGCCATTACCTTTTTCCAATCAATAAAAGGATACGGTTTGTTTTGGGATAATTATTCTCCTACCACATTTGCCGATGATGAAGAAGAAACATCGTTCAGCTCGGAAGTGGGCGAGTGTGTTGATTATTATTTTATGTATGGCGGCAATGCTGATGGTGTCATTGCTAATATGCGCGATCTGACCGGGCAGGTACCTATGTTTCCGTTATGGACTTATGGTTACTGGCAAAGCAAGGAGCGTTACAAAAGCCAGAACGAAACCGTTGGAGTTGTTAAAAAATATCGCGAGTTGGGTGTTCCGCTTGACGGGATCATCCAGGACTGGCAATACTGGGGTGACAATTTTCATTGGAACGCGATGAAATTTCTGAATCCTCAATTTCCTGATCCCCAAAATATGATTGACGATATCCATGTCCTGAATGCGCATATTATTATTTCGGTTTGGGCATCGTTTGGGCCTAAGACAGATCAATATAAAATCATGAATGAGAAAGGAATGCTGTTCGACCTTAAGACATGGCCTTTATGCAGTAAAGATGTCTGGCCTCCCGATCCCAAGTTTCCATCCGGCGTACGAGTATATGATGCTTTCAATCCCGAAGCCCGTGAGATTTATTGGGACTATCTAAACAAAGGCATTTTCTCTCTGGGTATGGACGGTTGGTGGCTTGATTCGACAGAACCGGACCGCTTTGATCTTAAACCGGCTGATTATAACCACAAAACATATCTGGGATCGTACCGGAAAGTGTGCAATGCTTTCCCGTTGATGACCGTGGGCGGAGTCTATGACCACCAGCGTTCGGTCAGTTCCGCCAAACGTGTGTTGATTCTCACCCGTTCAGCCTTTGCGGGACAACAAAGATACGGAGCGAATACCTGGTCAGGAGATGTCGTCGCCTCATGGGATGCGCTGAGGAATCAAATCTCCGCTGGGCTAAACTTCTCACTCTGCGGTATACCTTACTGGAATAGTGACATCGGCGGTTTCTTTCTCTGGAATTATCCTCAAAAGTTGAATGATGCCGAGTATCGTGAGCTTTATATACGGTGGCTGCAATTCGGTGCATTCTGCCCAATGATGCGTTCGCACGGCACCGATGCCCCGCGTGAGATTTACCAATTTGGTAAGAAGGGTGAAAAAATATACGACGCCATTGAAAAATACATCAACCTGCGTTACCTCTTGTTACCTTATATCTATTCCACCTCATGGGATGTGACCGTCAATCAATCAACTATGATGCGGGCATTGATGATGGATTTCGCGAAAGATGAAAATGTACTTGATACTAACGACGAATTTCTGTTCGGCAAGTCGTTGCTGGTTTGTCCGGTTTCCGAACCAATGTATTTAAAAGACAGCATAAATGGAACTGATACCACCTATGTCGAGGATTTCAGCACAATTAAAACAAGAAAGGTTTATTTGCCCAATGGTTCTGACTGGTACGATTTCTGGACCGGCGAAAAATTGAACGGCGGACAAACGGTGATGAAAGAAACCCTGATTGATATCATTCCCTTGTATGTAAAAGCAGGCTCTATAATTCCTTTTGGTCCCAAAGTTCAATATGCGACAGAAAAAGGATGGAACAATCTTGAAATACGTGTTTATCCCGGTGCTAATGGGCAATTTGTTTTATATGAAGATGAAAACGACAATTATAATTATGAGAAGGGGGTTTATTCCACGATTAATTTTACATGGAATGATGAAAAGAGAGTATTAACCATCAGCGACCGGCAGGGTTCTTTTACCGGGATGCTGGATCAAAGAATATTTCGAGTCGTCATTGTGTCGCCAGGTCAAGGAACTGGTATCGAAGCGGCAGAACAGGCTGGAAAGGCTGTAAAGTACGATGGTACTAAAAGGAAGGTTGTTTTCTAATAGTAGTTAAAATCATCAATCAGCGGGAAAAACCTGATAAGAGAATTATCTTTCAAACATTAGTTTAGGGAGGATTCTAAATGAAACGAACGCTATTATTTAATTTACTCATTGTTGTGTCTGTCAGCGGAATCAGTTTGGCACAGTCAGACCAGCCTCCGGTTGCGGAGGACTTCAAACCGGCATCCACCAATCAGCCGGGCAGGGAATATCCGCAGGTGAATTCCGAAGGTCGGGTGCGTGCCAGTATTTCGGCGCCCGAGGCACAGAGGGTCCAGCTGGATATCAGCGCCGTAAAATACGACTTAGTGAAAGACGAGAATGGTATGTGGACCGGTGATTCGAATCCCCAGGATGAAGGATTCCACTATTACCAGCTTTGGATTGATGGCGCTGCGGTTCCTGATCCCGGCAGCGTGTATTTTTATGGCGCCATGCGCTGGGGCAGCGGTATCGATATCCCTGCCAAGGATCAGGATTTTTATGCACTCAAGGATGTTCCACATGGCCAGATTCGTGAGATTCTATTCCCATCCGAGAGTACCGATACCTCTCGCAGGGCATTTGTGTACACACCTCCGGATTATGACAAAGATCTGAGCAAACGATATCCTGTGTTGTACCTGCAACACGGTTGGGGAGAAAATGAATATGGCTGGTCGAACCAGGGTAAAGTCAATCTTATCATAGATAATCTGATTGCCGAGGGTAAGACTAGACCATTTATTATTGTAATGACTTATGGTATGACAAATGATGTTAAAATCGGCGGACTCAGAAATTTTGATATCAAACCATTTCAAACCGTTTTGATCGACGAACTGATCCCCTATGTCGATGCCAATTTCCGTACACTTACTGATCAGCCCCATCGTGCCATGGCAGGTCTTTCCATGGGCGGTTTTGAAACGAGATTGATCACCCTGGAGAATCTTGACACATTCTCTCATATCGGTCTTTTCAGCGGCGGCAGTATCAGTCCGGATGATGTCAAAAATACACCCGGCTTTAAGGAGAAAGTAAAACTTGTATTTGTTAGCTATGGCAGCCGGGAAATTAAAAACATGAAGAATAGACCTCGCGGCGGACCATTTGGTGGGGATCCCAAAGAGAATAACGATGCGATATCAAAGGAAGGCATCAATGCGCATTTCTATGTCTCGCCCAACACAGCCCACGAATGGCAAAGTTGGCGGCGCAGCCTGTATGAGTTTGCACTATTATTGTTTAAATAGAAGAACAGATAAAAATCAGTGAAGTGTATGCATTTTCAGAATGAATCACACGATTCACTTTTTTAGGAGTCTCGCCAATGAACCCTTTCATTTATATTGCAAAAAGACATTTATCGCAACCGTCTGCTCTGATATTAGTCATGATGTTTGCTGTATGCGCTTTTGCCGCCGGTCCCGGTAGAATTGTTGTGCAAGTTGACAAACCTGGAGCCAAAATCAGTCCAATGTTTTATGGACTCATGACAGAGGAAATCAATTACTCTTACGAGAGCGGACTGTATGGCGAATTGATTCAGAACCGCATTTTCCGCAATCCCCTGAATAGTGGTTCGATTCCCGTAGCCGCTGGGACAAAGGAACCGGGCTTGTTCAGGAGCGAACATTATTCGATGCGCGCTTTCTCCTGTAAAATTCCCAATGGCAAGTATCTCGCAAAGCTCTACTTTGCCGAGACATACACAGGCATCGCCGGCCCCGGTGAGCGTGTTTTTTCCTTCAATGTTCAGGGACATGAATTCAAGGACTTTGATATTTGGGTCAAAGCCGGCGGTTTCAACCGCGCCTACATTGAAACGTTGCCTGTGGAAGTAACCGATGGAGAGTTCCGCATTACTTTCACACCCCAGATTGAGAATCCGGCCATTAAAG
>Ga0315554_1001539_pt1 | contig 13562 bp, 12 predicted proteins | sample SalMarSW160370MG_FD_202114 | JGI IMG/M metagenome (GOLD analysis project Ga0315554, IMG submission 202114) | Salt marsh sediment microbial communities from the Plum Island Ecosystem LTER, Massachusetts, United States - Salt Marsh Sediment SW1603-70 ... | reverse complement strand
ACGAGCCGTTTACTACTGGTGCCTACCGATATTCCAGACACCCGATATCCCTCGGCATGTTCCTGGCATTCCTGGGCATCGGTATCACCACGGCTTCGTGGCTGTATATGCTGCTCTCCGTTATATTGCTGGTAATATCGCACTTCATGATCGTTATCGAAGAGCGGTTCTGCCTTGAGAAGTTCGGCGATACCTACCGTGAATATATGAACAGAACCCCGAGATGGATAGGAATACCGAAATCCGCAAAAGAATGAACTGAAGGAGACAAGCAATGTCGGCTATACCAGCCCTCGAGATAGGCGTCTGGAATGCCTGGATTTTTATGGCCTATCTGTTACTATCGTTTATTCCTTTTATTTACATTGCTATCAAAAAGAGTGTTCCTTCTGTTGAAGAGATCCGCGGATTGTCCAGAGTAGCAAACATGTTTGCCGGTTCTTCTAAACTGCTGTTGCTACCGGCAATGGTATATTCCATATTTCTGCCATTGAAACTTGACACGGCTTGGTTTTATGTGGGCTTACCCATTACTCTGATAGGGCTGATTGCATACACCATAGTCCTGGTGAACTGGGCTACCACGCCATTAGATAGTTTGGTCTCCAGAGGGCTGTACCGCTACTCACGACACCCGATGTATGTCACCATGTTTGTCTTCTTTCTGGGGATGGGCATAGTTACCGCCTCCTGGGTTTTACTGCTCCTTTTCATCATATTCGTGGTGGGCTGTGTAGTATACGCAGATGTTGAAGAGCGCAGCCTTCTTGAAAAATACGGCGACGCCTACCGAGAATATATGAACAGAACCCCAAGGCGGATAGGGATACCAAAATAACACAGAAGGGGAGTCTAAGAGGGGCTTCGCCCCTCTTTTACAACCATTTCCCCCTCCCTTATCAAAGGGAGGGGGACACAGGGGGAGGGTTACCATAATCAAATTTAAAATTCAAAAAAGAGGTAGCCTATGCTAGACATCAGATTCATCAGAGATAACCCTGACGCTCTCCGGCAGGCGCTGATTAACCGCCAGGAAGACAGCACGCCACTGGATGAAATCCTGGAGCTGGACACCGAGCGTCGTCAGAAAGTGACGGAACTGGAAGACCTGAGACACGCCCGCAAAGAGCTGGCACGGGACAGGCAAGCAGATACTTCCGAGAGAGGCCGTGACCTGCGCAACATGATAAAAGACCTCGAGGATGAGGTAAAAAACATCGAGACCGGCCTTGAAGACCTGCTGCTCCAGCTACCGAACATTCCCCACTCATCGACCCCGGTCGGTCAGGGTGAAGACGACAACGTCATCGTGCGCACCTGGGGAGAGCCGAAGACCTTCGACTTTACCCCCGCCCCCCACTGGAAGCTGGGGGAGTCCCTGGGCATTATCGACTTCGAGCGTGGTGTCAAGCTGTCCGGCTCGCGATTTTATGTACTCAAGGGGCTGGGAGCACGCCTGCAGCGGGCATTGATTACTTTCATGCTTGACCTGCACACCAGCCAGCACGGCTACCAGGAGATATACCCTCCATTCATGGTGAAACGCGAGTGCATGGTCGGCTCCGGCCAGCTGCCCAAGTTCGCCGACAATATCTACCACGACGAAGAGGACGATTTCTGGTTCGTGGGCACCGCCGAGATACCGCTGACCAACCTCCACCGCAACGAGATTATCGCGCCGGGGATGCTGCCTTTCTACTATGTCGCCTACACCGCCTGCTTCCGCCGTGAGAAAATGTCAGCCGGTAAGGACACGCGGGGCATCAAGCGCGGGCACCAGTTCGACAAGGTGGAAATGTACAAGTTCACCGAGCCGGAGACCTCATACGAGGAACTGGAAAAGATGGTCGACAACGCCGAGGATGTCTGCAAGCAATTGGACCTCCCCTACCGTGTCGTCGAGCACTGCACCGCCGATATCGGCTTTACCGCCGCCAAGTCATACGACATTGAGATGTGGGCTCCCGGCTGCGAGGAATGGTTGGAGGTAAGCTCCTGCTCCAACTGTACCGATTTCCAGGCGCGCCGCACCAACATCCGCTACCGCCCCGCCCCGGATGCCCGGCCCCAGTTCGTCCACACCCTCAATGGCTCCGGCCTGGCCCTGCCAAGGGTGATGATTGCCGTCATGGAGAACTACCAGCAGGCCGATGGCTCAATAGTCGTGCCGGAAGTATTGAGGGGGTTTGTGGGAGCGGAGGTGATTACCTCCCCTTAATCCACTCCCATTTTTCGGCAAGCTCCTCGGCCTCTTTTATCATGTTATCGATGAATTCCTTGACGGTTGGCACACTCTTTATCGCCCCCACCGCCAGCGAGCCCACCCGGCTCGCCTCCGGCACATTCGGGTCGCCCTCCCAGTCATTGGCGCTCGGCTGGATACGTTCCAGCATCGGCAGCCACTCGCTCAGAGGCAAATTACCCCGCTTCCGCATCACCTCCGCATAGTCCTTAGGGCTGGCATGGGAGAGCACTCGCCAGCGCAGCCTGGGGTTGTCCGGACTGGAGTTGACCATGTCCTGCTTGGAGGCCTCGTTGGTCGGGCACTCTTTTGTGGCCATGAAGGCAGTGCCCATCATAATGCCATCGGCCCCCATTGCCAGCGCCCCGAGCAGGCCACGGGCATCGCCGATGCCACCGGCAGCAATGAAAGGTACCCTGAACTGCGGTGCGCCCCAGGTAATATTGGTGAAAGTCGGTAGCTGCTCCGGGTTCTTAAAACCAACCCCCTCCACCCCGACGACGATGACTGCATCCGCCCCGAGTTCTTCGGCGTGCAGCGCGTCCTTTACCCGGGCTGTCTTGTGTATCCACTTCAGGCCGGACTCCTTGATGCGGGGTGCCAGGGAGTCCGGCTTGTAGATGGCTGTCTCCACCGGTATTTTCTCCTCAATACACACCTCCAGCATCTCATCGATACGGGGACAGATACCAAAACTCAGGTTCACCCCGAACGAGCCGCTGGTTGCCTTCCGGCAGCTCCTGATATCCTCGCGCAGCTGCTCCGGTGTCCGTGAGGTGGAGGCTGTGATAAGGCCGTGTACACCCGCCTCGGCGCAGGCCGCGGCAAACCTCCAGCTGCCAAACCCCGCATAGGCACCCTCAAGGATGGGATACTTACAGTCGAACATTTCGGTTATCCGGGTCTTCCATTCCATTCATTTCCTCCTACAAACGCATACCTAGAGGATAGCGAAAACACCTGGTAGCGTCAAATCCGACATACAGATGTATATTGACGCCTTACGTTCCACATTACTATACTGGACTTTTGCAGAAGGAATAAATCACCGGAAGAGGGGACAAAATGGCGGATACGTATGATGTGAAGGTAAGAGTAATATCCCAAAAAGGCACCTGCGGGGCCGGTCACAAGGTAGGAGATGAATGGATAATCAGTGGTAAGACACCGGAGGGTATCTGCCTGTCCGCCTTCAACGCGCTGTTTCCTGCCACCCGCGTGCTGATGTTTGGCGGCTCATTCCCCTGGTCAAGCGACCCGGATACTGCCACCGCCGCCTGCCCCGATGCCGCCAATCCGGTGGTCTTCGAACTCAGGCGGGTCCGCTAGCCGGTCTCGGGCAAGAATATTCCCGGCCACGAAAAACTGCAGACCATAAATTGGACGGTGACCCGTACTATATCAACCTGTGGTACGATATATGTCGGCACGGGTGTACAGGTATGTTTCCTCCGGGTCTTCTGAGTCAGGCATGACACCCATGTCTACCAGGCAGTCTTCACATATAATCTCACCATGATGTACATAGACTTTACCCGGATAGTCATTAGGCTCCTCCGAAAATTCACTGTTGCACTTATCGCACTTTATCCTCATAATTTCCTCCTGATACTGCCTCTTGTATGAGAGAATATAGTATGTTGTATATATGCATGTCAGTAACTTTGGTCACACTTCCGGTAATACTCCCCAATAGAAATACACGGCCCCAGTTGCTATAATACTTTCAGATTGTCTCTGGAGGGGTGTCCGAGAGGCCTAAGGAGGCGGTCTTGAAAACCGCTGTTTCCGCAAGGGAACCGTGGGTTCGAATCCCACCCCCTCCGCCACTACTTATCTTCCACAGTTACCAAGTTCAGATTAGCCAGACCCAGTACGTTCAGGGTGTACCCTTTCACATACGGCTTGACCAGCACGTAGCTCTGCTCGAACCATAGCGGCAGGCAGGCAGCGTCGTCTACCAGCATCTGCTCGACCTGCTGGTACAACTCCAGGCTCCTGTCCATATCAAGCTCGGTACCGGCCTTCTCCAGCAGAGCATCCACCTCGGGGTTGCTGTACCCACCGTAGTTCTGTTCCGCCTTACTGTTAAACAGGATATCGAGAAAGTCCTGCGGATGAGGGTAATCGGCAATCCAGCCCAGGTAGTACATCTCGTCCTTCTCTTCCCTGATGTTGTACAGAAAGAAGTCCGGCTCCAGTTGTCTCACCTTGACCTCCACCCCCAGGTTCTGCCGCCACTCATAGATGATGGCCTCCAGGTCACTCCCTATTAACCCTCCCCACCCCATAGTCGTTATCGTAATTGGCGGCAGCGCCGATACGTCACCGTACCGGGAAGCCCTGATTGAGTCCAGCGCCGCCTCTACATCAAATTCCAGCCCGGATAGCTCCTCATTGTATCCCAGGATACCCGGTGGCAGTATCCCGTCCGCCGGCTCCACCATATCCCGGAACACCAGCCTGGCCAGTTTCTCCTTGTCCAGCGCCTGTGTAAAAGCACGGCGCACGTTTACATCATCGAACGGCGGTTCGGCAGCATTAAAGCCGATGTAACTAAAGCTCAGCCTGGGCACTATCATCAGTTCAGAATAGAACGGCCCGGCTTCATCCGTCACGCGGTCGACATAGGAGAGTGAGACATCGGCAACATCTATATCACCGGTCTCGTACAGGTTCATCGGAATGCCAGCCCACAGGTGATAGACCACCGACTCAACCCCCGCAACCGTTCCGTAGAAAGACTCGTTCCTCTCCAGAACCAGAAGCTGGTACTGCTCCCACTCCTGTAGCTTGAAGGGGCCGGTGCCGTTGGGATGATACCACCAGTCCTCGCCCGACTCCACATTGTCACGGTCCACCACAAAGGTAGTGGGATAGGTCAGCTTGTAGAGGAAATATGACCTGGGAGCATCTATCGTCACCTCCAGCGTGTAATCGTCTAGCGCCCTCACGCCACTGATTTGTTGCGCCTCACCGGCCAGCACTTCTTTAGCCCCGACAATATCACCGAGAAAGGCAGACGCCGTCTGGGAGCCGGTCTCCGGAGCACAGGCACGCTCCCAGGAGTAGATAAAGTCTTCGGCCTTGACCTCCCAGCCATCATGGAAGGTGACCCCATGGCGCAGGTAGAATGTATAGGTCTTGCCGTCAAGACTGACCTCCCACCTCTCGGCAATGTCGGGCTCCGGCTCCAGGCCATCACCAAGGCGGACCAGCCCGCTGAATATCTGTGTGATGTACTCGTGAGACGTCATCTCACCGGAGATGGCCGGGTCAAGCGTTACAGGGTCAATGCCGTAAAGGGAAAGACTGCCCTGTCCCAAAACTACATGGTCATTGCCAGACGGCGACGGGCAACCAGCTAGAAGCAGACCCGATAACAGCACCATCGAAAGGAGAAAGTATGTGGCCCTCTTCACTGCCGTTCGGTAGCACCACGCCCTAATCATCTTCACTCCCTATTCTACCATCCCCTGCCGGGACATTACAGTGGCGGCCAGCCGAACCCGCACACTTACCTGTTTGACAAACCCGGTCCATTCAGATAGAGTTGGGATAGTAAGATGCTTATTGGACTAATCTCGGACACCCACATTCGTATCCCGGGCCACCGTGCTGGCCTGAGTTCCCTGACCGCTGAAGAGCTTCCTCGCGAAGTCAAGAAGGCATTCAAGGGCGTTGACCTCATCCTGCACGCCGGTGATATCTATACCCTTCCGGTGCTGGACGACCTGGAAACGGTGGCACCGATACTGGCTGCCGAGGGTGACGACGACCCCTTTGAATCGGTCAATGACCGACGCGTCAAACCCGAGCACACCATCATGATTGAGGGGGTCACCATCTGGATATCTCACTACGGACTCTGGCCAGAGAATTCCACAAAGAAGCTTCCCGATGTCATCGTTTACGGCCACAGCCACCGCTCTGCCATGGAAACAATTGACGGGACACTGCGGATTAATCCCGGCAGTCCCACGTTCCCCCTGTACAATCACCAGATGGGGACGATTGGCTTCCTCGAAATCAAAGATGGCAAGACTGAAGCCCGCATTGTGCAGCTTGAGGGAACGCTCAAGAACAGTGGCACCTCAGGTATACCCGGCATCACCAACTGACGGCACTGGCACCTTTAGCACAGGTTACTAGGCACTGTGCAAATAATGGTAGTCCAGCGCTTTCTTCAGCGCCCGGGCACCCCGTTCAAGAGACGGGAAGGTGGGGATACCACCGTCCCGGAATTTCCGAACCACGTCTCTGGCTATCTCAGCATTCTCGAAGCCGAAGGAGGCCAGAATCACCGCTACCGGCTTCGAGGTACGTCCTCTAATCTCGCTTAACATGGCAATGTTTTGGTCGATTTGCCCAACCATGCGTGCATTGGCGGAGGTAAGCAATACCAGGTTATCGACACTTTTGTCCCGCTCGAGAATCTCCATGATGCGTTTCATCTCCCGCCGATTAACGTTGCCGGTATCAATCGGGTTGCGGTAGCCACCCCCTATTAGGCTAAAGAATGTATCCAGTTCGTCATAGGATTCCTGGGTGAGTGCCGGTACCTTTAAGCCGGCCTCAGCAAACACATCAGCAATAGCGACTGACTGCCCGCCGGACCCCCCGGTAATACCCACCCGATTGCTGTAGACAGGCGACAGGTACTGGATAGCCTTGAGGGCATCGACGAGTTCCTCCATACTCCTGACACTGACCGCACCGCACTGCTTTATGGCGGCATCCCAGACAGCCATCGGCACCGTTAAGGAACCGGTATGGGAAGCGATTGCCCGGCCCCCCTCCTCAGTCCGTCCCCCCTTCCAGATAACAACCGGCTTCCGGGCGGCAACATCTTTTAGCGCCACCAGGAACCTCCGCCCATCGCGGACTCCCTCAAGGTACATGCCGATTGTCTTAATACCCTCGTCACGGCCGAAGTACTCCAGATAATCGGTGGAATCGAGCACTATACCATTACCAAAACTGACCGACTTGTTGATATCCAGTCCCTGCTGATAGGCCTCTTCGGAGAAGGCTATGGCGTGGGTACCACTCTGTGAGATAAAACCTACTGTTCCAATGAAACCGGTCCTCTGCATCATTGTCTGTCTGATGCCCATTCCCGGGTTGTAGATACCCATGCAGTTCGGGCCAATAAGATGGAAGTTTGCCTGGCTGGCCCTCTCCGTAAGAATCCTCTGCAGATTTATACCTTCCTCGGTATCCGTCTCGGCAAAGCCGGAGGTGAAAAAATGGGCCGCTGCCACATCTTTGTTGATGCAGTCTTCCAGAATCCGGGGCGCTACCGGCCGTGGCACAGCCACAATCGCCAGGTCCACCTGTCCCGGGACATCAAGCAGACTGGTGAAGTTCTCCACTCCCAGTGCCTTGATACCGTCTATTTCTTTCGGGTCAACCTGGACGGAATAGAGCTTCCCCTTGAACTCGCTCTGGCCGCGCAGCCACATGTAGCCCGATTCGGCTTTATCGCCAACCACGACCACACAGTGGGGATTGAAAGCCCTTTCCAGTTTGGTGAAATCCGTCTTCATTTCCCGTCCCGCTTTCTTACGTTAATTCTCTTTCCAGCATATATTGGGTTACCTGAACGCCGGTCCCTTCATCAAGCTCTACCAATGCCACCGAGCCCGACACTGAAGGTGAACCGCAGTAATAAGCCGGCACCGGTTTAAGGCAAACACCCCGGAACATGGGCAGGTGTCCCAGGGCAATATAGTCCCGCCCCGAATTAATAACCTCTTCCTGGCGGATATGATAGCTGGGAGATAATGCTGGCTCGCTGCCGACGTAATAGCCATGGGCAATGGCAATATGCCACCGCCCGTTTCCCTGTGGCTGCGGCATACCCTCCAATGGTAGTACATCGACATCGTAGGAATCAATGCACTTTCCCCATATTGATACCTCAAGCTCGGGCAGGTCCAGCGTTTCTCCCTGTGGTGCCCCGATGATATGAATATTGTCGCTACCCTGGAACTCAGCCCGCTCGTAGACCGAGCCAGGCACCAGACAATCATGGTTTCCCGGCAGGATGACGACAGGCACCGGTAGACGCCGCAATTGCTTCACTACAAAGCCGACCAGGTCATTCTCAATCCTGTTATGGTCAAAGAGGTCACCGGCAATGATAACCATATCTACCTGCTCGTCGATAGCGAGATTAACAACCGCGGTAAGGCCATCGCAGGCTTTGTCTTCCACTCTATCCAGATGAATGTCAGACGTGTGTAAAATGCGCCGCCTTGTGCGGCGCCGCGCTGGACTGTCGGGCACTCCTAAGAACTCCTCACGGCACTGTTTCAGTTTTTTGCCCAATCCGATTGTTTAGAGTATACCATTTAGGGCCACAGCAAGGCTAGGATAAGCAGTAGTATATCATTGCGAGGAGGCTTCAGCCCCCGCGGCAATCTCATTTCTGCACCTGAAGAGATTACTTCGTCGCTCCGCCCTGCCCGCTTGCCTTCGCTGAAGCTTTAGCGCAAGCAGGCCGTCCCTCGGGACTATGGCAGGCGGGTCCCTCGTAATGACGGTTTAGCCAACCAAATGCAAACATAATTTCAGTTTACCTATTGCCTTACCTATTGCCAAATTAGTTAAAATGGTGTATTATCACAAAGCTCGAAGTGTTTATGTGAACTGGCGTCATATGATGTCTACAAGGATTACTTTGATGTGGAACGTGTTACCAGAAATTTTTATATGGTTTAGGGGGGGGAACGGAGGACTACTTGAAACGCACCAGATTCCCCATAATACGGTCAGAAAACGACCATGTCTGGCAGAAGCACTGTGGATTCCTGGACCTGACCACTGAACAGTTTATGGCTGTCCAGGAGACACTCCTGGTCCAGCAACTCGATAGAATCGATAATTTCCCACTAACAAAAAGGCTAATAGGTGACCGTACTCCCACAAGTATTGAGGAGTTCCGCCGCCTGGTCCCTCTGAGCACCTACCAGCACTACGCACCTGAGTTCGAGTCCGGTGACGAAGACGCCCTGCCAGAGAAACCTTATACCTGGGCCCATACCTCAGGAGGCTCCGGTACCGTCAAACGAGTCCCCTATACCCGTGAGTTCTACTACCACTCACTGGACAGCCTGATGACAGCCTTCATCCTGGCCTGCTCGAAAAGGAGAGGGCAAAGCGACCTCATTGAGGGCGATAAGGTGCTGTTCAATGTGGCACCAGCTCCCTATCTATCGGGAGTACTGGCTAACGGGGCATACCAAACATTCAACCTGAAAGCCGTCATGCCTCCCGATGAACATGACAGCATGGACTTCAAAGACAAGGTAGCCAAGGGTTTCGAGGTATCACTGCGGACCGGCGTAGATATCATCATCGCTATGACCAGCGTCCTGGTCAAACTCGGCAACGACTTCAGCGAACTCTCTCGTAACACGAAGGAATCAAAACTCACCAAGCACCCCATCGTCCTTCAGCGGTTCGGCCGGGCCCTCCTCCGCAGCAAGCTGGAACACAGGAGCATACTGCCCAAGGACCTCTGGCCGGTTAAGGCCATAATTGGCTGGGGCATTGATACCCGTAGCTACCGGGAGCAGGTCCACCAGGCCTGGGGTAGGTACCCCTATGAGCTACACGGCTGTACCGAGGCGGGAATAATGGCCCTCCAGAGCTGGAGCAGGAGTGACCTCACCCTCCTCCCAACCTCCAATTTCTACGAGTTTATCCCGGAGGAAGAATGGCTGGCGTGTCGGGATAATATCTTCGCCCAGCCGAGAACCATATTGCTCCCTGAGGTTGAGCCGGGCAAACGCTACGAACTGGTCATCACCAGCTTCCATGGGATGCCCTTTATCCGGTACCGCCTTGGCCACCTCATCGAAATCACGGCACTGGAAGACACAGAGGCCCAGGTCTACCTGCCGCAACTTACCTTCGAAAGCAGGGCGGATGACCTGCTCGATATTGCCGGTTTTACCAGAATAAGCGAGAAAACGGTTGTCCAGGCACTTGTCAATACCGGCCTCAAATATGAAGACTGGACAGTACGCAAAGAGGTCGATGGTGACAAGATTACGCTTCACCTCTACATTGAGATGAATGATAATCATTCACCCCAAGAAGTGGCGACAGCGCTGCATGATGAACTCGCAAATCTGGACCAGGGGTATCGTGACCTGGAGCGGATGATGGATATTCGACCCCTTGAGGTAACAATGCTACATTCTGGCACCTTTTCGGCTTATTACACCTGGAAAAAGGAGTATGGAGCTGAGTTAATGCAACGAAAACCGCCGCGGATGAATACCTCGGAAAAAGTTGTCAGGGAGCTAATGTACCTCAGTAATGCCCGAGAACTAATTAGGGTATAGCCAAGCGACATTCAGCACGTAAGGGTAAGTGGCCTTATCTGTTTACTATTAATGAAAACCTCGAAGGGGTTGTTTTAAAACAGCCCCTTCGCTTTCAGGCTAAGGTAACTGTGGTCGCAGACGATGACATGGTCTAGGACGTCAATACCCATTATATCGCCTGCTTCAGCCAGCCGCTTCGTCAGGCCAATATCTTCTTTAGATGGCTCCGTATCGCCCGAGGGGTGATTGTGGACAAAAATAACAGAGGCAGCACTGGCCGATATTGCCTCCTTAAAGACCTCACGGGGGTGGACAATACTGCTGTCCAGGCTACCTACCGAGACCTCCGCAATCTTTATCAACTGCCCCCTGGTATCCAATAGCAGCGCCAGAAAATGCTCCTTCTTCTTGCCTCTTAAGCGGCCCTGCACCAGACTGGCTACCTCAGCCGTGTTCTTCAGCACCGACTGTTTGCCTGTCTCCGGATAGCTTTCCAGACGCTTGCCCAGCTCAAAGGCGGCCTTAATCTGCGAGGCCTTGGCCAGGCCAATCCCCTTCACCTGGGATAGCTCTTCTACAGTAGCCTCAGCCAGCCCCTTGATTCCATCAAACCGGCTGAGCAGGCGCTGCGCCGTAACCGTTACCGACTCACCGGCAATACCTCTACCCAGAATCAACGCCAGAATCTCCTGTGCCGAAAGGGCCTCCACCCCGAACTGCTGCAGCCTCTCCCTGGGCCGCTCGGCAACCGGCAGGTCATGGATGGTGAATGACTTCTTTACCAAACTGCATCTCTCCTGCGACAACCTGCTGCCGACCCGGCTATTATGTCCTGCTGGACAACAAGATTGTACGCTATTGTAGCCCGTGTATCAATTACCTGGTGCTACACCAACCATATTCATTCCTACCGGCGCCGACAGATACTCACGCCATAGCCGGTCGAGACCATCTATATCAAACCCATAGACCTCCATCAGCGCACCATCATAGCTGGCACCCGCTCTGAAAGTCTCGAGTAGCTCAAGCATATTGTCTTTCCCGTATGTGGTGATAAGGTAATCGACCACACTGTAGCTCTCGGCATAAGAGAGAATGGCCAGGTCCGACAGTGCCGAGAACGGACTGGAGATGCTCTGTACCGAGATGAGACTGTCGTCCATTATCGCCTGGTTAAGGGCATCAACATAGTAATACTGGGGACTACCCTCGCTGCGCACCGCCAGGCCCTCATCAAGCCAAGTGGGTATGTCATTGTAGGGATTAAGCGTCATCTGGTGTATTACCAGATGGGTAAGCTCATGGGCAAGCGCCCCTTTACCCCAGCCGAGGTTAGCCGGGCTAATGCCAATGGCAATACAGCCATACATAGGAAAAGCGACTCCACCCGTCCATTCCTGCGGAAAAATCATCGACCCCTGTAAGTCCTGCGAATTCGCGTACAGATAGATTTCGATAGGTTCCTGTAACGTGGCGCCGGTATCCGCTTCCAGCCAGTCAAGAGCATCATCAATAGTCAGCATTATTTCTTCGCCGAAGGAGTGGTCTCCGTTGTACCAGTACAACGTTACAATATCCTGGGTCAGGCTTTGCCATAAGAACCTTTCATCATCAAACAGGATGGTAACCGGGCTGGTCTCGGCCTGGTCACCACTGGCATCCGTTACCGTCCACCAGTACTGGACACTGGTTCCGGGAGGTAGCCCACCCGTCCGCCTCATATCCCAGTCCCAGCTTGCCTCAACCTCTGATGCTGACACGAATTGCAGATATGTCTCAGCGGTAACGTCGGCAAAACTATGCCGGAAGACTTTGTAATGCAGACGAATATCAGTAATGTCAACGTCACTCTCGGCACTTACATCAAAGCTAATCGTCAGGGGAAAGCTCGCCTGAGCTGAGCTGCTGACTATTCTCAGTCCAGCCTCGGCGTGCACCGGTGCCAGGTTAAACAGCAGAAATAGGGAGATAATTACGCCCAGCACAATTGTTTTCTTAGATTTGAAACCCAACTCAGTCTTCCTTACCGGCAAGAGACCGGAGATACGCCGTGATAAAACCGTCCAGTTCACCGTCCAGCACTGCCTCCGTGTTGTTCGTCTCGTAGCCAGTCCGGTGGTCTTTCACCATCCTGTAGGGATGAAGGACATAGCTCCTTATCTGACTACCCCAGCCGGCATCAATACGCTTCCCCTTGAGCCGGACCATCTCCTCCGACTTCTTTTCCGTCTCCAGTTCCAGGAGGCGGGCACCCAGTATCTTGAGAGCGGTCTCCTTGTTCTGGTGCTGGGAACGCTCACTCTGGCAGGTGACCACCAGTCCAGTAGGCAGATGTGTTACTCGGACAGCACTCGATGTCTTCTGCATGTGCTGTCCACCCGGTCCGCTCGACCGGTAAACATCTATCCTCAGGTCGTCAGGCTCTATCTTTATATCGACATCCATCTCGGCTTCAGGCATAACTTCCACCAGAACAAAAGAAGTGTGCCGGGCATGGTCAGCATCAAATGGAGAAAGGCGGACCAGACGGTGGACACCGTGTTCCGACCTCAGATAGCCACAGGCATAGTCACCATTAATTGCAATAGTAGCGTTTTTAATTCCTGCTTCGTCACCCGGGGAGATATCCAGTACCTCGGCATCAAAGCCACGGCGCTCCGCCCAGCGAAGATACATCCTCATCAGCATCTCCGCCCAGTCCTGAGATTCGGTACCGCCGGCCCCGGCGTGAATCGCCAGGATGGCATTCCGGTCATCATACTCGCCGCGGAAAGCCATCTCCAGTTCCAGCTTATCAAGGCGTTCCGCCACTCGCTCAGCTTCGACTCTAATCTCCTCCTCCAACGAAACATCTTTCTCCTCCACTATCAGAGAAATCAGTTCGGCGATGTCAGCAACCTGCTTCTCTAACCCACGCCACCGCTCCACCACCCGCTTCTGCTCCGCCAGCTGTCGCATGACACTGCGGGCGGTTACCTGGT